>ERZ1673752.91-NODE-91-length-159524-cov-11.521349_pt1 | contig 159524 bp, 128 predicted proteins | sample MGYA00580195_ERZ1673752 | MGnify/ENA primary metagenome ERZ1673752 (study PRJEB41218, sample SAMN15661744) | gut metagenome | host: Homo sapiens | place: Canada: London | collected 2015-08-20/2019-03-30 | study: EMG produced TPA metagenomics assembly of... | reverse complement strand
AGAGGAAGAGAGGAAGAGAGGAAGGAAGAGAGAAGAGGGAGATTTAAAATTCAAATTTTCTTATTTTCAATTTCATTTACGATTTAACCTAACTTGATTTATTCTACCTTTTGATTTAACTTAATTTATCCTACTTGTTTTTAAACTTTAACTTTTGTTTTGAAATACCTCATTATTCGAACAGAAATAGCCCTAAAAGCTATTTTCTTTTTTCATGCTTGTGATTTATCGTTTGACATATTAAAATCGTTTTTAGACCCATTCTAGACAATGTTATATTTTTATTTTTTATTTTAAAATTTATATAGTGAGAGATTTAAAAATTAATTTAAAAAATTAATTTAAATTTTAAAATAGAGAATTAATTTATCATTAACTGATAACGTATAAATTAACTATTGATGATTTAATACAAATTTTGATATTATATTAAGTTTTTTATTCCAATTTTTGTCTTAATATGATAATCCATATAGAAATCAGTTTTTTCCTAGATAAATGTTGATAAACTTTTTTATCTCTATTGCCATGATAGATACCTTGTGTATTGATAACTTTTTTTCATATGTCAAGATTTTACTAACTGTAGAGTTTGTCTTTTTGCCTTTATAGTTAGATGTTTATAAATTGTCCTTTAATAATAAATTTTTCCCGTTTATTTCTATATTCCTACTAAGATTTGTATAAATTATATTATATCTATGTTAATTTATTGGCTTTTGTTCTTTTTCTTTTATAATATATAACTATCTATTCTTTCTTTTTTATTAATAAGCTATATATAGAGTTAATAATTTTATATGGTGTTATAATACCTTATAGTTTTTAAAACATAAGAAAAAATAGTTTATAATTAGAATAGAGTAATAAATCTATATGCTTATTAATTTTTTATATCATCCTTGCGATAGTTATATAGTAGATATATACTTAGTTATTATACGTTTATCAAGAAGGATTATAACACCAATATCCTTTATAATTAAATTTATTTTACGTACTACAGTAGTCTTTAATTAGACTACTGTAGTATATTTTTTGTCTTTAATTTTAAGTATTATTTTTTAGAATATTGATTTACCTATAGGTAGATCTTACTTAAAAACTTACCTGATGATACTATAAGTAAGTAATAATATAGTATTATCTAAAATTTTTATAGAAAGGAGAGGTAACTAGAATATGCAAAATATGCAAGTGTTTACATTAGAAAAGTTTATAGCTAATGACTTCCAAGATGAACAAATCGGTACAACGTTTTACATATGTAAAGATAAAGAGTGTAAAGATATAGTTTATCAGGAACGTAAAGATCTACCAGATGATATATATAGCATGGTATACAATTATACACTAGTACCAGATGAAACATATTATATCAAATGTAGACGACACTTTAGCGAAGATAACTTAGATTTTGACACACCTGTAAAACTACTTAGACATAGTACAGAGTTATCAGAAGCTATCATCTTTAGAAGAGATCAAGTTATTGAAAAACCTTGGATAAGGTATAATATAGACGAGATACTGAATGATAAGATTGATAAGTTTACTATAGAGTGTAATAGATTCAAAGCCAATATGGGCGTACATGAATATACACACTGGGTAATACTAGATGGTAATGATAACGTAGTATTTGTAAGTTTAGAAGATAGGAAGAATCTTACAAGTATAACTATAGATAAAACTCCAGAGTTAGTAAGTAAAACTAAGTTAAAGATACATGTTATCTTTAGTAGTAGCTTAGGTATAGAGTCTGAAGTAAGTAAAGTTGAGATATCGTTACAACGATATAACTTTGAAGTAGTTAGTAAGTTGGTAGATATACCAGCAGGTGAGAACTACAATTTAACGTTACGTAGGTTAAATAAAGATGAACTATTAAACATAAGTAAGATAGAAGTAGTAGAACCTAACAGTATGAAAATACTATATAGTATTATTAATACAGACGAAAGTGAAGAATTAAGTTTTGCTTTACCATGGTACTTCTTTAGATATAATAGTTTAGTTCGTGTCATAGTTACTGCTCTTGATATTAAGGGATCTGTAGGACATGATGTCATTGACTTACAGACAAGTAATAGAGGGATAAGAGAGATAGAAGATCCTGGTTTTAATTATGATAATATATGTAAAGTAGCAAGTAGAGATACTGAAGCTAATTACAGCGATGGTGTAATAAGTATGGAAACTCCAGGTAGATACATACCTATGCCTATATTAGATAATAACCAGTTATTTAAATTTACATATAAAGATAATAAATTAGTTAATACTGGAGAAGTGTTAAAAGGGATTACTTTACTAAGTAATACTAACCATAAGACATTTATAAAATATACAGAGAATAACTTATTAGTAATCGATGGATGGAGAGATATGGAAGGTTTAATTCAAGAACCTGTATTCATGTTTTATAGACATTATGAACATACTGATAGTTATGATCTAATAAGCATGATAAATCATCCAGAGGGTGATAAAAATACATGTGCTATAAATGGTTCATTAACACAGATAAGTCCAACAGAGTTCTTATATCTTCCTGTTGAGAGTAAAAAACTATATAGACTAGATATAACAACTAGTAAATGTATAGAGGTAAATGATTTACCATCTGAAACAGCATTAAGCAGTAAGTACAACTACTTCTTAAGAATGCCTAAGAGAAGATTACTCGTACAGATAGGTAAAGATAAGTATACATATACATACGACATCATGAAGAAAAGATATGAGAAATCAATAACTATTAACCCTATAACATTCAGTATGACAACAAGTAAAGGATTATTATTACCTAATGGAAATAGTCTTATATATAAGACTAATGCAATACCAAGTGATAATGATAATGGTGTAATCGTATATGATCAAAAGTTAAGTACTTTTGTTGGTGTTAATAGAAGGTTTGAAGTAGATGAATATCCTAATGGACATATACTACTTCTTAATAATGAAGTATTACTTACTAAACGAGTCAATAAGACTAATAGTAGTGAGTATATTATATATAGATATTACTAATAAAAGGAGAATAAAATGGCAAGTTTATTTGCAGAAGGAGCAACCCCTCGATTTGTCGCTTTAGGTACTGATGATAAATCATCAAGGTTAGTACCAAGAGGTGTAGAGTTTGTTCCACAACATATGCCTAAGTTCTATATATTCGCTAGTAAAGGACCTATGAAAGATCAAATAGTATCAGGAGCAGCTGCTACTATGCTATATGGTAGTGATAGTTTTAATAAAGATAAACTTTATTATAACCATCAAACAGATTTTGCTGTAGCTAGTATGGGAGCAGGTCAAGACGTTATGATCCAAAGATTACTTCCATCTGATATAGGACCTAGAGCTAATATAAGTATATACGCAGATATACTAGAAACAGAAATACCTAACTATAAAAGAGATAGTAAAGGTAATTTAGTAAAAGATAATCTTGGTAACAATGTAGTAGATGATGAGAAACCTACTATTAAAGGTATGAGATTAAAATGGATAACAGACCATAATGACGAAGTAGAACCAGAACAAGCTGGTTTATTAACTCCAAAACTTGGTACTATGTCAGGTAGTGTTACTGTAGAAGAAAGAGATCCATCTGGAGAAACTATTCAGGTAGATGAAGTTGATGCTAACGGTAATGTTATTATGGAAGACGAGTATGAGAATCAAGAACAGCAATATAAAAAGTTACTATGGGAAGACGATGAGAAGAAAATTCCTAAAATGGAATTAGTATGGGAAGACGAAGGTAAAACTATTCCTAAAATGATCGACGATCCAAGTGGTGCTACTGAACCTAAAATGGTAGATGAATTAAAAGCTAGAACAGAAACAAAAGAGACAAAAGTACCTAAAACTTTTGACGAATTAACTCCTGATAAACAAACTATAAAAACAGCCGATCTAGTAGCTGGTACTATAACCAATCCACAAGAAACAACTGGGTTTGTATTAAAGAACGAGTTTAAAGGTGAGATTGAGTTTAGTAAACTATTTGATCTTGATCCAGATGCTATTGAGTTTAAACAGTCAATAGAGGATATATTCCTTAATATTAAACTACTAGATAATCCAGCAATGATAATGGTTAATAAATTAACTATTAAAGATGTTGGTACAACAGCTAGAAATAAGAAAGATGTTGTAGTAGATGTTAATAAACCATTAGACGATTGTATAGAAATTGTACAAGACGCTATGATCAAACCAGAACATAAAGATAATCCAGCTATTTTAGATTTAAGTATTGTAATACCTAATACTGTTGATATAGTAGAGCTTAAAGGTAAAGATACTTTTATAGATATTAAAAATCAAGCTGTATCTGGAGCATTTAAAGAATTACTAGAAAACTTTACTACAACTGGTACTGTCAAATTCTATAAAGCTGATACTGAATTTGATACTGTAACTACAGAAGAAGTAGAAGTAAAAGATCCTGTAACTGGTGAAGTTATAATGGATAAAACAGGTAATAAAATACCAGATCCAAGTGGAGCTACAGTTACTAAAAAAGTACAAGCAAAAGAACAAGCATTCATAATGGAAACTATTATAGTTAGGGTTAAAACAGGTAATAAAAAACCTAAGAAAAAAGATGTTCCTAAAATGATTAAAGTTCAAAAAGAACTTAAATCTAGAATGTATCCTATATTCGAAGTTAGAGCTAAAGAATATGGTAAAGCATATAGTAATATAGGTTTTAGTATTAATAGTAGTTATAAATCTAACTTTAATAAACAACTAGCTAAAGTAACTGGTAGATATCCTTATACATTCTGCTTATATACAAGAGAGAATGAAAAAGCATCACCTACAGTATTTAGATCATTAAGTAGTGAAAACGAAGTAGAGTTCTTCTTTACTGGTAAATCTACTGAGAACCCTATTATTAGAGCTAGAATAGATATGGAACAAGTGTTTAATACACAATGGTATAACGAAACTGATCCAGTTAGAGCTTATAGACCATTTGATCTAGAAGTACCATTTATTTACGAAGATAACTTTAATACTCTATTAGACAAAATATTTAAAAATGAAATGCCTTTAATAGAGCAAGAACCTAAGTTATATACAGTAGATAATGAATATGGGAAATCAGCTGATTGGTACGATTTTGACTTTACAGGTAAAGTAGAAGAACAAAAGAGATTATTAAATCCATTCACATGCTTTACTAGTAAACATGTTCCATTACAATCTGTTATTATAGATAAAAGTAGACCAGAGTTAAAAGACAATCTTAAAGAAGTAGATATGAGTTTAAGAAAACCTATCTTCTTACAAGGTGGTTCTGATGGTACTTTAAGTAATGAAGAGTTTGAAAAAGCTGTAGTTAAAGAAATGAGAAAATATGCAGATCCTGATAGTGAAGTTATGGAATTAGCTTACAATGTTGAATCAGCATTCTGGGATAGTGGATTTACTCTAGATACTAAATTTGAACTACTTAACTTTATAAGTTTAAGAAAAGACACATTTATAGTAATGAGTACACATTCTGTAGATCTTGATAAACCTTTAACTCCATCTCAAGAACAAGCTGTTGCTTCTGCTTTAAATGCTAGATTTAAACTACATCCAGAATCAACATTCTATGGTACTGGTGTAGCAAGAGGATTAATAGTACAAGGATGTGGATTAGATAGTATAGGCCATGATGGTGTATATAGACCACAATCTAAAGACTTATTGATTAAAACATCTAGATTTGCAGGTGCTGCTACTGGTAAATGGAATAAAGCTTATCTATTCGATAGAGGTGAAAGATGTGTTATAGATAATCTAAAAGATATCTATCCAGCATTTATACCACAAAGTCAAAAAGCATCATTATGGATGTCTAATATAGTATATAGTCAACGCTATGATAGAAGTAACTACTTCTTCCCGGCATTACAAACTGTATATGATAATGAAACATCTGTATTGAATAACTACTTTACTATTATGGGTATTTGTACAGTTACTAAAGAAGCTTTCAACACATGGAAAGCATATAGTGGTTCTATAGATTTAACATCTATCGAATTTAAAGATGCTGTTGAACGATATCTACGTAATAGACTAGAGGATAAATTTGCAGGTATTCTTACAGCTATTCCTGTATGTGAAATAACAGATGAAGATAAACTAAGAGGATATAGCTATAGGCTTAAAGTTAAATTATTCGCTAATATGAGTAAAACTGTATGTATCTATACTACAGAGACTTATCGTATGGGCGAAGAGAATGTATTATAAGGAGTAAATTATGAATAGATTACAAAAAGCAATATATAATCCTACCGAAGTCAATGCTGGTGCGTCTCCTACACTTAACGGTGGTTATGGCCCTATGATGGGTGCTATGCCTAGATATGGTTATGTAGACGCAAAAGGTAATCAAGCAGAGTGGTTAAATGCCACTCCTTATGTAAAAGAGAATATTATCTCTGTTATGTTAGGATATCCTAAATTCTTAGATTGGTTACCAAATCAAGGTAGAGAATGGATTGGTCTATTTAAAACTATGTTAGAAACTGCTCCACAATCTATAGATGGATTAGACAGTTCTCTTAATATGGATACTGATACTACTCCAATAGGTGGTGCAGGAGATCAATTTGAAGTACCTACTAACGTTACTAGAAACCAAAGTAGTGTTACATTCACATGGAAAGAAAGACAAGGTGAACCATTTGGTAAAGCTTTAGATTTCTGGATTTCATATGGTATTATGGATCCATTTATTAAAAGAGCTAAAGTACTTAAATATCTAACTGGTAAAAATCAAGCTGCTAAGAATGCAAAGTTTATTACTAACGGAGAAATGAGAATGTACACACCTGAGTTCTATTCAGCTACTATGTTGTTCTTCGAACCAGGTAATCAATTTACAACTGTAGAGAAAGCATGGTTAGGATTTAATATGTATCCTAAATCAGGTAGACAATACACTGGTAAAAGAGATATAACTACTGCTAAAGAAACAGTAGAACTAAGTACACAATTTACAGGAATCTATATGACAAATGATGCTGTTATTCAGTTAGCACAATCTATATTGCCTAACTTATCATCTCTATACGATATTTCAGACATCGATCATACTCTACCTATTGGAGATATGGTTGCTAATCTTAAATCTGATACTATCGGAAGAGGATGGAAAGATTGCCAAAGAAATAAAGATGTTGTTGATACTTATCCTACTGGTAGAGAATCTACAGAAAAAAGATAAAAAAATATGATTCTATTACTATAGAAAATATTCACCACTAGCACTATAGAATTAACTATAGTGCTAGTGGTTTATTTTAAAATTATGAAGTGAGTAAATATATTTTCTATTAAAGACTAAGCTTATTTAATTAAAGCTTTTGTCAACTCATCTCTTAAAGCTCTTATTTCAGCTTTAGAAATACCTGGGTCAGTTTTCTTAACAGCGAATGATGAGAATCTAACTGTCTCACCTTTTCTATCACCTAGTTGAATAACTCTTTCAACTTCTCTATTAGAGATAGATTCGATTGTACCTCTTCTACTAAATGGTAGAGATGCAATTACACCATTAACTAACTTATCTTTTTTCATTACATTAAGAGATAGATCTTTTAAAGCTGTAACTGCTTGTTGCTCATAAGCTTTCTCAAAATCTTTAATCTCTTTATAGGTATCATATTTAATACCATTCTCTTTTAATGCTTCTTTAAATACATTACCGTTATTGTATTTAAATTTATGGACACCTTTTTCGGTATCAACTTTCTCTAGAATAAAATCGTCTTGTTTAAAAGACACATTAAATTTTTCATCTGCCATGACAGACTCCTTATGTTAAGATTTGAAGTATATAATAATTCACTATATAAATAGTTATACCATAATATAATACTATAACCAGGCCTGTTATAACGTTCTAGTATAGAACCCATAGCTATGCAGTATTATTTAATATACTTTTTATATAAGATACTTATTATTACCTCTATATAAATAATATATGTTTATAAAAAAGTCACTATTGGACATATTAAGGAATAACTGAAACTATAGTATATAAGGAGAATAGATATGGCAGTTGCTACTAAAAAGATAGATACTAAAGTATTAAGTAACTCTATAAAAGAAAACTTCGAATCTGTTAGAGATGGGACTGGTAAAGCACTAAGTAAATTTGAAGAAGGATTAGATTCTTTATTCTCTACTATTGACAATCTAATAGATACTGCTTTGAAAGCTGTAGGTAAAGTAGTTAATACTGTTATGTCTGTTATAGATAAAGTATTACAAACAGTTAATAAAGTAGTTAATAAAGTAATGAGTATAGTAGGTAAAATAATAAAAGGTATAGCAGGTATAATTAGAACAGCTATAAGTGGAATAATGAATATACTTAAAATACCATTACAATTCTTAGGTAGGATATTTAATAAAGTAATGGGATTTGTAAAACGATTATTACAACCATTTGGAGCATTACTACCATCTAAAGCATGGTTAAAAAGAAACTTTAATAAAGTAAGAGATTTCTTCAATACTGAAACAGGTAATATAGTTAAAACAAGTATGTTAGCTGGTATAATAGGTGGTATAGAACATAGTGATAGTAATCTAGCTAATATATTAAAAGTATTATCTAGAAATGGTAATGAATCTGATGTACTTAAAGCATATAGACTATCTGTGTCTGATGGTACAAGTTATAATAGTAATTATTATAGAAGATATTATGGATTATTAAATAGTGGTGCTGATGATGGATTTAAAGGTGGTATACCTTTTAGAGCATATAGATATCTAAATGGTATGTCTTATATGGAAATGGCTTATTTAAATAATACCATTATAAAAGATGAGAAAACATTAGATAGAGTATTTAATACAGTAGGTTATAATAAAGCTAATATTAATAATGTTATTAATTTTGCTATTAATGGAGCTATAAACGATTGTTTTAATAATAGTGGTTATAATATAGATACTATTAAGACATTTAAAGATCTTAGATCACAACCTATAAGAAAGAAATTAAGTTTCTCAGAAACAGTTAATGTTATTAACCAAGCTTCTTCTTTAATAAGACCTAATTTAAAAGTATATGAAGATACTAAAGATGAAAAGTGTATATTAGAGAGATATAAACAGAAGAATAGAACAGATGAATACATACGTAGAAGATATCCTAATATGATAAATAATACGTATGTAAATACTGATAATATATTTAAACCTACTAGTACATTTTATAATAAAACATCTTCTATAAGACCAGATTATAACAATAAGTTAGAAACAGAACGTATTAGATCTACTAATGGAGTATTAGGACATAAAGTAACATCTAGTCCTACTAAAGTAGCATTTGATAAATTCGTACATAAGACTATAGTAAAAGAAGCTAAGAAATTTGCACGTAGAGAGAATCTAAATAAAATATTAAATATACATATATAAACAACAGTAGTAACTATTAAAGTTACTACTGTTGTATTTTATTAAATTATCTTCTATCAGAAGGTTTAAGACTAATATTCCAATTAGCTTGTGCTGTAAATGGAGCAACAACTGTACTTAATTTAAATCCTAATGCAGATGCTGTTCTATAAGCACTGAAATATGATTTAAGAGAAGCTTCTGTTCTAGCCATACGTAGAGATAACCTATCTCTAAAGTATGTATCTGTTTGCATATCTCTTCCACATGCAGTAGCTATCCATCTACCTATAGGACTATCTTCGTGCATACCAAATCCAAATATTTTATTAAATATACCTGTTGCAACAGGTGCTGTTAATAAGTTACTAAAATCTGTTACACTAAATGTTACATCTATACCCATAGGTTGTTTAGCTTTATTAAAAGGCATATTAGTAACAGCTCTAGTTATAGATAATGATGTTATCATACCTAGCTTAATATTTTGTACACCTTGACAAGTTAAGTTACACAAGAATGGAGATGTATATGATGCTTGTCCTGTTGATAATGGTAATACACCTGCTAATAACATACATAGTGGTATAACTTCATTTTGAAATCTACTATATACATTATTATAAGGAGATCTTAGTTTAATAGTATAACTAACTGTAGCTTTATCAAAACTACTATCATCCCACATCTTAGGTAAATCTACATAAGCATCTCCAAATATAGTTGCTAATACGTTAGAGAATCCTAATGTAACACCTGATAATCCACCCATAAGAGTTTCTTTAGCAGCACTTAGTAATTCTCCTGTATTTAATCCTAATCCTACGTTACCACCAGCTAAGTTAAACTTTAAATTTCTAGTACCAGTAGCAACTGATTTAAGACTACCACCTATATCTATTTCTTTAGTACTATTAGATATACTATCATATACCGATCCTGTATACTCTACTTGGAATATAGCATTCTGTCCACCTTCATGAAGTACACTATCAAATGTATTTATCCAGTTATTAAGAGTATCATCTGCTTCATCTGTTTTAAAGTATTTATTAATATCAAATGCAAATCCACTAGACATAGCAGTACGTGCTTTTTCACCAAGTTCATCTAGACTTTGATTAACTTTATTAGCTACATCTTTCATACCACTCTGTATCGATTCAGTAGCTTGATCAGCAGCATCTATAGCATCACTTGCTTTATCTTTAATAGTATTCCAAGCTTCACTAAGTGCATCAACTAGATCATTAGGTTTCCAAGCACTATCATCTGCAGTACCAGTACCTCCTGGATTACGTTTTATCATATTGTCTAAGAAATCTTGAAATCTACGTAGTAATGAAAAAGATTCTTCTGCTTCTTGTAAATCATCTTGTAATGTAGAACCTCCTATATTATTAAGAGCTCCACTATATATAGCATTAGGATCTGGAGGTACTGTCATACCACCTTCTATATCAATAGTTTTAATATAGTCTTCTCCTTCTCCCATTTGTTCTTGTTTTCTTCTTAAATACTCTCTATACATAGCTTGTGGTTTAGCCATAACGGCATAGATGTCTAAAAATCCAGATTCACCATCGAATATATCATTACCAAGTATTTCGCTTATCTCTTCAAGTTCTCTCTTATCTATAGATGTATTAACACCTAGACTATAAGTGTCTTGATCTGGACCTTGTCTTTTCTCTAACTTAGGATTTAGTAATTTAAGTTCCATAGCAAATTGTAATGCTAATTGATTAACAGTAGCCCAATAGACATGCATAGCTGGTCTCATGTAGTAGTAATCATATGCTTTACTTATAGGAAAATAGTTCTTAATAAATCTTAATCCATATACTATAACAGATGTTATAGGAAACATAGCAAATGCTATAATAGCTCCTACAACTTCTCCTACGTTAAAGAATGTAGGTTGTCTACCTGTATTAGCTACAACTACATCACCATAGTCTATAGCACTCATTAGGTAATCTAATAGACCATTAAATTTCTTAAATCCAAATTGTAAATAAACTAATTGTGCATTATCGTCTATAGTCTCTGAAAAATAAGTACCCATACCTATATTACTATCTTTAGTAGTCATACCAGTTGTTAACGGTAATCTTTTCATAGTAGGATTATAAGATTGTCTTATATCTGCATATCTAGTATATTGTGGTTTAGTATTACAAGCTAAATGACATCCTAATCTACTACTACTATATTTATAACTACTTGTAGAGAAGTATTTACCATACATAAGTGCTTTATCACTTAGTTCATTAGTACTTATATTAAATCTACCTTTAACCCATTGTATATCAATAGGTCTATCTGATCTAGGAGCATTAAAAGCAAATCTATCCATTTCGTTAATGTTATCAACAGTTTTAGCTATTCTATTATATTCTTCTTGTGTTATACCAGGAGTTGTTTCATCTACATCTTTCATATTGATGTAGTTACGTATTAGAAATCCTTTTTTATCTATCATATCTGTCCTTTATATTAACAATAAATAATAACTGTAGATACCTACTAATAAGGTATCTACAGTTATCTGTTACTACCAACTATATATCTTACTAACTGTAGAGTTAGTTACTAATTCTTTACTTATAATATTAGATAAGTTAGTTATGGTTTCTTTATTAGATTCAGTATTGATTGTTGTATTTTCTACATTTATCATATCTTTAAGATCTTCTTCAGTTACATCTAAAGATATTAGTGTATTACAACTTTCAGTATTAACTACTTTATTATTTAACATATCAAATGTATTAGCGTTATTAATACCAGGTTCAAATACCCAATCCCATGTTAATACTGCTTTAGTTTGTTTAATAACAACACCATTAACAAGAGTATCTTTAGATAATGATCTAACAGAGAATGCTATGTTTCTATCTGGGGTATCTAATGCTTCTTGTAAGTATTTACCTTTAGGACCACTAGGTTTTATCCATCCATTAACTATAAGTACATTACCATAGTTACCCATATTATTAACTTTTTCACCTGTATCTACTATTTCTATATCTTTAATAAAACAAGCTACATTCTGTGGATCTATAACAGCATTACGATTCATAAACTGTCCCATAGACATACCAGGTTCCATAACAGGATGTCCCATTTCACCTAGTAAATAACCTTTCTTTAATCTTCTATAGAAGAAACTATTAGGATCAGTTAGTAATTCTTTAATACCTTCTCCACTATAGAATGCCTTACCACTATTAAAAACATTAAATGCACCTAATCTTACTTTATAGAATCCTTCACTATCTCTTTCTATTTCACTACCTTTACTAGGTTTATAACCAGTAGCTGATAGTACTATTTTATATAAATTATTCATATCTTATTTCCTTAATAATATTGATGTATTAGAAGACTTTTCTTCTGGTTCTATTATAGCAGAAGTTATACCTGCTTCAAAATAGTTACCTATTAACTTAGATCCAGTATTACTATAGTTAAGAACATTTCCTATACCTACATAGGATGGAAATGTTTTAAAAATATCATTTCTATTCTTTACAAAATCTTTATATGGTGTTCTACCATTAGGACCTTTACATATTAATGTAGTTAATAGTTCTATACCTAACGGGTTATTACCAACTCCATTACCTGTATATTTCTTAGTCTCAATAAGTACATTAGATATATCTTCATAGTTATAATAGAATGGTATATTACCATTAATAAAGAACTCTTGTAATACAGAGAAGAATATATCAGTACTTTGTATTAAGTTATTATTAGGTATAACAGTAGAACCTTTCTCAAATACTAATTCTATATATTTATCACTCTCTGTAGTATTAGTATTATTAATAACTTTAGTATTAATAAAACTAGGAGTTAATGTTTGTATAATAGGACTAGTAGTTACACCATAGTTATTATCTTTATCTACTATACAGTAATAACAAGCTAGAGCAGATATAGATGTACCTTGTTCGTACATACCTATACCTTTATATCTAGCTGGAAATATAATACTAATATCTGCTGTAGTTATAGTAGAATTACCAGATACTTTAAGTAACTTACTTACCTTATTCCCATCTCTCTTTAATCTAGATATATCTAAATACATACTCATATTGTTTATCCTTATTTAGCTATATTAAATACCTTACATTTATTCATTATGAAATCAGTTAGTATCTCTGTTAATACATATGGTACAACATCATCTACTGTTAGATTACTATCTTTAGTTAAGAATTTCTCTACAGATGTAATAAACTTAAAGTAGTTAGTGTTATTAAATAAACATCCTGCTATAATAGAGATACATATTCTCTCTAAGAAAGTGTCATCATCTGTTAATGTATTCTTTACTAATAGATTAACATCATCTCTAAATTTACTTATATCAGTACCACCTACATGGTATAATAATAGTTTATCATCTAGATCTCTTAATAGTTTCTCTAAATTATTTACTAGTATCTTTCTTATTCTTAAAGATCTATCTACAGGAGACTCAAACTTACTAGCTACAACATATGCTTCAAATAGTTTAGCTAATTTATCTTTATTAGCTATTATAGATGTTTTACTATTAGTAAGTATATGTCTTTTATTCATATCTTGTATAGCTATACCATATAATGCATCTGCTAAACCTATAACATCTATACATCCATCATATACTGGTTTTAATACATAGATAGTTGTATCACCAGCTTTCTTATCTAAAGATAAGAATAATCTTTCACTATTGATATACTCTGTATACTCTTCTTTAGCTTTAGATATAAATGCTTCTAATCTCCATATGATACTATTAATAGTATTAACACCTATACCTAGTTCTATCATCTTTTGGTCTTTAATGTAGTTGGCTATAAACCATGCTTTTACTAATTTATCAGCTACTGTTAAATATGGAGTACTATATGGTATAATCTCTGTAAGTAAATTAAAATAATCATTAGGACGCTCATAATCTTCTTTAGTAAACATCTCTTTAATATATCTATTAAGTGTAGGATCGCTATGTATCATTTCTGTTATATCAAATGGTAATATAGGTTTTTCTCTTATATTATTTAATGTATCTCTATCTACTCTATTTATAAACTTATCACCATTATCTTTTACTATACTTGGTAGATCTACATCTACTATACTAAATGAATTAGCTTTATTAGGTACTGTAGTAAGTACATCTTTCTTAACATTAGTTATATATTCTTTAAGTATAGGATTAAATGTATTTTTGTATAATCCTATTTCATCTAGTAATGTTGTACCTATCTTACTAGCAACTATATCTCTATCCATTTCATTACTTCCACTAGCTATACTAGAAAATATAGATACTGTATTATTAGAAGTAAAATCGAATTGTTTACCATTAGCAGATATTTCACTAGCTAATTGTTTAATATTTAATAATGTTTTATCTGTTAACATATTTATTCCTTATAATTTTATATTATCTTTTATTCTATTTACAGCTATATCTTCTATAGTTTGTTCTAGCATAGTTTTATCCATTAGTTTAAGAGCATCATTATTGTCTTCATCTACTACTTTCATAACAGCTCTACTAACAAGATCTACTACACAAGCTATATTCTTTTCAGTACTATTAACTAACACATCTTGCATAATTACTCCTTTTATATATTTAAATAAAATTAATACCTATAATATATAGGTATCCAGTTAAATCAGTTAAATTGACGATCTAGTGTATACTTATTATGGTATACACTAGATCTTATTTTATCCAAAATACATCTTAATAACATCTTCTTCTACACGTTTAAGTAATGTAGAAGTTGTACCTATAAGATTAGGACTAGTTACGATACGAGCACTTATAGCTCTGTTACTGAATAATATATCTATATCAGTACCATCTTCTGTTTTCATATCATAACCAAATACTTCACCTACAGTACATTTAAGTTGGTTACCAACTATACATTTATCACCTGTACCCATACGTTCTGTTATGTCGATATATACTTTTATTTCAAATTTATCTTCTTCTAGAGGTACTCCTGCTATAGAGTAGTTATTATTAACCTTACCTACAAAACCTGTATTACTCTTTAATATTTTATCAGACCAGTCTATTAAAGACTGTACAGATTTAGAAGCAGTTTCTTTATTAAAGTTATAATATACTACTATTTTACTAACTATACCTTTTAACTTAGCTTTAGGACTAGAAGATCCTAAGTCTTTTAATATACCTAATGATTTTTTATCATAATTACTAGTCATAGGTAGATCAGCACTTAGTATAGTAAACAGTGTATCATTAGGTTCTACTTGTTTACCAACTTGTATAAGATCTAACACATTGTCATTTTTATCTAATACAAAAGATTTAACTTTAGTAACAGTTGTACCTAATACTTCATTAAGTCTTTCTGATATAGCTGTACTATCTTCAGCTGTTTCAGGATCTTCAAATAGAGCCATATTAACCATACAACCTTGTTTATATATAACACGTTTAGGTTCGAATATACAAGGTTCGAAGAATAACTTATCATAAGTTATAGTATCATCTTTTACTACTTTAGTACCAACTTCTAAAGATGTAACCAACTCATGTGTATAACAACTACCAGCTTCTTCTTTAGTAGTCCAACTATAGAGTTTATATTTTACTTCACCTTTAGTTTTATATTTAACAGTTACTTCAGATTTAGTAACTTTAGTAACTACACCTTCTTCTTCTGCTATAGTAGCAAATTTACTACCTGCTTTAATAGGAATGATAGTTTCATATCCTGTAAGTATATATGGAGCTACCATTTTATTCATAGGTATAATATGTTGGCTCTGTATACCATGGAAGTTTCATTTGTTATTCTATATGTTACCATATAGTTCGGACTATATCATATGTATAACTAAATTATACATCTCCCCGTTTCGAGTATATCTTATACTCTATACCATAACTTCTAATTTATGGATTTACTAGTCTCTGAACTTATACCATATACTTAATAAATAAGTACTTAGGTACTTCGTTGCATCGTGGTTATCTTTAATACAAGTGTTTTAACTATGCCTAATTGAAACATTACTCTATAGGTATTATAATCTATTTCTAGTTATAAGTAGTAACTTGTATATTAACAAGATTTCCTGCAGTTAGAGGAGTTTATAGAGACCAAACTTCTTTTAGCCTCTTAACATCATCGTTTATACCAAATGGTGCTAACATAGATGTTGTACTTAATATATTTTGCCAACCTATCTTCTTATCTTTATTATCACTTACTATACCACTTATATTATCTAATACAGGATTAGCACTCATATACGCAGTTATACCAACATTACCACTATCTTTACTACCTTCACTTACTACACCTATTTCAGATGTATGTATCTCTCTAGTAGATTTAACCATGGTTTCTTTCTTTCTTCCACCATCTCCTAAGAAACTTAAGTCTTCTTTTTGTTTAATAGTAGCTACAGGGTTAGTATCGTCTATAGGAACTTTAGTACTATCTTCGTTTATCTTATTCATTATAGCAAACTTATCAAATACTATTTTAGCATTACTAAAGTTACTTTTATTTTCATAATCTTTTAAAGCATATACTATCTCTTTATAGACCATACCACATACACGTTCATATCCTTTTATAACTAAGTTAGTTATATCATTAGGATGTTTATAGTTATCATTAAGTAACATCTCACATCCTCTTATTAATAAACCAGGGAAGTTTTCAGGTTCTTTTAATTGTTTTAATAAGTTCTTAGTCATAGGGTCTATAAACATAGATTCTAATAGTTCTATTTCGTTAATATATCTTATAGTGCTATCCATATTAAATATACTGTGTAATACTACTCTATATTTCTCTTTATTATCAAAATCAGATAGTTTATAATCTTTAGTTATTTTATCATATGCTATTAATCCACCTAGTATTAAATCAGATAGACCATTATCTTTAGTTATAACTAATTTACAATCTGAGAATCTAATACTGTATTGATCATTAGTAGTAGTTACTCTTTTATTACCATCTATTTTATCGTATTTTACTTTTAGCATATTTAATAGATTTGTTAATCCTAAATAGTAACCTAATACTATAACAACTGCTAAGTATTGTTTTATTATACTTATACCTACATACTCTATAGGCATATTATAAGTATCTATATCTAAGAAGTTATATATAGATGTTTCATTAGTAGCTTTAGTACCATTATGTGTTATTATATTATTAGCATAATCTAATAGATATAATGTATTACCTTTAGAACCTATAAGTATAGCACTATTATCTTCTATCTTAACTATTTGCTCTTCTGTATATTTATCTGTTAATTCAAATCTAGTTGGATAGTTAAAACTAAATTTAATACCATTATATTCGAATCCCATAACAAATCTAGCTATTTGACTATATAATAATGGTAAATTAACTTCTGGTAGTTTTAAAGTATCATATGTTATATTAGATATTTTACTATCGTATAGTTTATGTCTATTATCATTCTTAAATTGTAAGTAGTTTCTAAACCATATACCTACATTAGATGTACTATAGTTATAATTAGCTTTATTTAAGAATACTTTACCATAATAACTATTTAATAATACAGTTGTACCATTAGTCTTTATTATAGGTTTCTCTGTTCTCATTTTACGTAATAAATATTTATTACCATATATCGTAAATGTTCCGTCATCGTCTATATAAGGTATCTGAAATGATAAGTTAGTTTTCTTACCAGATAGAGACATAATTTCTATATTATGTTCTTCTATACCACCCATAATATCAAATTCAGTATCTACATCATAGCTTAGTATAATGTTACCTCTATTTTGTAAACTATAAACAACTCTAGATATATCTTTTCTATATTGTTCTCTTAAGTATTTATCTTGTATAGCTTGTAGTGTATTTTCACTACTTGATTTATCAAACAGTATAACACTATCTGATATCTTTTTATCTATATCTTTTATTTCAAAATCATCAGTACTATCATCTAGAAAATCTTTCATAGTCTTGTCTTTACTTAAACCTAAAAATGGACTATGTATATTTTCTTGTTCTTCTAGATCTTTTAAATACTTTTCATATTTAGCTTTAGTTATAAGTTTATTTTCTCTAAGATAATCTAATTGTTTTATAACCTTTAGTTTATTATCATCTTGATAATCATATTTCTTTAACTCTTCTATAGAGTTAAATGTTCTATTAATATTAGTAGCTAATGCTGACTCTGTTTCTTCTAATGTATCTATATCAAAATCTAAATCTAACTCTAACTCTTCTTCTACACCATCTAGTGTTAATAGATTTTTATCATCTACACTATCTTCCAATATATCATCTACATTTACTTTAGCTTTTTTAATTATAGTTTTACTAGCATTAATAGCAGATTTAATAGTTACTTCTGTTTCAGTTTCTTTATTAATCTTATCTAGACTATCAGATTTACCATTTACTAATTGATATAATAAGATATAAACTATTTGTCTTATATTCTTAGCACTATATGCTTTAGTAGTTATATCTATATCTTCTGTATTTAAATAGTATCTACCTGTTAAGTTGTAATATGTATCTACTAATGATTCTGTATTAACAGCATATTTATTATCTTCATATTCTGTTATTATCTTATATAATACATATAGATTTAATAGTATACATTTATTATCTATATATAGAAGTAATGTAGTTCTACTTAAGTTATCATTACTTATTTTATTAAATATAGATTCTGATTTATACTCAGGTGTTAACCATTTCCATAACTCTATTATATTCATATGCTTATAATCTATTTTGTTTAAGTTAGCTATAGCTATACGTTTAGTTAAAGTATCTAACATATCTATAGATAATAATTTATGTGGTACATCCATAACTATATACCTATGTGATGTCTTATTAGACTTAATATCGTAAAACATCCTATCTGTAACATTATGATAACTTATATCTAATAGATCAGGTGTAGATGGATAGTTATTAACATAATTTAACATACCATAGTTATATATAACGAAATCTCCAGTACCTATAACATTAGGTTCTAAAAAGTTATATCTTTTCTCTAATTTAATCTGTTCTTTTATTAAATCGTTTATCTCTTTTACACTAGATTCTTTAGTCTTACCTTTACTACCTTTTAATAACTTAGTTATGGTAGTAACATCTGCTTTTTTAGTTCTATTTAAATATGGAACACTTCTATCTAATAATGTTAAACCTGTATCTGGTTTGAACCAATATAATATCGATTTATCTGGAAAGTAAAATGTATCAGCTTTTATTACAGGTGGATTTATAAAATGTACTATCTTATATACACCTACCTTATTATAAAGATCACTATGTGAACTCATGTGTCCTCCTTATATTACTTCAATCACAGATAAAATAGAACTTTCCCTGATTAATTCTAAGATATAAAGGAGGGATAGTGAGTATTTTTAACTTAATGAAACTAGAAATGACTTATGACCCTAATAAAGAAAATTATGAAATAGACGGACAATTATTTAATATAAGAAATAAGAAGAGATTATATAGCATATTTGGTAGAAATAATATAGATAATATATTTACAGTATTGGCTACTAATAATGTTAAATTTAATAGGGTATTTGTATTTGAAGTAGTTGAGATATTAAAATACATTATATATAATAATATATCGTTTATGAATATAAGGGGATGTAAACAGTTATTAGATTTTATAAAAGAAACTGAATATGAACATGAATATCCAGAAGTTAAATTAGATTGGAATGCATTAAAGAGAATGGAATATGAACCATTTGATTATGCTAAAGAGTTTTATAATCACTATGAAGAATATAAAAAGAAAACTGGGTATAGAGGTATATTATTAGATGCATGTATTGGAGCTGGGAAAGAGATAGAAGATAATACTTTAGTTCGTATACCTAATGGATGGACTAAGATAAAAGATATAAAAGTAGATGATCTAGTTATGACACAAGATGGATCATATACTAAAGTAACTGGAGTATATCCACAAGGTAAAAAAGATATCTATACAATAACATTTGAAGATGGTAGAACTATACTAGCTGGATTAGAACATCAATGGTCTATATCTATAGATAATGAAGTTAAAACATCTAATACAGAAGAGATGATAAAATTACTAAGAAAAGGTAAAGTAGTTAATATACCATTATGTAAACCAGAAGATAATAAACCTATTTATACAACTATACATCCTTATATACAAGGTATACTGTATAATAGTTTTAGAGAAGATAATAACTGTTACCTTATATCTTTATATAGTAATGATGATTTTAATAAGTTTACAGATTTAGTTAAAGACAACTTTAATAGACTTATTATACCTAATAAACAAGGATATCATTTTAGATTAAATATAGATGGATATATAGATATTAAAGAATACTATAACACATCTATAGAACAGAAATATGAATTACTAAGAGGTATATTTACATCTAGGTATGCTATATTTAACAAAAATAATATTGTATTTAAAACTAGAATGGAAAGTTATGCTAATAGTATAAGAGATATAGTATTTTCATTAGGAGATAAATGTAAATTATTATTAGACAAAGATGGTTATTATAATCTAGTTATATATAGTAAATCTTTATATAACTATACAGGTTATAATAAACCTAGAATAATAGATAATGGATATGATCTACGTATAATAAGTATAAAGAAAACAGGTAAAGATGATTGCACTTGTATAGCTGTAGAGCATCCTAGTAAACTATATGTTATAGAGAACTATATAGTAACACATAATACTAATATGTCTCTTACACTAGGTGAAATGTTAAATGTTGATAAATTTATTATAGTATGTCCATTACCTACATTAGATAGAGTATGGATAAAATCAATAACTAGTGAACTATATAAGAAGAAAGATCAACCTGTTTGGCATAGTAAGTCTAACAGTAAATACAATAACGAAAAGTTTATAATTGTACACTATGAAGCTATGGAAAAAGTATTACCTATAATACAGTCTGTATCTAAGAAGAAAGTATCTGTTATAGTAGATGAATCCCATAACTTTGCAGACAAGAATAGTAAACGTACATTACAATTATTAGATTTAGTAAATGTATCTAATACTAAACATTTATTACTACAATCAGGTACACCTATTAAAGCTTATTCTACAGAGATAATAAACGTATATAGATTCTTAGATGCTAGAGTAAAAGGTAGAATATACGATAAACTATATAGTGTCTATAGTAACCCTAAAGGATTCTTTAGAAATATACTACCAGATAGATACCAAGATATATCGTATCGTATAGAGAAGAAAGAATCTAATCTTAAACCATTAATTAAAACATATGTACCTGTAACACTTAAGAATGGTAATGACTATACATTAGATACTATACGTAAAGAGATGGGTATATTTATAGAACGTAGAATAAAAGAAGTAGAAGAACATAAAGAAGAATATAGAAAAAGTTATGAATTATGTTTAAAAACAGCTATTGATAACGGGTGTACTAAAACTGTAGATATGCGTAAATATAAAAGTACTGTTGAAACTATTATTAGAGTAGGTAAAAATAGACAATATATGTTAATACCTAATGAAATGAAATTAGCTAATGATATGGAAAAAGAGATAGAGAAATATTTACCTAATGAAATGGTTAAAGTATTTAGAGATGTTAAGACTTTAGTAAAATATCCTATACTACGTATACAAGGTGAATGTTTAGGTCAAATAGTTATGGGTGCTAGAATCAAATGTCATAGAGACATAGCTAATGAATTAGACTATGAGACATATCTTAATAATACATTAAAAGATACTATTATATTCTCTAACTATGTAGAAGTATGTGAAGTAGCTAATAAGAGAGTTAAATCATTAGGTTATAATCCTATTAATATCTATGGTGAAAGTACTAAACAGTTAGCTAGTCTTGTTAAAGATTTTACTAGTAATAAAAAATATAATCCATTAATAACTACTTATAAAGCATTATCAACTGGAGTACCATTAACTAATGCTAATATAATAATAACATTAGATTTACCATTTAGGATGTATCTATTTGAACAAGCTGTAGGTAGAGCATGGAGAGTAGGACAAGATAGCCAAGTTACTGTTTATATACCATCTTTAGATACAGGGGAAGTTCCTAATATAAATGCTAGAAACTTTGATATCATTTCATTCTTTAACGAAGAAGTTGAAAGATTAACAGGTGTTAGTGCTACATTAGATATATCAGAAACTAAAGTAAGTAAAAATAGTTTAGCTGTTAAGAGTCTACATAATGAATTATTTAATAATGGAATATTAAATTTTAATTTAGAAGATATGGAATATAGAGATCTTAAGATAGTAGAGAATGATAATACAAATATTAAAAATCCTATATTAAATTGGTAAGGAAATAATATGGAAGATTTTGATCCATCACTTTATGAAGAAGTTAGACCACCTATAGATAATTTTAATAGGATGAATAGATATAGACCAGATAATGATTTTGATAAAATAACACATTATGGATATGATAAAGACCATTATACTCCAAGTACTAATAGTTTAGTATATAAAGATACAACTGGTTCTAATTTAAATTACTATACAGAACAGAGTACTGATACGATAGAACATCTAACACCTAAAGAGTTAGTATTGGATTTTCTATTTAATATAGTACTTATAGTATTAACATTTATTATGCCTATTATACTAATGTATATTAAAGAGATATTAGGTAAAATATTTAAAGTTAGTAATAAATATCCTGTTATTATACAAAATATGTTAAGAGCATTAGGTAATCTATTTACTCTTACTATAGGTAAGTTATTAAGAATAATAATTAAGACTAGATATAATATAAATGTTAGAGAGAAAGAATCTACTAAGATAATACGTAAAGGTATAAAAGATATACAGGAAGAAGAAGAGAAGGAGAAAACTAAAGATGAATGCACTACAGTATAGTTTCAATTACCTTATGAGACAATCTATACCAGTTAAGATATTAGAATTAGCATTTCCACAGAAATCTAATGGTATGATATTGTCTATAGAAGACAGAATGCTTAATGACTGTATAAGACCTATCGTTATGATGGATATGAGTATACTAGGTGGTATGATGATACATGTTGATTTATCATTATGTAAAACAGTTGCTACTAATGAATATACATTAACACCTGATATGAATACATTTATAGTAGATGTACCTAAGAGTCTTACTAATAATAAAACTATAGTATCTGTATATAGTCTTATAGCAGGTGGATATGGTACAAATGTTAATATAGCTCCTTGTACTAATCCTATAATAGCAGATGCAAGTAAATTGTATTTATCAAGTAGTCCTAGTAACGTATTACAAACAGCTAGAATGGCAGTAGTAGGTGAGAATAAAGTATTAATAGAAGGATATGCTCCACAAGTTACTACTGGTACATTAGTATGTAATGTTAGTAATAATGCTAATCTAGAAAACATACAACCACCTTACTATATCTATGTAGCTAAGATGATAACATTAGGTATAAAAGCTTATATTTATAATAACCTATGGCCTATGATAGATACTGGTATACTATATGCTGGTCATGAGTTAGCTGGTATAAAAGATATAGTAAGTAGTTATGCAGATGCTGAATCTATGTACGAAGAAGAACGTATAAGATGGGCTAGGATGTCAGTACTTAATGACAGTAGAAAGAAGACAGTTGTTGTTAATACTTTAATAAGTATGATGGCATAAAAAAATTAAATGATTTTTATAGTTTAACATAATATATAACCATACTAGAATAATATCTAGTATGGTTATTTTTTATTATTCTATATATAATGAACATTATTAAATGTTCTTCGTGTTGTTTGTTATATAGCACCATGGATTTGTTCATATTTATTTACTATATTTTTATAGGCTAATTTCATATAGTTAAATAAACAGTCTTTTAGATCGATTGATCTTATATCCATATAGTTATTATAACAAACTTGTATCTTAGCTATATAATTAATTATTAATTCTGGATTAATTGGTATTATCTTATATAGCTTTTTCAAGACACTATTTACTTCCTTAAGTAATGTTACATCGCTTATTTTGTTCGAGTTAATAAACGGATTAATAGATTGAGGAAGTAATTCTTTATTTTGAGATATGTTAGTATTCATAGTCTCTCCTTATTATATTATGATATAGTATAGAGTAGCTTATTTAGCTACTTATGTTCTATACTAGATAAATAATATACGATTATAAATATCTAACTATTATCAAAAAGTATTTTATTAACTACACTACATATCTATATAGATATGTAGTGTAGTTTTATACGTGATTAATAATAATAGAAAGGAAATGATTATGAATAAGTATAAGTTTGAAGATAGTCAGACTGGTAAGTCTAAACAAGTTCATATTCAACATACTGAAGATGACATTACTATAACTTTACCAGATGAGAGTGGTAAGTTACTTACTACTAATAACCTAGATTTAATCAAAGAGAAGTCTAAAGAGTTTAGTAGTCAATATGATTTCATACTTAAACCTGATATAGAAGAAGTATATCCAGATAGAACTACTACTGATAGAAATATAAAGATATCTACATATAGAACTACTAGTTACTTTCAAGAAGATCATAAGTTTACAGAATGGCAAGCATATGATCCTACCAAAGATAGACTATTAGACTTTACTAAAGATGTTAGATTTAAAGATAGTTGGTATCCAGAAGTATCTAATAATGATTTAGGTAAAGAATGTAAAATAAGATATAGATTTTATAGCGATGATGTCGTATCACCATGGTCTGATTATATTACAGTACCTGAATTACAAAGACGTATTAATAAATTATTACATGTTGATGAATCTGTATTTCCTCCTGTATTAGAATGGAGTAAATTTGAAGATGTAATGGATCCAGTAATTAATCATAATTGTATTAAAATAATAGTTAATGATAAATTATTATACAATGTACCTAATGTAAATACTAATGCATTTATTTATAATAGAGAAATACCAACTAATGTACTTAATACAATTGATTTTACTAACAAAGATACAGATCCATATAGTAAGAAAGAAAATAATGTATTTATAGAATATACTAATGGTAAAGAAACAATAACAGATAGTTTAAGATTTTATAACTATGGATTTAAACTAGTAGGAGATAATCCTATATATTTTAATCCTGATAAGAATACATTAGATATAAAAGCTAATAATATAAAAGTAGCTACTGTTAATAATATAGATGTTAATAAAGGTATACTATACCATAATAAAGGTTATTTAGTATACAAATGTGATATTGATATTGTAAAAGATGATAAAGTATTAAAGACTATAGAAGATTTTAGTATAGATTATAGTAAAGTAGAAGAAGAACAAACAGTAATAGATATAAATAATTTAATATTAGATTATAATCTAGATGTAAATGATAAACTTAGATTTGATATAAGATTAAGAACAATATTATCAGATAGTAACTATGAACTAATATTTAAACTACCTAGTATACACTATATAGTACTTAAACCAAAAATAGTTAATATTACTAAACTAGAAGCATTTGATTATTATTTAGAGAAAGAAGAACCATATAGAAAAGCTACTAGTTCCTTTATGAGAAGTAAAGAGAATACACAACCTGTTATAGTTTATACATTAGACGATAATCTAAAAATGGATAAACTACCAGATACATTAGTAATATCATTTAGACATGCTAATCTATTTAGTGGTAGTAATAGCGAATGGATATATACATACCAATTAAATCAACATTTTGGTTATTATTATGGTGGTAAGACTGTTAAAGATAATATAAAGAATCTTGAACTAAAAAAGGATTTCTTAAAACAAGATGCTGTATTTAGTAATCTTATGGAGAAAGATGATATATTATTTAAATTTAATATTAAAGAAGGATTAAATAAAGGTAATATAGTTATAAAAGATAATAAACTATATCTATATATAGATATAGATACATATAAGAATATGCTTAATGCTCCTATATTAGTTAATACTTTTAATAGTTATAGAATGGTAGAATTAAGAGATGAAGATAGTACTAAATATAACGAAGAGTTTAAGAATAAATATAAAGATGTTTATAACGAAAAAGAACTTAATGAAAGATTAGAAAGAAGTGGTGATTTACAAATATTTGGTATAAGATCATATTTTATACAAAATAAATTTCATAGTAATGAAGAGCAGTGTTACTTATTTAGTTCTATTGGTAATCTAGTAGAGAGACGTATAGATCAACATCCAGAGTTATTCCATGGTTATACGGAATTCAATAAGTTCCCTATGGATTATAATGTTTTTTACGATATATATTTTAAAGATAATGAATTAGATATAATGGGTAACAAACTTGATAGTAATACTATGGATATGTTTAATTTATTCAGTGCTAAAAGTTATAGATGGAATAGTTATGATATTTATTACAATATGAGACTACCTATTGCATCTACTAATGTTAAAATAGAACAGAATAACTTTATAGATAGTCTTGATAATATCTTTAAATTTAAATTACATATAGATATAGATATGTATAGAGCTGTAACTGATTACCAAGACTCGTTTGAATTATTAAAAGAATTATATAAAGTTGGACATACTGATGATCGTGATACTAGAGATAAAATAGAAAAAAGAAGATCTGAATTACAAGATGATACATTAACTATAACTAAATTAACTAGAGATGAATTATATAATGTATTTCCTAAATGGCTTAAGATAACAGGTATTGTATTTTGTATTATAACAATCGGAGATGGTTTAGAAGATAAAAAAGATATACCTAATAATGTTATAAAAAAGATTAATAATAAAGATTACTTTAATTTCAATAACGAAACATATCAGAAGATGGATGGATATTATAATGGTATATTAATACCATATAGATCTAATAATATCTCTATAGATACTGATGGTAAAATAAGTAATATAATATTAGATATAGATAGTAATACCATAAATAATGCAATATCATATAGATATTTATCAGAAGTATGTGTGGCTTATATAGAGACTAATCTAGGTGTTATATCATGTTGTACATTCGATATGTTAACATCTCTTTATAATCTAACACAAAGTAAATTAGATAATTCTAGATATGGTAATTTAAAACTATTTACAACATACTTTAAAGAAAATAGTTATTCTACATACAATGATTTATTGTTAAAGAATAAATCATTAGTTAAACCAGGATTAGATTTAGATAATAGATCTCCTAATTTAGTAGAAACTAATGGAGAGAAGATTAGTATACAATCTAACGATAATAAAGAACTTATATTAAGTTTTAAGATACCTGCTAATGATCCATATATAGATAATAGTACTATTAACAATAATAATGATACATTTAAATATATGTTTACACATTATAACAGGATTAATAATTCAGATAGAAAGATAACAGATATTCATATTGTTATAGTAGATAAAGATACTAATAAAACTATATTTACTACAGACTTAGATTACTTTAATACAACTATAGATAATAATGGAAATAGAGTATTTAATCTAAAAGTAATTGATAGTGTTGATAAAAAAGATATGATAAATAGAGCATTAGAAGTAAATATTTGTTATTCAACAGTAGCAGATTATTCTAATTCTACTAAAGTTAATATTGTATATGTTGTAGAATTACCAGTACTAGATGATAACTTAAAGACTATATTAGAAACTAGTAAGGTACCATTTAAAATACAAATGGTAAGTATGAACGATATGGATAATGGTTTAAGAGATGGTGAATCTATAATTTACGATAATCCTATAGATACTAACAATATAGATTATACAGAATATAGGCTTAATGAAGTATTTACTAAGGGTATGAGAACAACTTATAGAGAGACTATGGAAGCTATTAATTTAGAAGAAATATCTAATACAATAAATGTATCATTTGGTACAGAAGATATAATAGCAAAAATAAGTAGTGGTGATCATAGTTCTCTAGGAGAAATAAGATATGGTAGTATACAATTAGCTAAGTTCAATAGTATATTAGAAATGCCAGTAGCTGATACTAGTATAGTAAGAAGAGGTAAAAGAAAAGTAAGAGAAACAACCTATCATTCTTATCCAGAACCACTTAAATTATACTCTATTAATATGCAAAATTGTTTTATATATAATCTTGATCACAAGTTTATATTAAGACCATCTAATAATATATATGTTATATACGATACTGGAGAATTTAAGAAAATAGATACAGGTGTATTGGGATTAGATTTTAGAGAATTAGGTAATGAATTTAGTATTAAAATACCAACTCGTGAAGAGATTGATAATATAAATAAGAATAATGAAATAAATAACGAAAGACAACTTCGTTTTAATTTCGACTTAGAAGAGTATATAGCAAACCATACTACAATTGATAATATAAAAGACAATAATTCTTTTATAAATAAAATTAAGGAAGTATGTAATTTAACAGAATACTCGATGTTAATATTAGAATTTAAATATTTATTATTAACTACAGGTAATCAGAAACAAGGAACATATGTTGATGTTACTGAAGAATTGGAAAAACATACGGGTATTAAACACTATCCATTTTATGTCTGTATACAAGTAAGTGATGCAATGAATACTATATTTGCTACTAATGATATATCAAATGGATATAGTGTCCAGTACAACATAGATACTTATAAGCAACAAATAGAGAATGAATGCCATCCTATTATTAAATACACTAATAATGACTATAAAGATATTTACAATGTAACATATCTATCAGATTCTACTATATTAAATAGTTATGCATATGATAATAGATATATATTTAATAATGATTATAGAATTAAGTATGTACATGAGTATGGAGATCCTGATTTGAATCTTGATAATCATAGTTATAATTGTATAACATACGGATTTATTAATAGTGCATATAATGGTATAGGAACTGATGAATTTGTATATCCATATATTGCTAAAGAAAAAGATTGGATATATAGAGATGGTGAATATATTCGTAAGCATAAACATGGAGATTTTGATATGGTGGAATATAAGAAAGTAATAACACCATTATTAAAAATAGAGAATCCTCTTTATCATATAGTTAAAGATTATAATTTAACATTGCTTAATAAAACCGATATTAAACCTATTATTAATACATTTTACTATAATAAAAATAATGCTATATGTAATAGTAATTTTATTGGTATACATCTGGTATCTAGAGATCCATGTGTTAATAGACAAGATATGTTAGATATAACAGATAATAAATATCCTATATATGTTAATAATAAAATACTTAATCCTAATCTAATTAATTTTAAAGCTAAGTCAACTAGACTTTGGGATTGGCATAGTGGTATTGATCGCGATAACAATGTTAGTTATGTTGGAAGAAATGTTGCTATTGGTATAGGAAATGTAAGATATGATGAAGAAAACGATTATAAAAACGATCCTGAACGTTATGAGAAAAAAAGAAAGGATTTAATTCTTCTACGTGATGTAGAATATGATCGTAATAACCCAGATTTAGCTCAGTATGGTAGAGGAATAATAGATTCTTTAGATCCTTATGTATCTAATAAAAGAATGATGTTAAGATATGAATTACCTAAAGTCATTAACGATATGAAACTAATAAATAAAAACGATCCTGTGTCATATTCAAAAGTAAATGATTTCTTACGAAGCATAGTATACCTTTATCCTACATTTGAAATTAGATCTATAGATAGTAAAGCTATGATGAATCTAATAGCAACTATATATCCAAAATATCAGAATAAAGATAGAATTTATTATGCAAATGATGACAGGATAGATAATTGGTTAGATAGCTATTGCCTTAAACAAGATAATCAATTTAGGGATAAAACAATATGGGATCCTGGGTTAATGTATAGATATCATATAGCGATACAGGAGAATAAAACTCCATATCCTACAGATGACTTTATATTATCTTATTTATTCTTTTTTACTAAGGTAAATATTACTAAGTTTAAACTATTTAGTTACTTAAAAGAACATGACTATAAGATAATAGATTTATGTTTACTACATCATAATGATAAAACATTTAATCATCCAGGTAAAGTTTATAAGAGATTTAGATGGCCTCTAGAAGGATATACTCTATATACAAATAGATTTGGTATTAAAGATATTAATTTTAATATCGATGTTAATGAAAAGGGTGAAGTTAGTAGTAAGTTTATATATAAAGATAGTAATGATACTCAAAAAGAGTTTATTATTAAAACAGATAAAGAGAATACTAAGTTTGATGGTAATATAGATTATTTTAATATCTTAACACATAATAAAATAGCTATACCACCTAATGTTACATCTCTAGATGATATAAGAGAGCATCTAGTTAATCTATTAAACACATCATTAGTAGATTATGATCCTAATGTTAAATATACAGTTATAGATGTTAAATTTGATAATACTGATGATCCTACTATAGTAGATGGTGCTGTATTAAGACCTATCTATAAAAATGTAGATACAGGTGATATAATCAATGCTAATGTTAATATAGCTAAACCTAAATTAATAGGTAAAGATTTAAGATTATGGTCTAGACCTACATGGTCTGCTGTTGGAGGTAATAGTGCTCCATATGGTAACAGTGGTGTTGATAACTTAACATATCAAGTTGATAATATGGCATTAACTATACCTAAAGGTAGAAGATTTGAAATATACAGAAATGTACCTAAAGAAACATATATAAGAGCTGGTTATTTAGATTTAAGTAAATTTAAAGATAAATATGATCGTAATAAAGTTAAGTATGTTATTCCAGATACTAATATAAGACTAATGAATTTACATAAAGATAATAAAAGTTTAATATATTTAGGCGCTAGATATAATACTATTAAAGTATATAACACATCTGATAATATAGATTATGAAAACCCTATAAGATCTCAAAATGTTAGTTATTTAGGATATGATATAGAGTTTAGTCATGGACAATCTTTTGCAATTAGAGTTAATTACTACTACGATTTTGAAACTGGTAAATATATTGATATTGACGATAAATATCACACCTGGTTAGTATTTGATGTTGTTGATAAATTACCAGAAGGTGTAGTAGCTGAGGATGAAGATATATTCTTTAAGTATAATAGAACTATAGATTTATACGTTAAAGATCCAGATGATGTAACTGATAAATAATTAAATAAATTATCTATAAAAGATGCTGGTATAGTTATACCTTCATATTTAGATAAGAATGATCCTACTAATATATTTTATCTAGACAATCTAAAGTTCTTTACATATAAAGGATGTGATGATGATAAATATAATACTAGAGCTGCTATACATTATAATCTTATGCGTAAAAAGTCTGATGGTACAATTGAAGAATATCTAGGACAAGGTTGGAGAGGACTTAAACCATCAGAATTAACTAGATATACAGATATAGGTGCTAGCGGAGCATATGTTGGTATTAATATCAATAAGATAATATATAAACTTGGGGATTCTGAAGTACATGATAAACCAGAAAATAATGATCTTTATACAGTAGAGTTTCATATTAACGAAACTAATAAGAAGGATAAATTAGATAACAATAATACATGGCAAGATACTGGTGTACTACTACCAAATTATGAATTTCTTAAAGATAATTATAGTATAAAATGTAAAGATGCTAATGGAGCAGATGTTAAAGTTGATATTAGAGATAGTCATATTTGGTTATATGTTACAGATAAAAATTCTGATGCTGTAACAATTAGTATCTACAGTGATTATCTACCTGATCGTAAGAAAGATATTAATATAGAAGTACCAAAAGGAGCATCTGATAAACCTAATATAGACCAACCAAAACCAGGTGATAAGGATCTTACTGGAAGTGGTGATCCAGGTGTTGAATACGGAGAAACATTACATGGTTTAGCTTTATTATCCTATAGTAGAAATAATAATATTAACGATCCTATGTATTTAAATTGTAAAGATTATACCGCTATAAAGATTAAGAGTAGATTTGATATAAAACCAACTAAAGATAGACTTTATAAAGAAGTTGGCTATTTAGCTTTTGATAATTTCAAAACTACTAGTGATACTACTAGTTTCAGAATACGAAGTGATAAGATATATTTAGTTAATATATGGGAATCTGATAAGAAACAATGGTTAATATTTAAAGACAGTATTAACATCTATAAAACTAAAGAAGATTATATTAATAGAAATGTGTATGATAGGACAGATATGTTAACAGAACGTAATATATTACCAGGTTATTATATAGGTCTAATTATAGAAAACCAATATAATTTTGAAACAAGAACATATAGTTACTATACACATGATGTTGAACTTATAATACAAGTTGTTAATACATTACCTAAGGAAAATAAATATTTTGAATATCCGTTCTTCCAATATCCTAAGGATGATTTATTAGATATGGTAGAAGGAGATGAACGTACTGTAGAAGCAAATATAGATAAAAGTTTAGTAGATGATGGATCTAAAGATAAAATATTCGTAGATGGATTAGAATTTAAATTGGATACAGATCCAGATCAACCTATAGCGGTATTCTTATTTGGTTTAAAATATAGAGATAAGAATGGTGTTGTTTCTACTCTTATGTCAAAATCAACAACATATTTTCGTTATTTAGAGCCTGATGAAAACTATATAAGTTTACCTATAAAAGTTAGAAAGAAAGATAGCCCAGAAAAACCAAGTGGTCCTGAACTACCGTATATACCAGGTCCTGAGCCATCTCCTAATCCAGATCCAGGTGATAAACCAGGTAGTCAACCAGGTGAATTATATATTGACGATTCTAAGAAGAAAAGACAATTAGATAACAATAATACTTGGCAAGATACTGGTATAGTTCTAGGGAATTACGAGAATAATAAAGATAAATATAAAATATCATGGTGTAAAGATATTAACAATAAAGATGTTGATACAGAGGTTAGAAATGATCATTTGTGGTTATATGTTAGAAAAGAAAGTACTGACATTATAATGATCTCTATTAAATGTAGTGGTATACCCGATGGTAGTAAAGATATTAGAATAGATTTACCACCTCTTGAACCTGATTATAACCCATTCTTTCCTACTTGGAATGGTAATTAAACAAAAAATAAAACAGTAGTAACCTTAATAGTTACTACTATTCTTTTTATATACATAGATACTCATTAGTATTATACATTACTATAATGCCTGCTATTACTCCTACTATAGCATTGAATAGTAAATATCCTATAACAGCTATTTTATTATTCATATTTACTTCTAGTTTCTCTCTTATCCATATACTACTATCTATAATTACTATAAACCATACTATAAATGCTACTATTATATTTACTAACATATTTATTCCTTTTAAATAAAAATATAAGATAGTATATAGTCTCCTATATACTATCTTATTAAAACACTTTGATGTAAATCTGGCATATATATTTCATAGTTTACACTCTTACATTTATCAGATATTGAATCTAATCTACGTTTCTGTAAACCTCTTTGTTTATTAATATCGTAACAGTATATGCTATCGTATATACACTCTCTACCATCCTTACGTCTTCTTAGTCTACCAAATGCTTGTATATTAGCTACCATACTACCTATAGATATAGTTTGTATAACAGTTAGTAATCCAGGTATATCTATAGCTGTACCACTACTTATAACTGTACTTACTATTATATCTAACTTAAGCATATCATCGTAGCTATCACTTTCTACATATGTACCTACTTTTAAGTTTAACCCATTATCATTACAGTGTCTATCTATAACAGTTGATAAATGTCTACACATATCAACAGTAGAACAGAATACTAATAGTTTATCTCCAGATTGTCGTATGTCTAAGAAATCTCTTTTAACATACTTCATATACATAGTATCCATCTGCTTTAATAATCTACTATTAGATAACACATATTGTTCAAACTTAATATGGCTATAACCATGATTACTTTCACATCTTATTTTATTACCTCTATCTATATAGTATTTAATAACATTAAGATTAACATGTTTATGTAACTTAACTAAGTTACTTATACGTTTATCATCTGGAAAGATAGTAGCATGTATATCTGTCATCTTGTTTTTATCAGATACTAATGTAGCTGATAATGCTATTACTTTATCTACTGTAAAATATAATATACTATAGTAGAAGTTATGAAACTCTTGATGTACTTCATCCACTAACAATATACCTATACCTAATAATTTAAATAGATCTTGTGGTTCTACAGGATATTTTAAGTAATGATAATCTTTCATAGGTACATCTATATATTCTGTTAGGTAATTACTTATAGTACGCATAGAGAATATAAAGAAATCATAATCCTTTTTAGCTTCTTCTGGATGTTCCATTAACCAAATAAGACTATCAGATCCTCTTACTATATACACTCTTTCTGGTTTAGTATAAGTGTACTTATGTATATCTTCTGTCCACTTATCTATATACTTAGGTAATATTAATATAGCTGTTTTCTTCTTAATCTTACTTATAGCATTCATAGCTATAAAAGTATTATGGGTTACTATATAATCCTGCATAACATAAAGATGTCTAGGATGTTCTACCATAATACAAACAGTCTTTTCACATTTCTTAAGTTTAGTTATAGATTCTATAGCTAACATGAGATTACCAGAATACTGACTCTCTTCTCCTAGTCTTTCTAATCTCTTAGATACTCTTGTAAAATACTTTCTAGGTGTTTTAGATCTAATAAATAACTTATAAAATGTCCTACCTGTTTTCCTTTGGTTCTTATGTGTGTAATGAGGTATTTTAGTAGATTGTCTACAAATATCTCCCATAGAGTATACTAATTGACCTACAGTAAATGCTAATAGTTCGGATGTAGTACCAAACATAATACAACCATTATACTTCTTCTTAGTTTTAGGATTATGAGCTAATCCATTTCTACCTTTAGATTTATCTACCCATCCATCTGTATCCATAAGACCTCTAAGTAGTTCCCATCTTTGTTCTTCAGAGCCATTAAGATATTCTCTAGGTATGAATTTCTCCCATGCTCTTCTACCCATAAGTTTAAGTCTTATAAGTTCATCTCGATATTTATTTATTCTAAGATTCCCTTCTTTAGGTATTAAATTAAATTTATAACAATTATCTTCATTTCTAAAGTTAGATAAAATATAATCTTTATCTAGAAAACTACGAAATCTTTCTACAACACCTAAATCTGATATAGATAAACTAATAGTAGTGTTACTTATGCTACCATCTCCTAATATACATCCTAATATATATGGATGTATAAAGAACTCTTTATCTTTATTCTTTTCAGGTTGACATAATGGAATATAGATAGTAGATTGGTTTTTCTTTAATCTATCTTTATATATAGAATTATTAAAAGTTTCATATAGAGTTTTAGTTCTTATTACTCCATTTCTTCTTATTAGACTACCTTTAGCACTATATACTGATTCATACTCTTTTTCAAATAGATTATGATTAGTATAAATATTTCTAGTTGATATTTCCCATAAATGGTTTTCATCAGCTTTGATACTTCTACCGTCTTTAAATTTAATCTCGTAAATAGGACGCATACCTTGAGGAAATACACCTGTTACAGTTGTATAGGTACCATCTATTGCCATTACTTTATCTCCGACTCTTAGACTACCTATAGCCTTCCAACCATCTGGTATTCTAACTTTGTCTGTAAGAATATTACCTTTTCCACAACCTGTCTGTAGATCAACTAGTAATGTATCCATCTTATTTGCTAGTAATTGTTCTACATATTCTTCCTGATAATCCCTAGCTTTAAACTTATTATCTTTAAATTTGATATCAATGGGTAATCCTTGCTCTTCTGTATGTTTAACTAGTTCTATTTCATCACTAGTAAGATTACCTAATTGACCCATAGTACCTAATATAGGTTTTAATATACGATTAGTAAACCTATATACACCTTCTTCTCTTTTAGCTACACCATATAGTCTATCTGGAACTCTTTCATTACGTTTAGTTCTATAGTTATATCTATATGTATAGCTTGTTAACTCGTTTATATAGTTATCTATATATTGATCTAAAGTACGATCATATACGGTAATCATAAAGTGATTACCGTATAGATCTATTTTTATTCTTTTCTTCATGATTACCTTTCATTACAATTTTAGTTTTCACTATCTTCTTTTAATTTATTTATCTTTATTACAACATATAATAAAATAACTATTATACCTATTACTAATATATTTAACATAATCTATCCTTTCTTAAGAAGAGTATTAAATCTATACATAGGTATATTAAGAATAGTTTTAATATTATAGTAATTATTAATAATATAGTAATTAATAATAACATAATACCTCCTTAATGTATATATAACTTTATTTCTTAAAGTCAGCTATAGCTTCTTCTGGACATAGATATACATCCATAATATGATTAACAGGATGAGACATATCAAATGCACCTGGTGATAACATAGTATCTGTATGTTGTTGATATGCATATGCACCACCTAATGAACCATTAGCTAGTATATTTTTAATATTACGTGTACTAACAGTCTTAGATTGATATCTAGGTAGTCTAAAGTCATTCTTCTCATAATCATTAACACTAAATTCAACAGTTACAACTTCTAGTAATCCTATATTAATATTCATCTTAGATTTATCTTCTTCGTTTATCTCTGTGAATAATCTATATAAGAATCCTTCTTGAGTATTAATAGACTTAGCGTCTTCGTCTTTATCATCTAGAGTACTTTTCTTACCTGTAGTTATATCACCACTAGCTCCAAATATATTACCTATAGCTTTAGCATAGTTACTATAAGAAAACTCTATATCTGGTACTTGAATTATAGGATCATTAAGTCTCCACAATACATCTTTAGTTCTAACTGGTATAATATAGTTACCTTCTGTATCCATTTGTAATTTCTCACCTAGTGCTTGTATATGTTCTAGAAAATCTATAGTAAAACTACCTCTTTTTCTATCTTTAGTTATATCTACTCTTATTTCATTAACAACACCAGTTTCTCTATTGATTTTAATCAACCACATGTCATATAGAGCAGTTACTGCAAATGGAGAGAACTTACGTACTTCAGTAGTAGGTGTTATATCAGCTAGTCCTCTAGCACTTCTACCAGCTACTTTTAGATATAAGTCATAATCACTGTTATTATTATATAGTAATTTACCTTTATCATTATCATGTTCGAATACTTTACTCTTAAGATATACAAATAAGTTATCATCATCTTTAGTATAGAAATCTCTTCTAGCTTCATTATTAATAGTTATAGGTAATGAACTAGCTGATGCTATATTATGTTTTAACGATAACATAAATTGTGTTAACTTCTCGGTAAATGATACAGTAGATATATGTCCTATATGTCCATGTTCTGGTATATTATAAGCAAGTATACCTAAACATTTACTACATACACAACCATGCTCTAGACACTTACATTTTAATGGTGATCTTAATTTAATAGTTTTACCTTCTATCTTACTTCTATCATCTTTAGTTATGATCTCTTCTTTACCTGTTTCTTCATTAAGATACCATTTACCTATTAAGGTAGGAAAGTGTGGTAATGATTTACCATCTATCGTATTAACAGACGGTTTAACATACCATTCCAAGTATTCTGTAGACCCACAGTCTCCGTTTATTACATGTTCTAGTCTATCAGATACTAATTGTATCTTTCTAGCTAAATACTCACTTTGACTAACTGCTGTCTTACTAACCATAATAGATTTAGCACCAGTTTGTTGTTCTATAGCCATATCTGCTATACTTGTTAATCCAGTAGTATAAGTAGATCCTATAGCTTTCTTATACATTTCATTATTTAAGTTAGTTATAACTCCTTTACAACCTAATACTTGTTGTACTTGTCCTTTCTTAACTGTTTTACTAACATAACCTTGTGCTACTTTATTACCATGATATTTATTAGATCTTAATATCTTATCTAGTATAGTATAACATTCGTCTATAACTCTACTAACACCCATTTTATCTTCACTATCAAAACCATCCACTCTACGCATAACTTCGATAAGTTCAGGTTCCATTTGTATATGAAGGAAGTCTTCTATATCTAGACTACTTACATACTCTAGATGACTATATATTACTTCGTTATATATACGATTAAATGTAATCTGTATATGTTCCCATATAGCAGCCATAGGTTGTCTATTACCAGTCTTAAGTAATACATTAAGTATAATATATTTAACTATAGCTTCATATGCTCTATTAAATGTTCCAGATACATAATAACCTTCTTCATAATACTGAGTTATATCGAATGTATTTAGTATAGGTATATTCTTAAATAATAATGTTACATCCCATACATATCTATTTAATATAACTTCCCTAGATGATAACTCTCTTTCTAAATTATCGTCAAATCTAACAATAAGGTTGGTCTTAAGACCATCCCTTATTTCTTCTATAGATTTATTCATTATCTTTCTAACATCTACGATTGGTTTTTTCATAATCATCCCTTTTATTTACTACCTTTAACATATACATAGTCCATACCTAATGGTCTTAGTATACTATGTATTAACCTAACAGCACTATCATTACCATACTTAGTAACAGATCTATCTACTAACGTATCTGTATTCATAGGTTCTTTAGCATTTAGTATATTCTTATACATAGCCATATGTGTAGGTACACTATTAGCTCTATCTTTCATCTCAGCTGCAAACTCTCTACCTCCATAATAAGCATAAAGTCTACCCTCTGTTTCTGACATAATCTTAGTAGGAGTATTTCTATATGGTAACCTATCTCTATTACCAGCTGTAACTGGAATAGGGAATAAAAAGTTATTTAAATTAGAACTACTACTAAATAACATATTATCAGATGTTTTACTTAATAGTATAATATACAATGGTGCTATAAACATTTTATCTACAGTTACTGATTGTTTAACATTACCATCTAGATCTCTATATGGTATAACTACATTATCTCTAGGTGGTCTATAGATACTATTATCTATATCCATAACTATCTGATAAGATGTTTTCTTATTAGTAACCTGTGACATGATATATACTTCTTTATTAATACATTCGTCCAGTATAATCATCTTCTCTTCTAGTGTAGCTTGTGCATATCTATCAAACTGTGCAGTATCTATAAGACCTAATAGACCCATAAGATAACTAAACATTTCTTCTATCTTACTTTCATCTAGTTGTTCTATACGTTGTCCACCAGCCATTTCTCTTAATACTCTTTGACAATATCTACTAGTAGCACATATGTGTTGTTGATATATTCTGGCTAAGTTCATTCTGTTAATAACAGAGTTAGTATCCATAATAATATCAGCTCTACCATATTGATTATAAGGCATAAGTTCATCATCTCTTACTTCTGATATAACACCTTTACCACCAGATTGATCTGATATTTTATGTCCTCTATCTGGAATAACTGTATACCTTATAGTAAACTCTACTCTATATGTATCTAGAGCATCATTCCTATTTGATAATCCTAATTTATTAGGAAGTACTCTTGCTTTAGGACCTTTATCAGCTTTAATCTTATTAGCTAACTCTGTTAATACTTTATTACCTTTTATAGCATTAGACATAACTTCAGTAGCTATCTTACCACAGTTGACTATGAGATTATGTAGTCTATTAGATTTCTCTATCTTAACACCATTTTTAACATAGTCTTCATCATTCAGTTCTTTACATACATCATGATAGGCATTGATTACATCTTCTGTAAACTTAAGATATGATCTTGTATATTTATCTGGTAAATCTGCCATACCATAATATAGTTCACTATTCTTTCTAGGATTCTTATAACACTTAATATCTATAACTTCACCACTATTTACTTTAACTGTACCTAGATCTACTTCTTCACCTGGACCTCTAACATAATAACATTTATCAAAGTTAGGATCAAATGTTTGTAAATCTTTATTAGATAATAATCCTGGAGTAAAATCTAATGGATCTTCTTCTGTAGCTGTTTTAGAACTACCAAAGTCTTTAAAGTTACGTAGTGCCATAAGTATACTATCTTTACATATACTATCTCCTATTTCTGGAAATGGTTTATACTCAGTATCAGAACCATAAAGATTTAATGGTAAATAGTCACTACCAAATTCAATACTTACATTCTCAAATACATCATATGCTAATTTCCTAGCTAATGATTTACTTATAACAACAGCGTCTTCTGCTATATCTGGTAAAGTACATAATAGTATATTAGCATTAACACCTAATGCATAACCATCATTCTCTTTAACAGCTGGTGACTTAGCTAATATAGTATCTTTAGGTAAATATGTACCAGGTCTTATATTTCTTAATACCTCATCGTTTAGTTTATAAGAGAATCCGAAATCTTGATGATATCCACTATGTGATAAATTAACATTAATAACATCTAATTTCTTAATAGCTCTCTGTGTATCTTCATCCCACTCTTCCTTTAGAACTATAAGTAATGTTTCAGTAACATCACTTACATATCTTCCTGTGTCTAGAGAACCATATCTTTTAATAACACGCATAACACGTACATCATCTTTTAATCTAGGACCAAATGTATGTCTAGCTAATTGATTCTCAACTCCTGTTTGTATAATAGGTTCATCTCCATCTCGTAATGTAACAGATTGAGATTGGTGTGAACCATACATATAGCTTCTTGATGAACTATTATGATGTACAAATGCATTAGCTGCATGTGGACCTAATAGTTTCTCATTAAGCTTCAACTCTTCTGGTACTGGTATGATCACTTCAGCAAGTGATTTACTACTAGGTACTCTATACTTTTCATACTGATTCATGTTCTCTCCTTATTTTAATTTTATACATTGATATCTCCTTTTTTAATATTTTAATATTAAATTTTTATAAATAAAATATTACAATATTAATATGACCATATATAATGTACTGTACTCTATGATACTATATATGGTTATATCTAATATAATTTAAGTATGAAGATATTTATCTTCTATACTAACATTAGATGGATTAATACCTTTATTAGCTTGTAACACATGTAAGGTATTATTCATGTCGACATACTGACCATTAATATATACTGGTCGGTATGTTTTATTTACTCTAGGTGTATTTATTTTATCCTTAATATATTGAGGGTAGTTAATACATCTAGATACATAAGTATCCAACATAATATATCCTTTCTACTACATTACCTAGATATAATGTAGTGGTTTGGATGTATTACTTATTCTAATTATTTACTATATAGAGTACATACTAAAATAAATAACTATATGAATAACTAATACTATATAAATAATATACGATTATGATTAATTCATAATCGTATATCTTTTTATTGCTTCATAGTTGAATAAAACAATAAGGATATAATATGTCAATATCTAAACTTAGCGAAAAAATAAAAACCACTTATAAATCACCAGGTATTATCAGCATGTGGCACTCTGTTTATCCTATATTAAAGGCTAACTATGTTGTTATTAATAATACAGGTAAAGTAACACTAGTTGATGGTAGGAAATACCAAGGTGATCTAGAAGGGTTATTTAAAAATGTTCTTCGTATTAAAGAAGAATTTATATTACCGACTATGTTAGTAAATGGATACAATAATAGTCAGGACTATGATGGAACACAATTAGAGTTCCTACTACTTAACGAAAATATACTTAATAGATATTTGCTATCTAGAGTTAGAAGCATAAGACTATTAAGTAAATAGATATATTTTAACAACAACAGTAGTACTAATTAATGTACTACTGTTGTTCTTTTATCTCCAATTATTATTAGGCACATAGCCAACATTTAATCCCATATTAGGCATCTGAGGTTGATACATATTCATACCTTGCATAGGTTGCTGATATGGCATCATAGGTTGTCCCATATATCCTGGTCCCATTTGTTGTTGACCATATACAGGTCCTATTTGACCCATCATAGGCATAGTAGGTGTAGGTTGCATATTCTGTTGTCTACTAGCCATGATCTGTTGTTGTGCTAGTATATTACCCTCTGGTGTATTATACTGTGGACTAAGTAGACTTACCATCTTTCTACCTGTATTAGGTTGTTGATAACTAGACATAGGATTAACATTAGGTAATGGTTGTTGCATTGGTTGTACTGGTTGATTCATAGGTTGTTGCATACCAAATACATTATTTTGTCTAACAGGTTGACCTATACCAAATATATTACGTCTACCTAACAATTGATCCATAGCACTAGGTGGTTCTATCTGTAATGGTTGTACTTCATCTACTCTAGCTTTACTCACTTCTACAGCATCTCTTACAGTTGGATGTAAGTTATTAGTATTAAGGTTAGTTCCTTTCTTACTATTAGCTACGTTAGATCCTAGATTAACATCTGCTTCAGTTGGTATAAACATTAATTCATTCTTATAAGTTATAGATGCTTTATTAATATCGTCTATATCAATATCTTTAAAGTTTACTATAACTTCCTCTATAGCTAGTTTATCTACATCTTTAATACTATCTAAACATAGACTATAATTACCAGCTACTTTATAGAATAGACCCATTAATGCTATAAATCCTGGGGCATCATTATCATTACTTCCTACTTTAATAACACCTTTGTTATCCATATCTACCATAAAGATATTTAATATATCTTGGAATACTTTTACATCTTTAGGACGTAATGTAGTATCCATTATCTTTATGTTCTCTTCAGTGCCATCATATTGTTTTAAATCATCTACTAAATTACATAGTAACCTAGCTTCTCTATTAAACGATTTATCATCATTTACTTTCTTAGTTCTAGGTATAACTAAACTAAACAAGTCCTTATCTACAGATCTTGCATAGTTAGTTATTAACTTAGTCCAATTCTTAATAGATCTATCATCAACTGCTCTACCAGTTGTTTTCATACCAGGTACTGTTTCATCCTTAGCATCTTGAATAAACTTATTTAATACCATAGGTAGATCAGATTGTAACTTAGGTTCTGTATACATATGTAATACAGATTCTCCAAACTTAATCAACGCTAAACTAAAACTTACTTTAATATAATCGATTAGAACCTCTAATCCTATATTATCTTCTGTTATACGTTCTGATAATGGATTAAATAATAGATACTTAGGTGTAAACCTATTATTCTTATTTAAAACATACATGTTATCCATAAGTTCTTTAATAGGCAATATGATACTCATACCTTTACATCTAGTTATATCTATATATCCATCGTCAGATTTTTGTTTAAGAAAACCATCTACTACATCTATATTAACCATACTTAATACATCTGTATAGAAATCTACTAAACTTCTTTTCTTCATTCTTTATACTCCTTTCTAAAATGTTCTAAATGGGTTATTGTTAAATAAGTCATCTGCTGTACTTATATTAGACCCCACTATATTATCAATAACAGTATCAGATACCATTCCTAAATTACCTACTAAGTTATTTCTAGCTTCTGTATTACCAACCATAGGATTGAAACACATATCTGCGAATGTAGGAAATCTATATGGTATAGGTTGTTGTCCATTAAAAGATATTAATATAGTAGTATCAGAAGTCATATCTGCAGATATAACCACACTATACTCTACATTACCATTAGAAGATAGTAATGGATCTATTATCATATTTACCATACCATCTATCTTATTCTTAAGTAATGCCATCAACTGTTGTTGATTATTGTTTATATTATAAGTCCATGCTACACTATTAGGTCCTGGTGGTATATTCCATATAGGTTTTAATACTAATGCACCTGTAGGACCCATTTGTGGTTGATTAAATATATTTATCTCTAAATGAGATAAGAACTGAGATGTTAATAAACTTACTAAAGCATTATGTAACTCAGTTACTTTACCATTAATAACACTAGCACCTGTTAAAGATTCTGTATATGCAGTAGATAACATTTGATCAGATTGGAATCTGTTTGTCTCTTTTACATCTATAAATATAATCTTTTTATCTATATTAGGATCTATCGTATGTAAATCCCTTATACTAAACACATTACCATTTGTACCATTAACCCTACTTAATGCAGTTAAAAATACATCATCATATGTTATATTAGATTTATTCTCTAATATACTAGTAGCTTCTGCATATGCTGCTGTATGCTTAGTATCATATAGTGTATTAAATGCTTGTCTTACACCATCATTATTAGCTACACCCTCTACAGTAGAATTAACTAGATCTGTTACATAGTTCTTACCAACCATATGAGTTCTATCGAATGATACAGGCATGTTATCGGTTGTTACATCTATACGCATAGTTTGTATACCATTAAAATTATCGGAATATTTATTACTTATACTAGATATAACATCTAATGGTCTGATACATATATCATTACTATTATCTCTATATGCCATAGGATCAGTAACACCTATATTATCAATACCTACTATATTCTTAGTATGTTCATTAAGTCCTACTCTTTGTATATTATTTATAGTAAATAATAAGTTAGGATCATAAGTAAAGTTACCTAATACATCAGTCTTGATAAAATCACTAGATGGTTCTGAATATCCTGTTAATACTAAGTCATAAGTTGTACTAGCTCCAGATGCAAATATATCATCTCTAGGTCTACATCTTACTTCCAACTTAAAGAAATATCTATACTCTTTCCATCCACCTCTTATAGCACTTAGTCCTAATGGTGTAGAACTTACAGTAACCATATTACTGGCAGTAGTACTACTATTGGTTAACTTACCATTCCTTAATACTTCATCAACTACATGGTTAAGATCATCATGTTTTACATTAGATAAAAATGCTCTTTGAACCATATCTTGATATCCGTTAGGTCTAGTCCCTCCTATAGTTAACTTAGTAACTTCAAAAGTATGAGTACCTCTATTCATATTTGTACTATTATCTATAAAATTACTGTACATACTTTCCACTATTACTCTCCTTCATTTTCTTTATCTGTTATCCTTGTTTCATGTTCTATAAGCATATCGATTATTACATTCTTAAGAGTAGGTATAAGTATATCTTTTATACTTATATTTAACTCTCCAGGACTTATCCATCGATACTTATTTATCTCTAAAAACATAAAGGATACCCAATCTAGTATAACTAGATCACCTGGTTCTTCATTACCACTTTTATTTTTCTCTATTTTCTTAACAGGGAATAATAACTCCAACTCCTGAGTTCTATAACCTTTACCTTTTGTATTTCCGATATTACTAGACATTTCTATATTATTATCTAATTCACCTACCATAACTCTCTTACTAACTATAAGATAAGCTATTTGGTTAGTTTCATATAGTTTTAACATAGCATATGCCACAGCTATAAGATTAAATATATTAGTAGCTCCTAAATACTTTAATCCTCTAGGATCTATAATAGTTTTAAATAAGAATCCTAATATGTTAATATGTGTATTAGTTATATCAGATGGTGCTAATTTACTAGCTAATGACATACCCTCTTTTATATCATTATCTTTAAGATTAGCTCTAATAGATAATGGCAATTGTTTTAGTATCATATCTACAGTATCAGTAACGAAATTAAGTTCTACTGTTATACCAGGAGTTAACTCACTTGCTATACGATATGATTCAACTACAGATTCTTTATCGTCATCATCTGTTTCATTACCAGAAGCTACATTCTTATTCATTATGGTTTCAGCTTGACTACCACTATTCTTTATTTTACTACTTACATCTTTAAAAATATGTTTAACTATATCCCATTTATCAGTATTAGCTAACATATCCATAATAATAACTCTAGTAAATAGTATCTTACTTAGATAGAAGTCTGGTATTTGATCTAGAGATAATCCTAATGCTATTACTTTTTCATCTGCTTTTTTCTCTTTATCAAATGTTTTCTCTACTATAGTATTAACATATAATCTTAGTTTCCTAAATCCTATTTCGTCCTTTAAAGATGTTTCTCTTAATATATCTAACATCTGTAACTCTGGATATTTAGTTATGTTTTCATCACTACCAAATATCAATTGTCCTAATGGTCCATATACAGCTTTAATAACTACTATCATAGCTAATAATCGTTTATAATCTGGTATAGTATAAGTTTGAGCTTTAGACATCATACCGTCATACTCTAACTGCATATCAAATGCTGGTTTAAGTGTTATAGGTATAGGTATCTTATTTACATTAGTAATATAATTTTCTATATCTGTTATATCAAATCTAGTTATTATATTATCTAGTTGTATCTTAAACTTTCTTCTTATATTATCAGATTCTCTATCACTAGCTTCCATATACTCTATAAGTAAATCGAATATCTTACTATATTCGTTAAAAAGTTGATCCTTATAACCATCTCCTTTATAGTTTACATAACCATTAAGTATATTAAAAGCTTCTAAGGTATCTTCTACCTTACATCTTAACTCTGTATTAAATAGTAATACGTTACCACTACTCTTAAGTTCAGATTCTTGTTTAACTCCTTCTTCTTTTAAAGCAGCTACAGTATCTCTTGTTACTATAAACTCTGTAAAGTTAATAGCTTTGTATTCTAAATTAAACATACACTAGTATTCCTTTCTTTAATATTTAAATACAATAGAGTATTAAATACTATTGATTTAATACTCTATATAAATAATATGTAATCATAAAGTATTAACTTTACTGTTAATACTAATCTAAACTTATATCAAAGTCACTATCTAAGAATCCTTCATCTTTAGAAGATGTTACTACTTCTACTTTAGGTTCTTCTTTAGGTGTATCCTTAGGTTTTAGTTTAATAGGATAAACTTTATTATAAAGTGTATCTATTTCTTTCATACACTCTCTTAAGAACTTAATAACATTCTTAAAGTATACTTTAGCTTCTACCTTACTACTAATTATTTCATCTACTTTATCTTTATTCTTTATAGTACTAAATACACCTTTACTACCAGGCATATCATTTGTAAATGTAAACTTAACATTCTTAAACTGTGGTAATACTAATCCATAGTGTATGTATTTATCATCTCTACCTAAATACATCATACCTAGTTTAACTGTTTCATTCTTACCATTTATTTTCTCTGTCTTAGTTATAGGGTATAATATACTACTATCTTCTTTATCTAACTCATCTACAGCATTGTATAAATAAGTAAACATATTCAAAGCAGTTGTTAATGGTATACTAATACCTCTAAATCTTTCTTCTTGAGGTACTTGTTTATTTTTCTTAACAGCATTTTTACTTATAGCTATATTAACCCATTTCTTAAATACGGTTACATCTAAAGTAGCCATCTCTCCACCATCTTGATTATCTATGTATTTAGTTAACTTAGTATAATCAGACCTCTTACTATAATTCTCATATTGTTGTTTAAATTCATTTACATCCATTTGTTAAGCCTCCTATCGAAATATAAACTAATATTAAATTCATCTTTATCTTTACATTCATTATCATACAGATCAATCCTAACATGTCTCTTAGTTACTAATCTATTAGAATCATTATTTAAGAAAGCATTAAGATCATTATTTATAGTAAAGTTAATAGTATTATCTACATTACGTAATGTTAAATTCTTATAATATATACCATTGGTATATACACCATCTTCTATATCAAAGTCTTTAATGCTATTTAGAATAGTCTCTTCATTATCTTTATTTACAAAAGAGCTACATAAACATTTAAAGAATTCTAGTATGGTCGTATCTGATTCATCTTTTATCTCTATAAACCAGAATAACCATATTGTATTTATATATTTATTATATATCCTCTGTAATGCTAGTTCATCTCCTAAAACTAATAAACCACGTATATCTTTATTCTTAGATCTCTTGTGGTATTTAGAATCTGAAGCTATTCTATTTAAAACATCTAGTACAGATATCTTCAATCCTTTTAAAAGTATACGTGCATATAGTTCTATAAATAATCTTATTATAGTATCGCTATCCTCTTTACTTATCCTATTACATAATGTACTAAGATAGTAATTCATAAACTTCCTATTAGATCCTTTTAGAACAACTAACTTTTGTTCCATAATTTACTCCTTTAAAAAGTTATCTTTTATTGTTTTTAATTCTTTATCTTTATCAAGATCATATAGTACTTTTTCTCTAGTAGTTCTATATGTCCATTTACAACTAGTACTCAACTCTACTAACTGTCTCTTTATTTTAGGACTCATACCACTTACAAGTGTATTATCACCTACTATATGTAGTATTATATCCAACATAGGTAGTCTACTATAATCTAAGTTACTACTCTTACTATACTTAGTATACATTTCATAATTCTGTTTAAGTACACCAGTATGACTTTCTAATAATACCATACTATTACTCATAAGTAGATCTACAGTGTAATGAGATGTTATTATAACATTTTCTAACTTAGATTTATCTATAGTATTATCTATAGTAGTTACTACCTTATTTACTTTATCTAAGTATTTACTAAATAACTCTATAGCTTTTAAGTTATTCTGTATATACTTTATCTTACTAACATCTTTATTACTATTAAGTTTCTTTAATAGTTTAGTATAATTAGGTATAAGTACAGATATATAATTATCAGATACATTAGTAGACATACATAATGACTTAATAACATATAATTCTGTTATTATCTCTTTGATTATTAACTCTAAGTCTTTACTACTTATATCTTCTAATAGTATCTTAGTAGTTAATGATCCTAATAAGTTTCTTATTAGTGTATGTATGTTTATTATCCATCCATTATACCTATTAAGATTAACTCTAGTAGGTATAACTCTTTCTTTATCATATCTTTCTTTAGTAGGATCAAATAGTGATTCTAACATTAATCCTGTACCTATAGATATACCAAATGATGTAGTAGTTCTTTCTTTAAGTATCTTTTTAATATCCATCTGTTATATCCTTAACATATTCTAGTTATCTAATTGTTAATTAGATAAAAAATAAATACACACTATAGTCTTTAATTAGACTATAGTGTGTTAATATATTATTATTTCTTAATGTACTGTAAATACAGTGTTTTAACATCTAATATTTAATAGGTGTTACTTCATATAATTATATATAGTATTTTATCACCCAACTGATACCCTCTACAGTATTACTATATTAGATGGCCTCTATATACTATATGTTCTTCTTGTTGACTTACTAGATCTACACTTACAACCTTATCTCTTGTCCTACGTATAGAATCTCGTCTATACTCAAAGTAGTGACTCATAACGAGTAATAAAATGTTTGTATGTTGTATACCATCTAACACAGCAACACTGAGCCCATATTAAAGCAATCAGAAAGCTAATTAATCTATTTCTACAATAACTCTGATTATATACTTTAGATTAATCATACAAGAAGTTATAACTTAACTTATTCTTTATCTTTCTTTAACTTATCTAGATAATAACATATCTTATTCTTAATAGATTCAATAGTATTATCTATACCTCTACTACCTATAATATAACCTATCTTATATATAAGATATAAGAATAGTATAAATATAATAAAATTAAACATTGATTAACTCCTTATTTATTTTACCTGTAAATATAACATTATCTAAATCTATATCATCTTTAGTTAGACTAGATATATCTTTTACTCTATTAGATAATGAATCTATCTCTACAAATATACAAGATGTATCTATACGATCTATATAGATATCTTCTATATAGAAATCATGATCTAAATCTTCTATACCTTTAAGTATAGATATAATCTCTTTATCATTATTTTCATTAACAAATTGATCTTTAAGTGTTTGATATAGATCATCACCATTATAACTACTAACACCATCTATTTGTACATCAAAAACAGAATCTTTATAGAGTACTTCTTCTATATACCATTTAGTAAAATGTAAGATAAGATCTGTTATCTCATCTTCTGATATATAGCTATAGTCTTCATCTCCGTATAAATCAGCTGATGTAAAATAAATCTCAGGATTACTATAGATACTATCCAATATATTACTTATAGGTTTAAGTGTTATCTTCATAAGTTTATTCCTTTCTATCTTACTATACCTAATGGTTGTGGTTCCATATTCTCTATAGCTACATTATTAGGTACGTAATAATCTGCTTTATATTCTTTAGCAGATGTAAATGTAACAGTTACAAACTCATTACGTGTAATGAATATATCAGTTACTACAACTCTTTTATAGTTAAAGAAATCTTTTAAGAATTGTTTAAATTCTTTTACTCTATCTTTATCGTAATTACGATTTAGTAGATGGTAATATATATCATAGTTTACATCTACTCTATCTTTAGTTATATCATATCTATTATCTAATAGGTACTTAATAAGACATAATGTAGCTTTCTCTATATGTTCTTTTAATTCATCTAGAGTATAGTCTCTAGTATCAGAGACTTGACTACATACATCTGTCATAGACGGATCAAAAACATACTCTTTGATCAACTCTTCCATATCTATATTAAAACTATAGTCTTTTGTTTCTATCATAACTCTTCTCCTTCATCATTTAGTGTTACAGTATATACGCTTTTTACTATATCTTCATATGTAACTATCTTAACATTACGATTTTTCTCTTCAAATTCTGTTAATAGCATATATTTAGTAATTACTATATCAGTATTTGTATCTAATATAACCTCGGTTATAACAACTTCTTTTTTACCAAACTTATTTTTAATAAACTCTTTAAATGCTTTAACCATTATAGGGTTATTTAACATTAGATATATATCTTTACACATAGGTGTATCAGTAAGAGCCAAAATCATTTTACCATAATTACTACCAAATGTATCATCGCTAGAATCAAGTACTTTTAACACATATGGTATTGATTTTTCAATATCGTTTTTTAAATAGTCTATATTCATACTTGGATTACCTCTATATGGTTTATTTAAATACTTTTCTTTTAAATAATCCATATTTAATTTAATAGCAAATTGTTCTGTATTAGTCTGCGTCATATTCAATCCTTTTAGTTCTATTATGATTATCTATAGAGTCTTCTAACTCCAACATAATTTTACCATCAAGTAGATTTACACTATATGATACTAATATAGGTAATAAATCAAAATCCATTAAGATATCACATACATCTTTATTATCTATAGATACTAATAAGCTATCCATAATATCAGGATCGATATCTACTATTCTGAAGTTACGATAGTCAAAATCATGTAGTAAGATCTGTTTAAGGAAGATTGGTATACATCTCTCTATCTCATCTTCTAGTGTTCCATAGGTATGACTAACGTCATTATTGTGATCTTTACATCTACTGTTAAACTCTCTTATAAACATCTCTGTGTCTATATCTAAATAATATTTTTTCATCTGTTGTTCCTTTTAAATATATATTTTCTTAATTTTAGCCTACTATAGGCAACTAGTACCTTATACCGTTAAGAACATATATGTTATATTCTTAAAGCTATAAGTATATATACTGATATAGTAAAACTAAACGATGTACTATAGTCTATGCTACATAAAGGATTACTATATTATAATTATATGTTAATCTAAATTAACATATTCGTATTGTTTTTACATACGGTCTAGGGTCGTTTTGTTTTGTGTAACTAACTTTTTGACCTTGTATAACACTACATGCATAAGGAGTATAATAAGGTTGTTCTACCTTATTATCTTCTTTAGGTTTAGGAGTTAAAAACTCTTTACTAAATGGTGGTTCATACTTGAACATATATGACTCCTTTCTACTATATTACCTAGATATAATATAGTGGGATAAAATTGTATATACTATCTTCCTAACATAGTACATAATGTTATAATAAAGGATAGATAGTATATACTATATAAATAATATACGATTATTATTAAATCAGAATTACTAAAAAACAAGATAAGTATACTATATAGAAATTACCCTATATAGTATACTTATTACTTTATTGCTCTTTCTAATTCTCTTTTAAATATAACTAATTCATCTTTATTAAGATTTAACTCTTTTAACATAAGTTCTTCTATATTATCTATATTAATCTCAAATGTATGTAAATCTGATGTTTTAACTATGTCTACTTCTTCTAATATAGTTTTATCTGTTTTAAACTTAATATTCAACTTAGGATAGTTATGTAGAAATGTTTTTAAGTTAGATAATAGTTTAACATCATTATCTACTTCTATACGTACATAACTATCATCCTTTAATCCTTTTAAATCATTCTTAAGTTTATTTACTATTGTAGTCTCATCTAGACCACTATATATTAATGTCTTAAATGTTTTAGCATAATTATTCTTTAAGAACTTAAAAGACATAGTACCATCTGTAAATAATCTACATAATAATCCACCTTTACATTCTTCTTCACCATGTACTAATCTATCAAAACTACCAGGTGCTAGTATACGCTCATATGCAGATGGTGTATGAACATGTCCTATAGTTATGTAGTATTTAACTATATCTAAATAACTAGATTCTGTATGTCTAAATGGTAAATCTACCATAGGTAGTTGATATTTAAAACATCCATGCATAATAGCTATATCTACTTGATGTAATCCTTTTTCTTTCATAAGTTTTAGTACATCTTGATATGTATCATCAGCATTAGGTTTCCATTCATCTGGTACATATAGTATATTAATATCTAATAATGGTATATATTCTATATCTAATACAGATATATATTTATAATCAGCTGTAGGAGCTAACTTAGATGCTACTTCTGTAAATCCTGCTATCTGATCATTATCATGGGATGGAGTACCATATAGTATACGTAGTATTATATTATTCTCTTTACAGTATAGTAATAGATTAGACAACCATGAGAGTATTTGTTTATACTCTATAGATCTAGTTGATAATAATCTATCAAATACATCTCCTGCTAATATTATTAAATCTAGATTTACTAAATCCTTTGAATATATAGTAAAGAACTTATTAAGGTTTGAGATGATCTCATGTGTTTTATTATTAGGATGTCCTAGATGTATATCAGATAGGACTAAATATTTTATATCTTTTTTCATATTTATCCTTATATATTTTCTTACTTAACATTACATATAATAAAGAAAGGAGTAGTGTATGATACTATTCTATAATGATTGGTTAAAATACAATAAAGCTATTATACATACAGATACTAAGAATAAATCATTTCTACATATAGCACAATTATATAAAGAGATGGGTATAAAGAATCATGCTTTTCTATTAGCGTTACATAATCCAGATTTAAGAAACATAGATCCTAATAGTGATAACTTAACTACTGAAGAGATAGCTATGATAGTAGAAGAAGTATCTGTTAATCCATGGTACTTCTTTAGAGAGTGTTTACGTATACCATCATCTGGTACATTAACAGGTGTTAACTTTATAGCTAATAGAGGTAACATAGCTTATATATGGAACTTCTTTAACCATACTACAAGTATGTTAATCATGCCTCGTCAAACTGGTAAATCAGTTGTATCAGATAGTGTTGATGTATATACACTTATAGCAGGTGGTACTAACTTATCTATATTCTTATTTACTAAAGATAATGGACTTAGAGTTAAGAACATAAATAGAATAAAAGATATATTTAGTATATTACCATGGTATTTAAATCCTAGAGATAAATCGGATAGTAATAATACCGAGAATATAACAGTTAATGTATTTAATAATAGATTAGATACAGGAGTTGGTCAGAACACAACATCTGGTGCTATGAATACAGCTAGAGGTTTAACATCATCACTACTTAAGGTAGATGAGGGACCATTTATACCGAATGTTAAAATATCTCTTATGGCTGCTATACCTGCTACATCAGCAGCTAGAGAGAATGCTAAAAAGAATGGTGCATTATACTGTACTACATATACAACTACTCCAGGATATTTAAGTAGTGAATCAGGTAGATATTTTAAATCTATATACGACAGTTGTGCTAGATGGACAGAACATATGTTAGATTCTAAAGATGTTAATGAATTTGAATCTACAGTACGTAAGAATGCTAGAGGTGGTAGATTTCAAATACTATTAGAGTTTAATCATAGACAGTTAGGTAAAACAGATGAATGGTTAAGAGAACGTATATTAGAGTTACAAGCAGATCATGCAGATGAAGAAGATATAGCTGCTAACTATTTAAATAAATGGGCTTATGGTAATGTTATGTCTCCTATTTCTAAAGAAGATCTAGAACGTATACGTAATTCTAAACGTACTAATGCTTATAAAGAAATATCTAAAGAAGGGTATATAACTAATTGGTATATACCAGAGTATGAAGTTAATAACTTAGATACTAATAGACAAATTATACTAGGTATGGATAGTTCTGAAATGATAGGTAATGATGATAGCGCATTAACAGGTATAGATGTTAAAACTGGAGAAGTCATTTGTACTGCTCTTATTAACGAATCTAATGTTATTACATTTTCTAACTATATAGTTAACTTACTTATTAAATATCCTAGTATAACATTTATACCAGAATCTAAATCTACTGGATTACCTATTATAGATAACTTAGTACTTATATTATTATCTAGAGGAGTTAATCCTTTTAAACGTATCTATAATAAAGTAGTAGAAGATACTAATAATGAAGATAGAAAAGATATACTTATGGATAGGAATTTAGATAGTTATTATAATAAGTATAGAAAAGAATTTGGATATAGAACATCAGGTACAGGTGCTAATAGTAGAGATAATCTATATGGTACAACATTTAATAACGCTATACGTTATACAGCACATTTAGTAAGAGATCCTGATCTTATAGACAATTTAGAATCCTTAGAGATACGTAATGGACGTATAGATCACCCTAAAGGTGGACATGATGATAATGTTATATCATTACTCTTAGGATTTTTCTTTCTACTATATGCTACATCTAAAGAAGTATATGGTATAGATAATAGAGATGTACTACGTGATATTAAATTAACTATAATAGATAATCAAGGTGGTCCATTGGAGATATATAGAAAAGAAAAACAAAAAGAGTTAAAGAACGATATAGATAAACTATTAGAAGAACTTAAAAGTACTAAGAATCCTTTTATAAAACAACAACTTATTATTAAGATTAAATTCCTATATGAGAAATTAGATAAATCATTATTAACAACAACATTTAACTTAGAAGAACTACTAGATGAGATAGAAAATGAATCTAAGTTAACAGCTATGTCTAATAAATATTCTAATAATTACAGTACAAAATATAGATTTTAATACAGTTATAAGAACAGATATTTAGGATAAGGATATGTTATGGAAGTTACTAAAGATATTAATATATTACCAGATAGTAATAGTAGATCTGGATTAAGTTATGTAGAATGTAAATTTGTTACATATGTACCAAGTGATGAATATAATGGTAGACCAGATATGCATTATGTAAAAGAGGTATATCATTATAAGGATGGTAGTAATGTAGCTAACTTTAGACCTATTAAGAATTATAAAAGATTATTCTGGATAACTAAACCTATATATAGAAAATATCAAGATAAAAAAGAATCTGAGTTATTATCAAGAGTAGATACATTTAAATCTACTCAATCTGATTTAGGTAGAGCAGTAGCATCTAAATTAGGAAGTAGATATATAGGATGTAAGTATTTAAGAGATGTGGCAGATAGTCCATATTTCTATGGTGGATCAACTACAGCAGCAGATGAAATAATGTATAGATATGCTAAAAGAGCACCTGATAATAGTTTTACGAATAATGAATTAGCAACATTAGATATTGAGGTAGATACAGATACAAATGAAATCATACTTATATCAGTATGTAGACATAAAGAGATATATACAACTATATTACGTAGTATGTTACCTCATAATGATGATAAACTTATAATAGAAAATCTAAATAAGATGTTTAGAAAATATATACCAGATGAGACTGTAGCTAATGAAACTAAGTTAACATATGATATATGCGATACAGAAGTAGATGTTATAAGAAATGCTATTAATACAGCACATAGATGGCAACCTGATTTTTTAGCTATATGGAATATGGCTTATGATATACCAGAAATAGTTAAAAGACTAGAACACTTTAATATAGATCCAAAAGATGTATTTTCAGATCCTAGACTAGATGATAACTTAAAATATTTTAAATGGAAACAAGGTGTAGCACAAGCTGTAACTGAATCTGGTAAGGTAAAGTCTAGACAACCTAGAGAGATATGGTCAGTTGTTACAACACCAGCATCTTTTTATATAATAGATGCTATGACAGCTTATAACTATGTAAGAGCAGGACAAAAACAAAATCCAACAGGTTATTCGTTAAATGCTATATTGGATTTACATTTAGGTAGTAAGTTTAAGAAGTTACATTTTGACGATGAAAATACCATAGATATGACAACACTTGAATGGCATAAATATATGGTTGCTAATAAACCATTAGAATATATTATATATAACCAATGGGATACTATGTCTATGATATTTCTAGATGATGAAATAAAAGATTTACAAGTTAAAATAAGAGCATTATCTATGTTAGCAGATTATGATAACTTTAATAGTGGTCCTAAGAAGATAGTTACAAATATGACATGGTTTTATTTAGAAAGAGGTAGAGTATTAGGAACTAGACCAACACAACCATTTAAAGATGCTCCATTACCATTAGGTAGTAGTGAAGAAGATGATAGTGGCTGGATAGTTATGTTAAATATAGATCAAGTTACAGATAGTAGTAGAACTAATAATATAGATGGTGTAGACGAAGTTACAACAGGTATAAGAGGTAATACAGGAGATAGTGATGCAGTAAGTGCATATCCATCTTGTATTAATGTAGCTAATGTAAGTAAAGATACAACATTAAGAGAAGTTATTAAAGTAGGTGATGTACCATTTGCAGATTTTAAGAATCAAAATATTAATATAATGTTTGGTCCTGTTAATAGTATATCGTATATGAGTACTATGTGTAACTTTCCAACACTATATGATATTTACGAACAAATAAAATAAAAAATAAAGAGTAGTAGAGATTATTCTCTACTACTCTATTTATTAAACTAGCATCTTATTCAAACTCTAGTTCAATATCATCGTACTTAGTAAAGTACTTATATGCTAGGTAGGCTAATCCGCCTACCGCAGCAACTCCTACTGCTATAGTTCCTATAGCAATAGCGTCATCTACCCATGAGGTAGATGAAGTATAGTTAATAGTATAAGAAGGAGTCTGTTCCTTCTTACTATTATCCAATGTGTCTTTAAGCTTTTCTCCTTCAGCTTCAAGACTTTCAATATTCTTTCTCATCTCCTCGATAAGTTTGTCAGTCTCATCGGAGGATTTAAGAATCTCTTCTTTAAGAGAAGAGAAGGTATCTGTAGCAGGTTTTTCATCTGCTACAACTTTATCTTCTTCTTTAGAAGATCTAGTATAGACATCTATTATTAGATCATGATCATCTTTTATAGTTTTAAATACGAATTTTGAAACTATAGTTGTAAAATCTTTCAATTTCTTAGATAAATCATCATTACTACTTATATCTTTTAGGTTAGTAACATCTACACCGAATAGCATTATTTTCGTAATATCTTTTTTATCAATATCGTTATTAATGCAGAAGTCTATAATAAAGTTTTTAAGATCTCCTGAACCTATAAGTTTTACGTTTTTTGTAAATATTGTATTAACTAATTCGTCTACTAATAGAGAGACTATTTCTCTAGTATAATATTTCTCTTTAGTTACTAATTCAGCTTTAAATTCGCCATTTATTTCGTTCATTAAGCTATACAATTCTTCTTTTACGATCACTCTAGGAGATTTTATTACAAGATTCCCTATTGTGACATCTCTAACCTCTTTATTATCATAAAGATTGGTTGCATATTTATAGAGAGCTTCACCACTCTCAACTTTTATCTCTTTTTCGTTTACAATAAATGTTTTCATTTTTTACTCCTTTATATATTACCAGATGAACAACTGGTGTCTTTATAAGACAAATTGAATGTTACTAACATGTATACTTAACAGGTAGTATACATGTTAGTAAACAAAAACTAATTATGTATATAGTAATACATATTAAATATCATAACTATATATGATATTAAATATATATTAAGTTATTAAAATATCTAAATAGCTATAAAAGAAACATATGAACAATTTAATATTATTTAATATCAACATTTATATTGATATTAATTTTGATCTTAATTGTTTTGGAAAATGTCTTAAGAATCAACTTTAATATTTTAAATATATTCTTCATTGTTTTTCCTTTCTACTTATGAAGTAAAAACAATGTCCTCGTTAACATTAACCTACAAGCTTAATATTTAATATTAGGTTAATGTTAATTGTTTCTCTATATAAATTATATGTGGTTGAAATATGTTCACTTTGGGTTTATTTCAAAAACAATAATTTATATATTCCTCGTTCTAGAAGTAAGACAGTAGTATAGAGTTAATACTCTATACTACTGTTCTTTTTATTCTTATTTTTTCTTACTAAAGTACTTATAAGCCATATAGGCTAGTCCACCTACTACAGCAACACCTGCTGCTATATTACCTATAGTTTTAATATCATTTACCCATGATGAGGTAGATGACTTATGATTATAAGAATGAAAATTTTCATTCTTAGAAGATTCCTCATTCTTATTCTCTTCTGATTCCTTAGCAGATTCTATCGTATTATCTGCTTCAATTTCTTCATCAGTTAGTACATCTTCAGATTTATTATAAATACTAGTAACTGTATCGTTAAGATTCTTTATAGTCTTAGATGTTAGTTTTGAGACTACTGTTGTAAATTTCTCTAATTTCTTAGATATTTCTGTATTATTACTTATATCTTCTATATTAGTAAGATTTACACCAAATAACATTACCTCCTGAATTATATCCTTGGTTATCTCCTCTTTAGTACAAAAATCCCTAATAAGACTATTAAGATCTTCTACGTCTATTAATTTAACGTCTTTCTTAAATACTTTATTAACCAAATGATCTACTAATAAATAAATTATATCTCTTGCATGTTCTTTTATAGATTCTCTTTTAAAATACATTTCTTTAGTAACTAATGAAACTCTAAATTCTCCATCATATTCTTTTAGTTTCGCTATTAATTTTTGCATCATAGTTACTCTAGGAGACATTACCATTATGTCGTTTATTTTTAAATATTCAATCTCTTTATTATCGAATAGTTTAATTACATATTGATAAAGAGCATCACTACTCTCAACTTCTATCTCTTTTGTGTGTACTATATCGCTGTTGTACAAAATAAATGTTTTTATTTTTAACTCCTTTAATAAATGTTAATTATTTTTGTCTTTAACTTGTTCGGATAATGCAGTTATAACTACATTATAATCTAATTTATTTACTGTAACTGTCATATCTTTACTTGTTACTAAGTATTTTTTATCATAGTTATTCTCAGTAAGTTGTTCTCCTTTTAACTCTAAAACATTAATAGGTAATACACATTCAACATCTAATAAACATTTATATATATTCGGTGGGTTTATAACATAACCTTGATCTATTAAGCGTATTAAGGTATAAATAAACTTACTAGCTATTTTACTAAATACATCGTCCTTATTAGATACAAATTCCCTTTTTGTTAATATTCCATTAGATGTTAGAAAATGTGTACAACTTTCTTCCATTAAACTGAAAAATATGTTTCCTTTTGGAAAGTTATCTAAACTCATTATTAGATATATCCTATTTATATCGTCACTACTATTATTAAGAAATGATTTCATACTGGTATAATCTACTGTTAAGAAACGAAGATCCTTTTTATTAAAAGATATAGTAGTACCATTTTTAACTGTTAGATAAGCTGTTTTATCTAACAGCCTATCTTGTAAGTTATTTTCTTCTTTACTAAAAATACTCTTTAACCATTCTAACATCTACTTACCTTTTTTTATTTCTTGTTTTAATAGGATTACACTTTAGACATCTATAACTTATAGTTCCATCTTTCTTAGTTATCTCTTGTTGCCAATTACCACATTTACATTTCTCTTTAGCTACAGGATATTTAGATATGAATTTACATTCTGGATAACCACTACAACTATAAAATGTACCAAATCTACCTATCTTTTTAACTAATTGTTTATGACATTCAGGACAGTAACTATCTACTTTATCTTCTTCTTTTATTTCAACTTTCTTAGGTGCTATATATTTACACTTAGGATAGTTAGAACAACCTTCAAAGTCTCCATATCTACCTTTTCTCATAACTAGATCAGCATTACATTTAGGACACTTATTACCAGTAGGTCTAGCTTCTGGTTTAGTAGTAGGTATATTAATATTACCATCTTCTACATCTTTTAGTAATTTAGTAATATACTTATCCATAGCTTTATTCATATCTAGTTTACCATCAGCTACTTCATCTAGACTACTTTCCATTTTAGCTGTAAATGAACTATCTACTATATATGGAAAATACTTCTCTAAGAACTCTACTACTTGTATACCTCTAGTAGTAGTTATCATAGCTTTACCTTCTACTCTAACATAGAATCTATCTTTAAGTAAAGATATAATGGAAGCATATGTAGATGGTCTACCTATACCTAGATCTTCTAACGTTTTTACTAATGAAGCTGGGTTATATCTAGCAGGTGGTTCAGTAGCTTTCTCTTCTTTATTAACAGATTGAACTACTATAGTATCACCTTGTTTATATACTGGTAATATAACATCACCTTTAGTATTAGGATTTAATTTACTCCATCCATCGAATAATACTTTCCTACCTACTATACGTAATGTAGATTCATTACCATTAACCATAACAGTTTGATTCTCTACTTCACTATCTGACATTTGACACATCATAGTACGATTATAGATTAAAGTATATAACTTCTCCATATCTCTATCTAAATACTTAGATATGCTACTAGGTGTTAATGTTATATCAGTTACACGTATAGCTTCATGAGCTTCTTGTGCTCCTTTAGTAGTGGTATGATATATACGTGGTTGATTAGGTAGATATTTACTACCATGATCTTTTACTATTTGATCTCTTATAGACTTAATAGCTACATCTGCTAAGTTAAGACTATCAGTTCTCATATAGGTTATTAATCCTTTTCTCTCACTACCTACATCTATACCTTCATATAGCTTTTGAGCTATATTCATAGTCTTCTTAGGATCAAATCCTAATTGATTAGAAGCTGTTTGTTGTAACGTAGTAGTTTTAAAAGGAGGTTGAGGTTTTAACCTACTAGTCTTACTACTTATCTCTCCTATAGTAAATTTATCATGTTTTATACTATCTACTATTTCATCTGCATACTTATCAGTATCTATAGTTAACTTACCTATCTTAGTATCCTTATAAGTAACTAATACACCAGGTATATCTGTTTTGAATATAGTGTTAATATTAAAATACTTAATAGGTACAAACTTGTCTATCTCTCTATCTCTATCTAGTATTATCTTTAAAGCAGCAGATTGAACTCTACCTGCTGATAACTTACTAGCTACTTTCTTACATAGTAAAGGAGATAGTTTAAATCCTACTAATCTGTCTAACATACGTCTTGCTTCTTGAGCATGTACGTTATCCATATTAATCTTTCTAGGATTATTCATAGCATTAAGTATAGCTTGTTTAGTAATCTCGTGGAATACTATACGATCATAGCTATTTATATCACCACCTATGATAGAAGCTATATGATAACTTATAGCTTCTCCTTCTCTATCATCATCTGTAGCTAAATATACTTTAGTACCTTTAGCTTCTTTAAGTATAACAGCAACTATATCTTTATGATCCCTAGTTACTTCATACCTAGGGATATATCTACCATCTTCTATCTTTATACCTAGTGTATAAGATGGTAAATCTCGTATGTGTCCTACAGATGCCATAACATAACTATTAGGTAAAAACTTACTTATAGTTTTAGCTTTAGCAGGACTTTCTACAATAACTAGGTTATCATATTTCATAATTACTCCTTATTTAATTTAGGGTATTCTCTATACTCCCAACTTTCAGATTCAATTGGTAGAAATCTATTCTTTACTATTTCAAATGTAGTAGTTGATGTTCTTTCTATCCAACTACCATCTGTATATGATATCCAACCTCTCCATGTTTCTTCACCACTATTAGAATCATATTCTAATTATTCAACTGGTATTTCATCCCAGTTGATCTCGCCATAACCCTGATATACATATTCTCTAACATCAAACTCAAAACCATCAAAATAGTTATAATCTGTATAAATAAGATAATACTCATTAACACTGTGTTCCTCTATTTCTTTTAGAGTCTCTAATTTAAAATCTGTTTTCTTAACTTGTTTCATACCTTCTCCTTATTAAAAATGAAATAAAAATAACTACAGTTCTCATTATTAAGAACTGTAGTTTTATTAATAAACTTTTAAGATCTTCTAGAACCATAGTTAGAACATGGACTACCCATATCTTTATATCTTTCTTCAAATTCTTCATCTTCTTCATCTTCTCTATCCCATTTATCAGAAAGACTTTCTTCCTCTTCTTCTTCAATACTGTCATAAAGATCATCAAGTTCTTCGTCTTGTTGTCTCCTTATTTTATACTCATTAAGATTATCTATATTCTCTCTAAGATTCTCTGTTTTCTCTTTTATGTATTTGTATAATTGCATAATGTTTTTGTTTAATAATAAATATAACATCTTAAACATTATTTTATTCTGTGGATCTAATTGATCGTAATACATCTCTAATATCTTAACAATTTTTGTATCATATTTAGAATTAATATCGTTAGATATATCTTTAAAGACTTTATCTTTTATATTATCATCTGTAAAGAATATATCTTTGAATATCTCATAACTACGATCTTCTAAGAATAATTCATCTACATTTTTAAATCTATATGTTTTTGCCATACTGTACTCCTTATATGTTTTATTTCAGAGTACAGTATGTTTATTTATAAATAATACTTAAATATCAAAGTCATCATCTAGATCGTCTGGTCTATCGCCTCTTTCCCAGTTATCGTCATTGTCATAATCCTCAGTATTATCCTCATATGGATCAAAATCATATAGCTCGTTATCTTCACCTTGTTCTGGATCAAATAGTTTATCGTAATTCATCTTAGTCCTCCTTAACATTTTCTAAACTAGGAGTCTCTTTATACTCCCACCACTCACTTCCATCATATTCATGTCTTTCGATCCAAGTACCGTCTGTGAATGTTACCCATCCGCTCCATACTTGTGATCCATATCCATCATCATAGTCTAAATACTCATCCTTAACTTTACCCCAATCTATATCTCCTTTCCCTTTTAAGATAATATCTATAAATTCAGTTTCTCCCGTTGCAAAATTTTCGTGTACCACTTCTTCAGTATCTGATTGTATTTCCAAATCAGCTTTAAGGTAATATTCTTTTACTGTTTTACCTAATTCTTTAATTTTGTTTAAAGTTTCTTCTTTAAAGTTAACTAACACTTCGGTACAACCACACATATCATCATATACATCAATATTTACATCACTATTCTCATAATCATGATCATCTGTTAAATTTATATCTCTCATTACTCACTCCTCTTTTCTAGTTCTTTCTCTATACTAGGACATTCGATATATTCCCACCATTCACAACTATTACGTTCTCTTCGTTCTATCCAACTTCCATCTGTAAAACTTACCCAGCCATCCCATATTTGGTTACCATAATCTGGACTATACTTCTTAGGTTTGTCATCTGTTATAACCCCCCAATCTATTCTTTCATGTCCTTGATATACATAAACATATCCAGTATTTCCTAAATATTTAATAGTATACTCTTTTACTTCTTTCTTAAGATTTTTTATTAATTCTTTAGTCTCTTCTTCAAAGCTAATAATAACATCTTCTTCATTATTTACCATATCAAAATTAAACTTATCTTCACCTTTAAATATAGATTTTTTATCTATTCTATATGCACGCATCATATTCTCCTTTACTTATGATTTACTTTTTATAATGTTGTTTTACTATATAATAAATAAACTAAATAGTTACCAGTTACATCTTGATATACTAAATAGTTATCCTCTTCTCTAACGAAATTATCTGGTATGATATTGATTTTAATTCTTACCTTACCTTTCATTTCTTGTCTCCTACGGTATGACATATAGTCATCTCCACCTATATCAGTATCTACCTCTAGATAGTCTCTATCTATATTAGCTAACAATAGATCAATATCTTTACTAGTGTCTTCTTGTCCGTTATTAGTATTCTCTTCACTAACAGACTCATTATCTGCACCATTAAGATATAACTCTTCTATAGCACTTTTACCTTTAGGTTGTCTACTCATTTCCAAACTAGACATAACTGTTATTAGACTTATACCTTCTTTTACTAAAGACTTGTCTAATTTAGCTTTAACATCTATATTATCCTTACTACATACATAACATGGTATATAACCTGTTTTGTATTCTAGTACTTTAAGATTCAATAGTTTTATTAAACTTTCCATATCATAGTTATTGTTCTCTGTAGCTTCATTAACTAGTGTTGCTAAATGATCAAAACAGAAATCTTTATTAGACATAGCTATTTTAACTAGTTCGTTCTTAAAGTCTTCTGGAACGTTATGATCTTTACAATACTCTTTAACAACATCTACATCTACAGTATTAAACTCTAAATGATATCTTATTCTTTCTGGTCTATCTAATATAAAACTATTAATAGGTCCAGTACTATTTTCTGTTAATAAGAACATACGTTTCTTATTACTATCAGATAGTAAAGATAAAAATAGATCTTGAAAGTTATATCCTATGGTCTTACCAAATTCGTCTATGAATATAACGCAGTTATTTAAAGTACTTATTAACTGTATAAGTTCATATGTAACTTTTAATTCTTGTATAAGTATAACAGGAACATTTACAGAAATTGCCATATTACATATTACCTTACAAGTTAAACTTTTACTATTACCTTTCTTACCAGTACATAATAGACTAGCTCTACCTTTTTCTTTAGCAAAGTTATTCCATATGTATTTAGCATTAGATATAACATCACCATAGACTTTATCAGGTAGTTCAAATTTATCAGCATATGGTACCATTTGATACGTCATTAACTTACCACTCTTAGGATCTTTAAGTTCTATTAACTTATAAATCTTAGCAGTGGATTGAACATTATTAAACAATATTACCTCCTTAAAATTTATTTCATAAGTATTTCTACTATATAAATAATATACTATTGTGATTTATTCACAATAGTATATCGACTTAGTATTTATAATACTAAGGAGTATATGTAGTTATAAAACTTTAACTATTATAAAAATAACTACAGTAGTAAATTAATACTACAGTAGTTATATATTTATTTTATATTCTTTATATAGTCTTTAACTCTTAATGCTAACATATTTATTCTTAATTTAATAGCCTCGTTCCTTAATTCAGTATCTTCTATATTAAATAGAGAACCATATTCAGTATTGAACGTTTTAAGTTTACCAGTATTAACGATACATTTATTATTTATATCGTTTATTATCATATTGTAAACTTTATGCGTCCTAGTTAATTTATCTTTATCTTCAAAGTGATCTGTTTCACCTCTTAGTGTAACTATTCTATTATGTACTTCTCTAGGATCACATGTAAGATAAATAGTAACATCAGGTGATTTAATACCTTTCATATAGTTATTAACCATATGAGATATAGCATAATATCTTTCATTACCACCTTTTCTATTTATCCTATATTTGTTATCAGCTAGTACAAATGGAGTTCTACTTTTAGGTGTATCTTCTATAAGCTTACTTATAAATGTATTTTTAATACTTCCATTATAAGCTATAGTAGACATAATCCATCTATCTGCTATAATAGTATAACCATTGTTCTCTAATTGATTTAATACAGGTGTTATCATTTTAGCTATCTCTAAATAACCTATCATGATACAGTTATAATAATAAACTAGATCTGATTTAAGTATAGTGTCATTTTTACTATAGCTACTAAGTTTATTTAATACTTCTTTTAACTCTAATCTTATTTTATTAAATTGTTCTTTGTCATAATCTATTATTATATCAGATGGTACATACATACCATGTTTAACAACATCTGTTATAACTAACTTATATACTTTATCAGTATCTAATTTATAATCACCTTTTATTAAATTATCAACTAGAGATGATTTACCAACTCCATCTATACCTTCAATAACTATCATTTCCTATAATTCCTTTCTAATACATCAATACCAAATAGTCTTATAGTGTTTCTTTTAAGTCTTGAATTATATTTAAATCCAAAATACTTACCTAACATTACTTCTTTACTATAGGTACCTTTATCTCTCATATAGTTATTTAAAGTAATATATTTAGTAAAATAAAATCTCCTATTAAAATCTATAATTGTATCATCTTTACTATACTCTGGACTAAATACATTAGTATAAATATGATTACCATTTATTAGATTAAATTTATCCTTACCATTTACATTCTTAAACACTTCTGATTTTTCATTTACTAATCTTTTATCTATACCATTTATATTATTTTCATCATCTAGCCATATCCATATAAAGTAATAATAAAATATATAGTATAATATAGAAGTATTTAATTTATCTAAATAAGCAGAACTTCCATTATCTAGATATACTTTTAATCTACATTCTGTTTCTATTGGTTCATTAGTAGGATCCATTATATAGTATTTAAATTTAAATATATCATTGTCTAGTTTAAATACTTTATTTATATATCCACTATGTGAAAATAACATAGTTTCAAATCTATTATTGTAATTCTTATTCACTATCCATTTAGTATATATTTTACTTCTAGCTTTCTTAGCATATTTATATACATATGCTATATAAAATGGAAAGAATACTTGTACTATATATATTAAACAGTACATTAAACAGAAACTTATTAATCTACCTGTAACTTTTAATTTACTCATATTTATCTCCTGTTATATTAGAGCAGATTACCTAATTCTTTCTTAAGTAATATATTAGTAATATAGTTATCTATATGTGCTATATCTATCTTTCTTTTATTATCGTTAATAATAGTACCTACTTTAGATTTCATAAACATTCTAGTGTTAATACAACTATATACTAATGATATAAATACAGATATAGATTCAAAGCTTATATAGATAGCTGTTGTATTACCAGGACCAAACCATCCATTAGATAAAGATGTATAAATAGCATCTACATTAATAACATCATGTAGATCTTCTGGTAGAGCTACTTTAAATAGATCCATAAGATATGTTATGTTACCTTGTTTACTAGAATCTACTTTAGTTAATAGTTCTTCTATAACCTTACCTATAGTATTCTTTTCAGCTGTTAATGTTAATTTACAGTTACCTAATGTATTACTTACTCTAACTATATCATCTAGATAGTTTTTACTTGGATATATTAAAGTGTAAGCATAAAGACCTATAGCTAAATCTATTCTAGTTCTACTTATAGGATCTAATGGCATAACTCTATTTAAAGCACTAGACATAATAGCTACAAATGCTGTTATGATATTATTTTGTATAGGTTTAATATCATTAACATCTATATCTAATCTATTAGCAAGTAAAGCTATAAATATAACAAAGTTAGCACTGTATTTATCTCTCATAACAGTTTCTAGTTTATCGAATGGTTCTTTTATTAATGTACTATTAACATATGGTCTAAGATCTATAGCTATAGAACTTTTACCTCTTACATCTTTAAAGAACAATGGAAAATCAAATAGTGGTAACTCTTTTTCTTTATCGTTTTTACCTGTTATGATATACATACCAACATCACCTTGATAGAACTCATATGCTATACTATCACCTACTTGGGTTAATGTAATAAATTCATTTACTTTCTTTATGATGGCATTAGTATCTATTAAACTACCAGCTGTAGTTTCATATGGTTTTTTAATATTGGACATCACATACTCCTTCTTTATATATTTGGAATTCAGTTATCATTAACCAGTGATCTATATGAGATCAGTGTTAAAGGTCTTGATTTCCTGATATTTAATCTATCTATTAATATATAGATAGATATATTTAATTTTAAACTATGTAGATAGGAGTAAATATGGCAACTGTTACATTTAAGAAGTTCGAAGTAGAAGATGATGATGGATCTATAGTACTTCGACATTATGATGATATAGGTTCAGGCGGACCTCAAGTAGCAGCTAGTTTTGAAATAGCTCTTGATAAAGAATTTAAACATATAATAGATAGTACTTATTTCGATATACATCATTTAGTAAGTTGGACATCACCATTACCACGTATAGGAGGACCTAATGGTACCTATTATACTAACTTAGATAAACTTTATGCTAGGGGTAGAGTATTTTGTGGTGTACTTCCTAGAGGTTATGATATACGTAACTGGGCTAGTGATAAAGAAGTACTAGACTGGTGTGATCAAGTAGGAACTATATTCTATAGTGATTGGACAGAAGTAGCTATAGGTACTCAAACCTATCAACCTGTTATTATAACAGAAGATGGAGAAGAAGATATATTTACCGATAGTGACAAAATAAGATTAAGCTTTAATGCTATAGAAAGATAAGGAGAATAAATGGTACGTAATATACAGATTTTACCTGTTATACCACCACTACCTAAAGATAGTGGTATGAGACATGTAGCTACTAGTTATGAAATAAGTTATAGTCCATATTTTGAAGATACTGAAAATAGTAAAAGAGATGAAAAGTCTATAATAGTAAGTAATTTAGAAGATAATGTTAATCTAAATGCTTATTACTTTACTATAGAAAATCTAACAGAAAATACTGAACTATATGCTAGGTATAAATTACATTATAAGATAGTTACATCTAATGGAGAAAGAGATGCTACATTAGGATGGTCTTCTATAGTTAATCTTAAAGGAGATCAAGAAGGATTTAAAGTATCAGATGTTATAGTAGGAACACCTACAGTTACATTTACTATAGATACTCATAATGTAGCTAGAAGAGTTATAAATGTTAAATCATCAGATTTTAATTTATTTATAGGATATGGAGATCATATAGCAACTACATGGGAAGTTGTAGATAGTGACGGTAGAACTATATTTAAGATAGATAGATCTAAAGACTTACTACATGAGATAGTACTAGACTTAGATATGTTTAAATATAATATGTTATACTTTATAAAATGTACACATTATAGTACTACTAATGCTGAATCATATCCTGGTATAGCTATATTAAATAGAGGATTAGATCATAGAGATCTATTTGATGTTACAGTATTAACACCATTAATATCAGAAAGAGATTTACTTACTGAAGTTATACTACATATGAATAAGTTTGTATCTGTAGATCTTATGTTAAAGAATAGAGAAGGTGTTATAGTATCTGAATCTATAGGTAATAAAACATTATATCCTAAACTAAAGATACCTAAGATCAAAGCTGGTGAGATATTCTATCTATATGCCAGATTAGAATATGAGAAAGATAAATATACAGATTGGAAACTTATTAAAGTATTAATAGGTAGAGATAATACAGTTATAGATTTTAATAAAAATATACAATACGAAAAAGAATATGTATATGTAGATAGAGTTATACAACCTGGTACTAAATTTGTATATTCTAGAGAACTACCTGTAGGTGGTGGATTTGTATTACCTAAATCAGATACAGCTGTATTTAAAGGATTAGCTTATTATAGAATAGAAGCAGGTCAATTAGTATATGTAGATGATATTAAAGGTTCTGATAATACTGGTAAGTTAAATAAAGATTTATCTAACTGGAATATTAATGTTATACCATTATATAATGGAGAAGTTATAATAAATAGAACAGAGTATGATGTTAAACATAATAAAGATGGATTAGGTCAAAATGTATTTTTAAAATATGCTTACAATACTAGAATAGCAGAATTTGAATATAAAGGACATTGTGTACCTGGTAAACAATTAGGTTCAACTGGTATAAGTGGTTCTGCTGTAGCTACATTAGATAATACTGTATGGTATATACCTGCTAATGAGGGTACTACTAAAACACCTACATTCTTATCTATGTATAAATTAGATACTGAGAATATGAAAGTTACTAAAGTTATAGATTTACCATTCCAAGCACATAAGTATGTAAGTATGACTATACTTAATAATACACAATTTATTATAGCTGGTGGTATGACTAATACTACAGAAGCAGATCCTAAAGATTGGGTTAGAACTAATAATCTTATTTATCTATATGATGTAGAGAAGAATAGCTTTACACAAGTAGGTGATCTTAGTTCTGTTAATCTACCTAAATGGTATAATTTACATTTAGTAACTAGAAGAGATAGTAAGATAGCTATATTTAATCAATCAGAAGGTAAAGGTGTAGCTGAAGATCAATCTATTTTAATATTCGATGTTGATACTGGTAGAATAGAAAACTTACAAAATGACTTTGAAGATGGTAGAGTATATCTAAGAACACTAGTAGGTCTTAATGGTAACATATATAGAATAAGTTCTACATATAGAGATCCACAAATGATGTATGTGTATAGAACTAAAGGATACAATACCGTATCTAATGGTGATCCAGATATAATTACATCTGTTGTAACTGAACTAGTAGTTCCACCTAAAGAAACTGTTATAGTAGATAACCTATATAAATATACTAAGATAACTATAGAGGGAAGTGTTAAAGATGGCACATCTGGTAAACTAGTTACTATAACTAAGAATAGAAGATATGAGTTTGATGCTAGTTACTTCTTCTTAACTAAAACACTTAGACTATATAACAATACAGTAGATGATTTAACTAAAGATAAACCATATGAATATATTGTTATGTTAGATGGTGTTGATATAGAGATAACAGATGCTGATAAACCAATAATATAAGAGGGTAGAATATGTTAAAGAATTTTTATAATAAAATAAAAGATGAAGAGAGTTTTAATAACTCTCTTAAATTAAATCAAGAGGTTATAGCCTATCAGAATGATCCTACATTTATAAGTAAAGCTTGTAAAGCTATAGAGAATATATTTACTCTATGTGACCATGATAATAAGTATGCTAATAGTAAAGAAGGTAAAGCTGCTTTAATGGCATTAGAGAAAGTATTTACAGATAGATTTGGTATTAAGTTTATAGTAGGTGTTAATGATTGGGGTAATGCTTTCTGTATGACTTCAACACCTAATACCGAATTTGATCTAGGAGACTTTACTAATTTACAAGCATATTTTAAAAGATTAGATAGAGAAAAGAATAGAGATAAAGGTAAATATATAACAGATGAAGAAGATATGAATATAGATAATCCTAAACTTAGAGATCAAACTCTTCAAGATGCGTCTATGGGTAACTATTACTATTATAATAAAGTATCTGATGTATCTTATTTATCTTTTCTTAATAAAGTAAATACAGGTGGATTTAAAATAGATCTTAAAAATGCTAAGATACTTAATCCTGGTAAAAACCAATATATTTATATTAATGCTGATTTTTATTATCTCTATGTTCAAAAAGGTTTATCTAGTAAAGAAGTTTTAGCTATATTACTACATGAGACAGGACATGGATGGAATGAATTAGAACGTATTACTAACTTCTTTGGTAATGTATTTCTACTTAATGATTTACTTATTGAAGAATATGGTAAGAAAGAGAAATCTCCTATAGAGGTAGCTAATATATTCTATAGTAAAACAGGACTACCTAGAACTAAATCTAATTCTAAAAATATGACAGATGTATCTGTTACTATATTAAAAGATATAGCTAGAGGATCAATAGAGGGATTAGAAACAGCACATACTTATACTAACCATGAACAACTAGCAGATGAGTTTGCATCTAGATTTGGATTAGGAGCAGAACTAGTATCTGGTCTTAAAGCTATAGGTGTAGGTGAAGATGTAGATGAGCGTAATATGTCTACTCAATATTTCTTATGTTCATTATATGGATCACTTCTTATATCTACATATATAGCATGCTTTACAGGATCATTTGCTATAGTACTAGGTGGATTAGGATTTGGAGTAGCATTGGGATTATATTTATTCGTAGCTACATCAGCACATTATTATAGCCAAGCTACTATATACGATACTGCTGTAAGAAGGGTTAGACGTATACGTAATACTACAATTAGAAGATTAGCAGCTATAACAGATAAAAAAGTAAAAGCTGATATACTAAGAGACTTAGAGTTACTAGATGAAGCTAAAGCTGTTATAGAAGATAAAGCTACACTTAGTGCTATGTCTAAATTTAGTAAATACCTAGGTGGTCTATTTGAACCTAAAGCTAAACAAGAATTTCTACTAAATGAACTTATAGAAGATATGTCTGCTAATGAGATTAATGTAGCATTAGCTAAATGGGATACAAGGAGAGTGTAAGATGGATATTTTAGAAAAAGTATTAAGAGAAACATTAGACAAATTAGATAGAACTAATGAAGTATCAGTATCTGATGTTATAAACTTAGAAGATACTGTATCTGCTATTAATCCAGATTATAAAGGATTTATAACTATTGGATGTCCGTTACATAAATTTACAACTATACCTACATCTACTAATGTAGATGTTGTTAAGTTGTCTACTAGAACATTATTAGATAATGAATTAAATATTAAGAAAACACTTAATAAAAACTCTTTTGAAGTAAAATATGAAACTATAGTAGCATGGAAAGAACTATTTATAGATATGGAGTATTATGTAACTACGATTAGTAAGATACCTCCAGATGTTATTAAACAATTAGCTAACTTTAAATATGTAGCACATCTAGAAGAAGATACATTTAAAGATATGGGTAATGATATACCATTTATGGATGCATTAGCTAATACAGATCTTAAAGAGATATTTAAAGTAGAAGATATAATAGACAATTTCGAAGTAGATAGATCTACTAATGATTACATATATGGATTAATAAAACCATTCTACGATATTAGTAGCGATATAGATACAACATATGATGTTAATCTGTATATAGAGAAATATCTTACTGGTGTCTTATTAAGAAGACCTGATGATATAATATTACCTTATGTTTCTGCTGGTTATAAATTAACAGTTAGAGATATAGTTGTAATCTATTCTAAAACAGAATTTATACTTAAATGTTTAGATGTTATTATATCTAGACTAAGAACTATAATATTGACTATGTTTAGTTCGTATTTTATACTAGATGAATTTTCATATCCAGATGATAGACCAGAGTATAAAGATATAAGGAATACATATAGTACACTATCTGAAAGAAGAGATGTGTTAGATATGTTACCTAATGCTAATGATACTAATATAACATTTAGAATACTAGGTGAAATATTTAATAAAGAGAGTCTTTAAATATAAAACATAGACTACATACTATTATGTATGTAGTCTATGTTATTTTATAATGTTTGTATATTTAATCCAATATTGTATTTAACTTCTAATTGGTTATAATTATTCATTACTAGTTCTTTAGCTAATGCTAATCTAGTACCTTTATCTTCTATAATAATAATCTCACTATTATTAGGATCTATATTTGTTATCTTAACAGATAGTAAATCATTACCTATAGATTCCATAATAATACTTCTTAACTCAGATAGTTTTATTATAGGTTTCTCTAAGTATTTATCTATTATAAATCCTATTTGATCTTTTAATTTCTCTATATCTAAATCTGATATTTTAAAATTAATATTTTGATTATAGTATAGGATTATATTAGGTTTAACAAATGGATCTAATCCATAGATAATATTATTTATTCTAGTTTTAACAGGTAAACATGTCTTATAGCTTTTATATAGTAATGATGTATTCTCTAATAGTTTATTATTACGTGTAGGTAATACACTATTAACATACTCGTTAATTTGATCTATAGACATTTTGATATGTTTACTATATAATGGATTAGTAGATAAGTAAAATTCATAATCTAACATACAAATATCTATATGTCTTATCATACCACCTAGATCATTAAGCATAGGTAATCCTCTAGTATTAATAATTACATCACCTTTTTTATGTTTAATAACCTGTTGACCATTCTTATCTAATACAGGATCTCCTTTACGATGTAAAGGTATAACTTTCAATGTCTTATTATCAATATCTAATATACTACCTGATTTAGGATCTATATCAAATACATCTTCTTCATATACAGCTTTTATATCTTCATCATAGGTTTTATATTTACGTTCTGTATAACTTATAGATATCTTAGACCATATATCTTTTAATCTAGTACCAAATGTTAATTTAATAGTTTCTTTATTAAGTACTACATAGTCTTCATCTACGGTAGGTAATTCACCTCTTAAGTAATGTTTTTCATCTACTATAGTACTATCTGTAGTATATGTATAAATATCAACATTAGTAATTAATTTACTAAAGTTTGTAACTGTAGTAGCTTTACCATTAGTTAACATTATGTTATCTTCACTATCTACATACATATTACTATCTATAAAGAATCTAAAACAATCTTCTATACTATCGTATTTACCTTCTATATATAGTTTATTCTTACTTACAAGATCTATAGCTAACATCATTTTTAAACTATCATTAGCTATAGTAGCTTCTTCATTCTTAGTAAGTCTTATAACTACTTCAAAACTATCATAGTGTTTAAATACAGACCATACTAAACTATTAGCTCTTACACCTATATCTTTATTAATACCAACTATCATCATACCGTGTAACTTAGGTCTATCTAGATCATATACTCTAGCAGATGTATAGTTATTATTTCTACTTATCATATAGTAATATGGTGTTATAAAATATTTAGCATTACTATTATTAAAGTATTCTATCTTTTCTGTACTCTTAAGTTTATTTATCTCTTCTATTTGATCCATATTAACTATAGATGTTTTACCATTTATAGATTTAAATATAGCATTAGATTTGATTATAAAAGTATCATCTCTTACACCTACATATTTATGTTTTAGAAAATCTTCTAGTAGTATATTAACAGTATTAAAATATACATCTTGTAAAGATCTTAAGAATGTAGATGGTTCTTTATTTAAGTTCTTCATAGCTACATAAGATCTACCTGTTAGTATATCATAATCTTTCATAACTTCAAATCCATTAAGTATATTATTATAACTAAGTTGATGATCTGTTATAGGTAAGTTCTGATCACCTTTAGTATTAAATATAATAGCATTTCTTAATTCTTCTACTGTTAATCCAGAACTACCATTAGCTAATACACTATTAGAACCAATAAGTATATTAATATTCTTAGTAACAGATGTAGATATGTTTTTACCTATATTACCTAATTTAAATTTAAACTCAACAGCAGGTATATCTGTTAATGGTAGATATATACCACCTTTAGTTTCATATAGTTCTATCTTAATAGTACCTGATATTTTATTATGTATTATATAGGTATCTGGTATATGTATACGTATAGCTGTTGTTATTAATTTATCAGTAACTTCATTATCTACTAATGTTACATATGCTGTAGGTTGATATGGATCTAAATATTCATCGTTAAATGCTATAGGTAATCTTACTTCTGTAGTATTACTATTACCATTATTATAACTTACTTTAACATAATTAAACTTATTATCTATATGTGTAAATTTAATAGTCTTAGTAAATCCTTCACCACCTATAATAGCATAACTATATTCTGTAACTGTCAATTGTTTAACTCTAGTTTCAAAATAGATATAACTATGTCCATCTGTAGTTGTTTCTAATACAGATGGTATAATACCAATATCTTTAATAGATAAAGGATTATCATTAGGTAACATTTCTACAAATGGTTTACCATTATCATAAAGTTTTATAACTATATCATTAAGAGTAGTAAAATCTGTCTCATAAACAGTTATAGCTGTTTTCTCTGGTATAGTAAACTCTACATATGATGCTTTATCAGGTCTATATCCATGCGATACCATATCTGTAACAGATACTCTAAATACCATATCTACTGTACCAGGATGTGAGAATATACCTTCTATTTCATCATCACTAAGATGATGTGCTAGATGATTTCTACTTGTAGCTAATGATGCATATTTAGATCTCATTATGTCTATAGACTCTGATATAGCGTTACTTGTAGTAACTGCAGTAGCTTCTAATAGCATATTAAATGGTGATGTAGGATTAGTAACAGCTACTTGATTATCTTTACTAACACTTATCATATCTAATATCTCTTTTTGTATCATCTCTGGATTAAATTCATATTTCTTTAATTTGTCTCTTGTTAATTTAACATCCATAATTTTTCTCCTTATGCCATATTAGTACTTGGTAGTACCATACCTCTTGCTTTTTGTATATCTATACCTATATCGGATATCTTAGTACCAACACTTTCTATACTATTAAGTATTTTATTCTTAACATTTTGTCCTTTAGTCTTACTAACTATCCACATGAATTCACTTGTATATATATTTATATATGGAAATGCTATAAAGTTATATAATACCAATTCACTCTCTGTTACTTTATAATACCTACTATTAGGATCATCTAGTTTATTTAATTTCTCTTCACTATCGAATGTATAACTTCCTTCTACAAATGTTCTAAAGTCTGGATTAAATATCTTAACTACTTCGTTAAACGATGTAAATAATATAGGATCGTTATACATAGCTCCATTACATTTGAATCTTATAGGTATATCTTTTTGACTTGTATTAATAGGAGTATCTCTATTAAAGTTAGCAAATTCTCCTGTAGGTAGACTTATAGGAAAAGCTGCTCCACATGCTGCTATCTTATTTACATATTTACCAGATTTATCTGTTATGATTCTATAGATACGAGTATTATAATCTATTTCATTTTCTACTAGCATATCAGCATATGGATTTAATACATCTGATGATACTAATGTTTCATATAGTTCCCATGTATAGAATAGTTGTGATATAGGATCATCTTGTGTAGATGCAAATGTAGCATCCATATCAAAATCTTGTAAGTACTCCATAGGACCATCTACCATACTATGTACTTCTTTACGTACACCTTCTTGAGATGTATATGTAGGTACTATAAGATCAGGTGCTCCTGATAAACTACGTATACTATTAGTTAATAATGGAATAAACGGATTTTCATTTTGTACTAAAGGAGATTTTGCAAATTCTCCAGAGTTAGAATATAATCTAGGATCTAATGTAGCTCTAACCCATGTCTGTAATGAACTTTCATTATAGGTTAATAGGTTATACATCATACGATGTCTTATACAGTTTCTAGCTCTTAAGTTTAATTGTGGTCTTGTAAAGAATACATATCCTTGTCTATCAGTATTAGGTGGTACTGCAGCTACACCTTCAGTAGCTATATTAAAACCTCTTAGGTTATCAGATAGAGCTGATTGTCTACTACCTAATGGTGTACTTGTAAATACATCGTCTAGGATACGATCTTTAAAGTTAAAAATATTATTAGCCATCCTATATTCCTTTCTATAAAATATTGAAATCACGCAACTGGCTCTATAGATATATGGATTTAACTGATTTACGTATATATCTACATAAGATATGTACATTTATTAAAAATATTAAAAGGAGCGAATATGGCTGGATTAGCCGAAGTTACTATAGGTACTGGTCTTAAGTATGTTAATACTTGGTTTCAGGATCAAATGGATACTTTACTAGGTAATGATAATACAGGTAAAGATCAAGCACTTATAGATTTTCAACGTAGTGGAAGTATAACTAAGTTATTAAAAACATGCATAATAGAACCAAATATAATAATAACAAGAAATGCTTATAATACTCCTATACTAGATGATCTATGTGAATTAAACTTAAGTATATTCACATCGTTCTATATACAAGCATTTCAATTACTATGTGGTCTATATAATGCACCTGGTGTACAAGCAGTTGATCTGTTAAGTACTAATAAATATAGTGGTGCTAAATTAGAGGGTATGGCATTTGGTAAATACTTAGGTAATCTTGAATCATTTTCTACTAAATTAGAATATAACGATATGCCTTTAACATTAAACCAATTAGACTTTGATAATGTTAATACATTTATCTTTAATAGTGAAGATAGTAATAAGAAAAATACTGCTAGTAAAGGTAATAGACAAAATTGGTCATGGGTAGAAAAAGCTAAAGCTATTGACCCTAACTTAGTAGGTGAGAATGATACTATAAATACTACTAAGATACCTAAGGATGTTGATACTGATAAATTAATTATAGATGCACAACAGAAGACTATATTACAAAAAGAGAGAGATATAGCAGATCTTGAAAAGAATCTAAGTGATTATGAAATTAAATTAAAAGAATATGAAGAAAATATAAAACATCAACAAGAGACAGAACAGAAATTAAAAGATGCTTTAAAAGATTCTAGTCAAACTATAAACGATAATAAAGACACTCTTGCTAAAAACAGACAAGAAATAAACGAAAGAGATAAAGAGATCAGAAAGCTTAAAGAGAAAAACTTTGAAGAACAAAAGGCATTAAAAGATTTTGAAACAAAACTTAGACAAGATACAGAAAAGATAAAAGCTAGAATTGCTGCTATTAATGCTATAGCTAATACTCAATTTGATAATCTAGTAGCTGCTGAAATAAACGATCCTAAGAATCAATCTTTTGGTGGATATGGTAGACAATTCAAATTAGTACTAGGAACTACACCTACTACAATGACTAATAAAGATGGTTCTAAAGATATAATAGGAGAACATAAATTAGAAATACCTATGGCTGTTATAGCTTCTACTAATGTTGTTAAAGAACAAGATATTGCTACTGCATTAGAGACTAAAGATTTTAGACATACATTATCTTATAGATGGAGAGAATATAGATCTGGTGGTATATCATTAGCAGACTTTATCTTCTGTGGAGACTTAATAAAAGAATATAGAGCATCTAGATTAAAAGATAGTGCTGGTTTATTAGCTAAATTAGAAGATCAAAATATCATAGGTAATGTAAGACGTGGACTAACTGGTGCTAAAGGTGCTGAAGGTAGTTACAATATGATTATCATAACAGAAGATGAAATAGAACACTATAATAAAGTATTAGGTAAAAATATACTTACTCCAGAAGGTAAGAATAAGTTCTTACGTTCTCTTAATGGATATATGTTTGCTATAGTAAATGATGATACTGAAAGAGTGACTATGCATATTGCTGACTTAAAAGGTAGTATTGATATGGGTTATAATAGATTACAAAGACATGCTGCATCTAAGAATAATGATATGATGGATTTCATGCAGTACCTTATGAAGAATCAACTACCTGTTATTTAATAAAAGGATCTCACAATGAGTTTTATAAATGAAGTATATAATAATGTATTAAGTATTCTACCAACTAATGAGTTTGGTAGATTACAAACTAAATCATTAGCTATTCTAGAATCAATAGAGGATACTATTAGATCTGATTTAGATCCTAGTATAAGTTCTTTATTAGAACATCCTGATATATTAAAGAAATTAGAAAAAGAGAATAGTTATAAAACAATTAAAAATGGACTTAAGATACCTAATATAGTAACATATCTAACTAAGTTAAAAGTGTATACTGAAGATGTAATGTCTAATATAGATAAATTAGAAACTGTAGTTAAGAATACAATATCTAATAAATTAAATAGTAAGACTGTTACATTTAGACAATATAATCTATTTATATTAATAGAAGATATTAAAAGTAATCTTGATTTTTCACTTAGATTAATATACTTATTAATAAGAGATGAAAAAGAATCAGTATTACCACAGAAAGATGTTAGAAAGATACTTGTTAGTATTTCAAGTTATAGAGCCAAAGTATTAGATAATACTAAGATTAAGAGTCTACTAGATGAAGTAATGAAACTACCTAATGATGTAGTATTCGATAGAGCTAATCTAGATGCACCAGATACGATTAAAGACAAAGATCTAAGTCCTAAGATTAACAACTTTATTGGTAATCCTATCTTTACCTTTAGACGTTGGTTAGTAAATGATGAAATAGATACTCTTAATAGTAATAAAGAGTTAAAAGCTATGTTAGAACTAAGATTGATGGAATTAAGGAATGAAGAAGCTGGAGTTACTGATGAAGTAGCCAAAGAAAAACTACAAAAACAGATAGCCTGGCACGAGGACAAATTAGCTAGTCTAGATGTTAAGATAGAAAAGATAGAGTCAAAAGCATACTAGTGTCCAGTATAGCTTATGGAGTTGTGTAGTTAATACACATTTTTTATATATAAAAAATAAACTAAAAAGGAAAACATAATGAGTTTACTTAAAAAATTTAACGAAGAGTTACAATTAAATCAAGAAGGTATTGGAGCATCATGCGGTTACGTAGAGATGAACCTTGAAGATGAGATCATCGCAGCTGAGGAAGAATCAGAACTTAACGATACTATCGACGAAGCTGAAACAACTGGTGAAGTTATGGACGAAGCTGAAGAAGTTATCGACGAACTAGAAGAGAAAATTGAGGAAGGAAAAGCTGTTGTGGCTGCTGCTGAAGCTGCTGCTGAGAATAATGGTGAAGTACCAACTCCAACAGAAGAAGCTCCTATCGTAGATGAAGACGGTGTAGAAGTACCTGCAGAAGATGTTGCAGAAGCTGCTGAAACACTAGATGATAATGGCGAAGTACCAGCTGATGAAGTTGTTGCTGTACAAGAGTCATTAAGAGCAGTTATTAGAAAAACAGGATTCAGTCCAGAGTTTGTTAATGCAAGTGGTATAAGTCTATCTAGAGAAGATATTCGCTCAAATACACTTGAAGCTTATAAACAAAACCTAGAAGGTCTTAAAGACATTGCTGGTAAAGTTAAAGAATTAGCTTCTAAAGCATGGGAAAAAATTAAACAAGCTTTCAACTGGGTTAAAGATAAAATTATGTCTGTTATGCCTACTAAAGTAAACAGAATGAAAGCACTAAGAAAAAGACTTGATGAAAAAGGTGGAAAAGATATTTCTAAAGAAGATTTCAAAAAGATTTTCGGAGATAAATATGCTGCATTAGTTTCTGTTATTGGAGACGATCTAGCAGGTACTTTTAAATTTGCTGCTGATGATGCTAAAGCACAAGCTGATGCATTAGCTAAAGGTTTTGAAGCATTTAAAGGAACGCAAGATAAACTAAAAGATTCAATTAGTAAAATGGAAACATTACTAGCTAATAACACTAGAGAAGATGGAAATATTACAAATGCTACTGGTGCTTCACAATCAGTTGGTAGCTTTGAAGAAGAGATTAAGAAAGCTAAAGATCAACTTAAAGGTAAAGTTGCTGATTATATTAAAGCATCATTTGTAAATGGTGATTCAACAGTATCTGCAGATTTAGTTAAGAGATTCTCAAAACTTAATGAAGATATTAATAAAGTAAAAGCTGATGATGAAAAACTTGGTAATGTAGCACTAAAATCTGTTAAATTCAGTGGTGATACTATGACAGGAACATTCTTATTTGTTGTTACAAATAAAGATGGTGACGAAGATATTAAATCTGTTGTATCAACTCAAAAAGTAGCTTCAGTTGCTAAAGAATTTAAAGTTGCTGATATTAAAGCTGCTATCGATGCTTATACTAAAGCTGGAAGTATTACTCAAGATGCATTTACTAAATCTAACAAAATCGTAAATGATTTCTACGATGCTGAGAAGAAAATAGAAATGTCTGCTAATAGCGTTAAGAATAATAAAGTAGTTGCAGCATTTAAAAATCTATATGCAAGATTAAAAATGAGAATGATATCAAGTTCATCTAGAAGACTTGTAAGAAGTATGTTAAGCGGATTTAAAACACTTAATAGTGATTACTTTGGATTCGTTATGGTACTTGGTGCTACAGCTCTTAAACTTAAAGCTTCTGATAAAAAATAATCTTAAGATTTAATTATAATCTAAATTATACTACAGAGACCTTTAATTAGGTCTCTGTAGTTTTTTATTCGTACCACTATATCTCTTAGGGATAAATGATTTTAAAAGCTTATAAGAAAGGAGTTCTATATGGTTTTGAATACTGAAGATAATCATACAGTAGAGAACTTTATACACGAAATGATACCTACATTTAGATCATATTTAAATACCTTTAAATTTAATAAACTAAATGATATACAAAAGATATCTGTATATAATGTATATGGAAATATGATTAATCGTGTTATAGAAGAAACACAGGAATATGATATAACTAATATTGCTAAGAAACCAATTTATCTTAGTAGAACAAAATCTGATATTGAAGATGTATATGGTGTAGTTAGTGTACCTAATAATACTAGTAATACATATTATAAGATATCTATAGAAACTGATGAAAAGAATATCAATAGTAAGCCTATTAAGATTCTAGAATTAGTAGAAATACCAGAAGATGAATTTAATAAGATACTAAGCATAAAAAAGACTAATACTGTAACTGATAGTGAATGGAGAGTTGTTTTACATTCTTTAGATACATTATATCGTAAATTAGATAGTAGAACATTTAATAATGGTATTATAGTTACCGAATATACTCATGCTCTTAAGAGTAAAGAAGAGAACTTATTAAATGGATTAGTTATAGGTTATATTGTAGATAATGATACTAATGATATATATACTAATACTGAAGAATACAGAAATAGTATATTAGAATACTCTACATTATTAAATACATTAGAAGAAGCTATTGATTTAGAATCTGATATAGATACTGATATATCTAATGTTGAATCTATTATGTCTAATAATGAAGATATAACAGAAAGTATGATAATAGATCTTAAAGATAAATTAGATAATTATAATAATATACTTAATTTAGAATTTAATAATATTAATCTAGAAGGATTTGATAAACTATATTCTAAAGAGACATATAGAGAATTATACAATAATCTTAAATCTGCTAAATATAATATAACTAAGTTATCTTATATAGTATCTGAAAGAGTAAAAGCATATAGTTTATCATTTAGGAATATGCTAGATAGAACATTTAAAACTGATATTAATAGTGCATTAGAACTTAAATCTAAATTAGAAGAGAGTACTGTAGATAGTATAGATGCTACTAGATTTACTAAGAAATATAGTAAGTATAGTGGAGATAGTAATTTCTACTATGATGGTACTAATCCATTAATAGAAGACTTAAGTAATAATATATTAAACTATCTTACTAATATAAGAACTAGAGATTTTAATAGTACATCTGGTTATAGATCTATAGATTATAAATTAAAGTCTGATAATGACTTTGATAATAGTACATTAATAGGTGTTACTGTTACTAAGAATCTTATTAAAGGTATATATGTACTAACTGGTGATGAATATGTTAATATAGTAGTTAGAAAATCACATACTATTAAAGATTACTCTGGTAAGTTTATCTTTACTAGAAAGATAGCTCTTAAGTTATTAAATAGTCTTATAGAGTATAGGAAAGAGTATTTCAAGTTTAGAGATAAACAAGATAGTCTTATTAAGGATGTAGCTAGATTAAAAAATCTACCAGAAGGTATAGACTATGTTAAGTTTTATAGTACATATACTAAGAACCATAATATATTACTAAAAGCAATATATAGTCAATTTAAAGAATTTAATAGATTTGCTTTACTATATGCTAGTTATTATATTAAAGCTAGTAATCAAATGGATATAAAAGGAGAAGATGATGAGTATTAAGAAGTTCTATAATCTTAATAAAGAAGAAATAGATAGTATAATCGTACCTAAAGGTGGATGTAACTGTGAAGAAGAAACTGATACTCCTACTACTGAAGGTAAGATAGATCCAACTACTGTACCAGTAGATGATCTTATACAGTATGAAGATAGTACTAGTAAACTATCAGAGTTTGCTAAACAAGTAGAAGAAGAAAACAGTAAATTAGATACAGTAACAGAGATATCTGCAGTACCTATAGTAGTAGAACCTATACGTAATGAAATAGATATAGTAGCTACAGCTAATAACACTAGAGAGTGGAATAAAGATAGTACATCTATAGAAAAACGTATAGATAAAATAATAACAGTATTAAATAGTATGTTAAATATAGTACGTAAATACCAATATGAACCAGAAGCTATAGACGAAGTAGATATAGATACATTTAGAAATGAATTAGTATTACTTAATAGTATAGCTGGTATGAATGTAACTATGAGTAATGAAGATAGTTTTGAGAACTATGTAGAGACTATGAATAAAGTACTATCTACTGTAGCTGATAATGTAGATGATGTTAAGAGTAGTGTTAGTGCTATGTTAACAGGATTAATCAAAGAGATACTAGAAGTAGATGTTGATAAATATAGTAAAGTAACTTATAAAGTTATGAATAGTATTAAGAAGAAGAATAGAAAAACTATAACCTTAGTAGATCATTTACTAGAAGCAATAAGTACGGATCTTAAAGGAGATTTCTCTATAGATAGACTTAAAGAGTTAGTTAAACATCATGAGTATCTTATAAGAGGATTAACAGCCGATGATGAAACTGTAAGAACTTCATCTGGATCAGTTACATGGTTAACAGATGGACAAGTAGAACTTATAGCTAAAAATTATAAAACATTTATAGATATATTAGAAGGTAATAAGATACTTTATTATAGTCTAAAGAATAATAAAGATAATATATTTAGTTTTGTACATAAACAATTACCTAAACTACATGATATTTGTACAGAGTTATTAGATCTATTAAATAAGAGATCTGATATATCAGATGCTAATAACTTAGTAAATACACATGAGAATATAGAGAATCTTATTAATACTCAATTAGCTAAGTTTATTAAATTAGCAGGATATATAGAACTAGGTAATAAAGTAATCTCTAGTATGTGTTATAAAGAAGGATTCTATGGTATAGAAGATGATAAAGTAGTTGAGGTTAAAATAGACGATATTAATCTTCTTAATATAGAAGTTGATAAAGAGAATGATAAAGAAGTATCTTTAGAAGATAAAGAAGAGAAGAAAGAAGAAATATTACCTAACTTAAACTATGAATACTTTGTAACATTAAATAACATATTAAGTACTACTAATATTAGTAAAGAAGTTATAGTAGAATTTATTAATAATCTAAATAATGTTATAACTAGTAAACAATTAGAAGTACATGATACAGATGATATTAACAGTATTATAGTTGTAATAGGTTCTGTATTAGGTATAGCTAATATATTTAGAAATAATTTTATATATGGACTAAATAGACTTAATGATAGTCTATCTGAATTAATATGTGCTTACTATAATATACTAGTTGCTGTAGATAGTATAGATAACATAAAAGAAGAACATACTGATAGTACAGATGTTAACTTAGAAGATTTTAGTAATAATATAAGTCTTAGTAATAGTATACTAAAATATAAGGAGAGATTATGAAAATAGATAGAATAAAATATAATCTTAATAAAGAAGAAATGGATCAAACTGATGATTTACAACCAGATATGAATACATCTGATGTAGATACTATGGAAACAGAAGATATGGAAGAAGCATTAACAGATGCATTAGATAGTACTAAAGAAGAGAATGAACTTATAGAGGCTGATAATGAATTACCTAATCTTCCTAAGAATATGGAATTAAATCCTATAGATGCTGATCAAGCTATAGAAATAGCTAATAATGTACCTACTAATGATGAATTAGTAGGTAATACTACACTAGATGAAATAAACGATCTTAAAGAAGAGATAGATAATAATAGTAATCATCAAGAAGAAGCAGATGATGTTATTAATACATTAGTAGAGACTACTAATAGAGAATCATTAACTAGTACTGATTTAAAACGTATGAGAAATATACTTAATCTTACTTATAGTAAATTAAATATAAAACCTATAACTATAAGTAATGAATCTATAGAAGAAAATCCTACAGAAGCTGCTGATGTTATTATGTCAGAAGTAGATGTTATACAAGGTAAAGCTAATATAAGAACATGGGCTACTGTTAAAGAAGATACATCTTCTATAATACAACTACTAGATAAATCTATAGAGCTTATAGAATCTAAGAACGCTGATAGAAGAGCAGCTATGGAAAACTTAGAGTATGGTAAATTAAGAAGTAATGATTATAATATAGGTAAATTAAATAGTCTTATAGGATCATTAAGGTATTTTATATTCGATAATAAACTAGAAGAGAATAAAGGTACTCTATGTGATCTTATAGATATACTTAAACTAATACTAGATGAACCATCTCCTAAGTTAACTAATGATGATACTGCAGTTATAGCTAAGATATTCTCTCCTAATGAGGATGGATTAACAGCTATAGTACAACATATTAATAATGCTATAGCTACAGATCCTATTAACATACAGTTACAGACTAGAGCTAAAGTTAATCCTAATAATACCGATTATACTTTATACTCTAAATTAACAGGTAAAGATAAAATCGAAGTATTTACTAATGGTGTAAGACAAACTATTAAAGTAGAATCTGATATAGATACTTTTAATATAGATACTAAGAATACAGATATCGAATTATTTAAAGATACTATATATAATACTTTAAATAACTTTGCTACTAAGTTTAAGAATATATTTACTCTATATAAGACTAAATATGAAATTATAGAGAAAGTATTTAAATCATTAACTATGGAAGCTGTTAATGAAATGGATCCTGATAAGAAAACTAAATTACAAGAAGCATTAGCATTAGTAAGATTCTATTATATAGAATTTGTATCTAATAGAATAACAGATAAAGTAAATGCTTATATAGGATTAATAAACTTATCTAATATACTATTTAGTTCTACTGTTATAAGTAATGAAGAGATAGCTGTATTATTTAATAAAGAAGAATCTAAAATATTTATGTTATCATTACTATTTGATAAACCGAATACATCTTTATTAGAGAACGCATTGTCTATGATATCTAATAATCTAGTAGGTGGTATGACTTTAAAAATAGATAGTAAATACTATCCTATGTTTATAAATAGACCAGATGTATTTATAGTAAATAACGTAATCAATATGCTAAAGGAAGTAAAAGGTGAAGATAAGTTTATACCATTAGATCCATTACAATTTACCAAATATCTACCTAAAGATAAACTAGATAATATAGTATCTATAGATATGCTAGATAGAATGGATGGTATAGTTTGTATAGCTAATTATAGTAATTTTGATCTAGAGAATGTTATACAATTTACTCTTAATAAGTTAGATAGACCAGATACTAGAGTATTTACTAAAGAAGAGATATTAGATCTAGTTAGAAATATAAGAGAAACACATAGATCTTTAAAAGAGTATATAAATGGATATATAGAATCTGAAAGATTTAACGATAAGTTATTAGTAGATAATGATCGTATAGATCATATTATAGACATAATACAAGGTTATCTATTCCTCTTTACTAATAGTATAGTAGAGCAAGTTAATAATCAGAATAAGGAGTTACAATGCAAACTATAAACGATATTAGTGCAGATATATTTATAAAACAATGTAGAACAGGAACACCTAGTGTTCCTATGTCTAATTTGATAACTAATATAATACCATCATGGAGAGAGTTAGTTACTATGGTAGAAACTAAAGAAGTATTTAACTCTATAGAGAATACACAATATTTCTTTAGTAAAATGAAAACAGTATATAAGAACATACTATCAGAACTTGTGTTTAAAATGACCGATAGATATATACAAAAAACTGATATATGTACTGTTAAACTATTAGACTTATTTAGTGGACTTATACAAGATAGAGTATATCTAGAACCATATACTAAACTATTCTTAGAAGATTTATATTCTGTTATGTATATAGTAAATAGTAATAAAATATTAAGTCAACATTTTGCATTAGCAAGTTTACCTATAGTTAATTATAGAATAGGTAATAGAGGATTAGTACTTAATACTAATTTAGAACAAGAGAAAGTAGATTGTGATATAAGTAGACTTTTGAATAAGTGTGGAGAAAAAGGTACATTAGAAGTTATACAATTACTACTATGTATACTTGTTAACTATGAGTTCTATAATCATAAAGATGAATTAGATTATTATCTACCTAAACACTCTGCTTATACATATGGTAATCTATAAGGAATAACTATGAAAGCTAAAATGATGTTATATGGTATAGAGAGTACTATAGATAGACTAGTAGATATAACAGTAGGTAATGATCTTAGAAAGCTTATGGGTATAACTAATAAAGTATATATAACCTATGATGAAGCTAAGAGAGATGTTATACGTAAAAAAGGTCTAACTGGTGCTAGAAGATCTAATACCATAAAACATGATATAATAACTGTAATAGGACGTGAAGAAGGGGAAGAGAACAGTGGTACTGTTCTCTACCCTGAACGTCAAAATGATTACTCTGTTTTTCAAGATAGTGAAACAGGAGTAAAAGTAGGTGCTCTTAAGTACATGAGAAAACGTACTATAGAGTTTACATATTTTTCACAATCTAGAACCACTATAGATAGTATGGTTAATAAGATAAGAACATTTGATATATTTAATAATGGTAGTAAAGCTCATAAGCTAGAGTTCCATTATGATATGCCTACTAACTTATTACATTTTCTTAATAATGTAAATGATTTAAGAAATAAGAGGCAAGATAAGAAAGAAGATCTTTATGACTATATAGGTAGATGTATGGTTACTCCATGGTCTAGAAAGAATACTAATAGTAATTTACCTTATAAGTTTAATCTATCTATAAGAGAACATTTATATAATGTAGTAGGATTATGTACTACAGATACTTATCATTTAGAGAAAGAACAAGGTGATTCAGGTTATTGGTCATTTACTATAAGTTATGATTTCTGGTATTTAAAACCATTGATGTTAATATTAGAATATCCATTACTCATATGGAATAGTCCATTAGATCCTATATTTACTAATTGTATAGCTAGACCTATACAACGTTCTATACGTAAAGGTAATGTTAGTAATAAAGCAGTAGGATTATATAGTTTATCATTACCACAAACAGATATGATAGGTAATAAATACTTAGTACCTTTAAATATACCTACTTATGATACTTTCAATAACTGGCCTACTAATAGATCATATGCTAATATAGTATCTATGTTAGTATTAGTCGATGATAAAGATCCTTATTACATTACAAATATTAGACAACTACCATATTATACTATTAAAGAACCATTTGTAAAATATATGTTAGAGTATCATAATGATGTTACTAAGAGTTATAAGAATCTATTTAATGTATTATTATATAGAGATGGTAAAGAAGATTATCGTAATAAGTTACTATTAGATAAAGATGGTAATCTAACTACTGAATTTCCTATGGATATTAAATCTACATATCGTATAGTAATAAGAGTACTTAGAGATTTAGATATGTTAGATACTAAAGATCTTGATAAACTAAATATTTATGTACAGAAAGAGATGGGTAGATTTGTAGCTGAATTAGATAAAATAGAACAAGGTTCTAATAATGGTATAGATAGTAATTATAAACATAATAGACCATTAAGTAAATATAGAAATCCACATGATATAAAACCTAAATACTATGTAGATGAATATGGGAACATAATCGATGAATCTGGGTATGTAGTATATACAGATGGTACTAGAGTAGTTGAAGAAATTTAAGGAGTAGAATATGACTAATTGGTTAGAATATGTTAAAACGATCTATAGACTGACTAATCTAAGAACAGGTATAATAGTATTTGAAACAACTGTAGAAGGTGATGTTGAAAATGTACGTATGCCATCTGATAAGTTAGAGAAGAGTACTGAATATAGATTAGATATATTCTTAGTAACTGAAGAAGAAGAGATAAAACGTAAATTAAAAGATGGATTAATAAGTTCTGTTACATTTAGTACTAGTGCTACATTAGAACCAAAACTATCTGATATAGATTTAACACAATATGTTAAGAAAACAGAACTTAATCAAATACTAGATAATTTAGATCTTAGTAACTATTATACTAAGAAAGAATCTGATCGTATATTCTTAACAGCTGCATATGAAGCATCTGATAAACCTCCTTCTAATATTAATAAGTTATGGATAGATATAACAGATGATGGTGAAGAATATAAATGTGGTATAGATCCTAAAGAGTTAGAACCTATGTTCAAGATGAAAGGTAACTTACCTACTAAAGATAGTTTACCATTTAATAGTAATCAAAATGATGTATATAAAGTAGAGAGTGAAGGTAACTACTATGTATATAACTATGGATGGGAGTTACTAGGTGGTAAAGAAATAGATCTTTCTAACTATGTTACATTACCACAGATTAAAGATTTTAAGAAGATAATTATATCTAAAGAAGCACCTAATGATAAAGAAGTAGTATGGGTAGATCTAAATGATGATCCATATGATTTAATAAAAGCTATAGAAGGATTAGATTTATTAAAAGGATTAGATCTAAAACAGTATGTAAAGAGAGATGAAATATCTAACTTACTTAAAAATGCTGAAATAGATTTAACTAACTATTATACTAAAGCTGAAACATATAATAAAACAGAAGTATATAATAAATCAGAATCTGATAAAAGGTATTTAATTAAAGGTGTAGAAGTAACCGATAATCCTACAGATAAAAGAATACTATGGGTAGATCCTGATGAAGAACAACCTATAGATATAGTTAATATGGAAAAGTATTATACTAAACAACAGACTAATAATCTATTTATGGGTAAAGGATATAGAGCATTTGTAGCACAGAAAGATCCTCCTGTTAGTACTGATGTATTATGGATAGATACAGATGATAATTTAAGAGAAGAGTTATATAAAGCAAGTTCTATAGCTACTGTAAATGAGTTAGTAAATAGAATAGATCAGTTAGAAGATGTAATTAAATCATTTGTAGGTAAACCATATAAACCATTTACATATCCTTATGTACTAGATGATCTATTATTAGATATGAAAAGATTTAGAAAATACCATACTCATAACTTTGAAATACTTCTTAAAGATGAATATCCAGAACTATGGAATATTGTTAAAGATTTTCATGGCAGTGAATTTGATAGTAAACATTTTACATTATATCCTATATATACTAATAGTGAAGGTATAAGTACATTTCTACAACCTACTGTTGGTAATAACCAGGATAAATATGGTCATAATCCTATAGCATCTAAATTTGAATTAATTATGTGTTTTTATTCAGCTTTATATAGACAAATAACTACTAATAGTTCATATAGTGCCTCTGGTAACTTTATTAATAAGTTTGTTGGTATACCTACTAAATTACCATATACAAAAGCTTCTATATATAGTAGTTATGTAGGTGAAAGAATTGCTATAGATCCAATTATAACTTTAACATATCTAAACGATATGATTAGTTCGACATTAGCACAATCTAATTCTATATTAGATGGGTTAGATCCCGTAATCTATTATAAGAATGATGTTAAGAGTAATAATTTTAAAAGAACATTTATAGAATATAGTAGAAAAGAAGAATCAAAATTTATACCTCATGGTGTAAGTTTATATTTAAAATATGCTATAGACTTTAATAGTAAGATACAATTTAACGAAGTTATAGTAGATTTTGGAGATGGTAGTAAACATACACATAAGATAACTATTGATTTTTATATACCAGATGGTGGATATACAGAAGAGAATGTTAATGATATATATAATAATATTGAACGAATGATTGGTACTAATAGTGGTACTTACTATTTCCCTATTAATAATATACCAACGTTAGAAGAATTTAAAGAGATAATAAAAATAGGTAAATATCCTATAGATAAACCAACTTATAAAGAAGGAGTTTTAAATGGCTAAAGCAGATTTATTGGTTTATGATAAATCAACTAGTAGTTGGATAACTATATCTGGATCTGGTTCAGATGTAGATACGTCAACACTAGTTACTAAAGAAGAATTTAATACTAAAACAACTGAAATAGAAACTAATAAAATAGATAGATCTGAATTATCTAAATATGTTAGTAAAGAAGATTTAGGTCATCCTTTTAAACATATGGGTAGTGTAGATACATATGCTATGTTACCTACTGATGCACAACCTAACCAGATGTATAATGTTAAAGATACTGGTATGAATTATATATGGACTGGTACAGAATGGGATAGTATGGGACAATTAACCTATGCTCCTAAGATAACAGTAACAGGTGATAAATTATCATTAGCAGATACAGCAGCAGGTGATTATGCATTAGAGAATAATATACTATATATTAAAACAGATGATGCTGGTTGGGTTAGATTAACTGGTAAAGATGGAGAACCTGGTAAAGAAGGTGCTAGAGGTCAAGATGGTGTCGATGGTAGACCTGGACTAGATGGTACACCTGGTATAGATGGTAAGGATGGTAAATCGGCTTATCAGATTTGGAGAGAAGCAGGTAATGTTGGTACAGAACAAGATTTTCTTAATTTATTAAAAACTAAAGAAATCTATATAGGACCTAATGAACCTACAGACGAAACTATAGTACTATGGTTTGATACTTCTAACTTTACATATGAAGAGAATAATCCAAGTATACCTAGTGTTCCTTCAGTACCAGAAGAAGATACAGAAGGTGAAAATGCTACTGTAGATGGTAATACTTTAAACTACCATAATATATTAAAAGTAGATAAAAATGCTTTAGGTACAGATCCTAATGTAACTAGTAATTATGTAGAACCATATGATTTTAGTCTGCCTATAATAACAAGTTATGGATATGTACCAGAACCTAATTTTGATAAACCAAGTTATTCTATAAATGTTAATAAACCATTACTAAGAGGAACTACACCTGTTATTAGTTTGTTAAATAGTAATACACTAGATGTTGATAATAAATTTAAGAGTAATAAAGAATAAGGAGGATAAAGATGTCGTTTATGATAAGAGGTAGTGCATTTTATTTAGACCCTAATTTAATACAATTAAGAGATAAAAACCAGACTGATTATAGTCTGGTTGGTCTAGATATAGATAAAGTTACTAATAGTGATATCTATGTAGCTTCAGCAAGTAAAAAATATATTGATATAAGTAATGATAAGATTATAGGTAAAGTTGTTACATTTGGTAATGATTATGATATACGTACTATTAATCAGATTATAAATCTATATAAATCTAATAATTTTGAATATATGTTAAAAGTTGATCCTAGTACTAATAATTTCGTATTTAATAAATCTAACCCTACAGCTATATTTAATAAATTATTCCCTAAAGGGTTAAATACTAGTAACCTTAAGGATATTAATTTACCAGAGTTAAAACATGTAATAATCACAAAGTATAGTAGTGGTATAGAAATGGAGACAGCTAAAGATAATGATTTAAGTAATCGTATGCCAGGTATTAAGCATTATAAAGAAGGTGAAAGTGAAGCTAATTATAAATATGATTATATAAGAAGTTTTACCACTCTAAATAATGCTTTAAATATAACTAATCTATTCTATAGTGGTCCTTATAATGTATTTAAAAGTTATAATTATCTAGAGAATTTTACAGATGAAGAAGTATATAAAGCATTTGGTACTAATAAAGTAGGATTTAATTCATTAAGTAATTTTATATATAAGAATAAGGATGTTTTTGATACACGAATTAATTATAATATATTTAAGAAAGATTTAACTCAGAATGATATTGATAATTCACCTTACAATAATGTTAAATCTGATGTATTAGATTTTGGAGATGTTCCATATTTCTATCCTTATCTTTTATTTGGTAAAGACTATGATCCTAATATACATAAACATTATTATGTATATCTAGTATTATACTTTAGAGAGACTATGCAAACTAGTCCAGATGATAGTTATACTATTGACGATTTAAAACAAAATGAAATAAAACAGTTTGATTTATTAATAGACTTAGCAGATATATCTAGTCTTAAAATAACACCTAAAGAAGAAGTAGAAAAACAATTACTAGCTGCATTAGAGAAAGCTGGTAAGAAAGACACTGGAGTAGGAGCATAATATGGCAGTATTAAAATTTTGGAGTGATAAAGAACAAAAATATCTACCTGTTGTAGGTGGTAAGTTACAATATCAATTAGATATGTCAGAATATTCAAATACAACTCAAATACATAAAATGTTAGAGAACTATGTAGATATAGAAACATTCAATAACACTATTAAAACATTAGGTAAGTCTAATTTAAATATAGTTATAAGTAAAACAGAACCTAGTGATAAAGATGCACTATGGATAAGACCTAAGGAGTAAAATATGAGTAATAAAATTTTAATAAAAGTTAAAGATCCAGTAACTAATAATTGGACAGTTATTAATAAAGACAATGGTGTAAAAGACACTAATGTAAAAATAACTAAACAAGATCCTAATAATGGATCTTTATGGTTAAATACTGATGATGTTAGAAATGTAATAAATGCTGAAAAGAAATTTGAGTTATCAGATTTATTAGATTTAGATACTCTTGAGTTATATACTGATGTTATTAATGGTGCTAATATAGATAAATACACATTTACATATTCACCAACAACAAATAATGATATAACAGGAAAAAATTGTCTTGTGTTTGAAACATTTAAGATAGAAGCTAAAGAGATAAATATGTCTTTATATATCGATACAAGAGACTTTGATTATAAGAAGATGGAAGGACAACCATATTTAAAAACAGTATTAAAGTTATTAAATAAATATAAAGATCCAGATGTAAAACAAGATCTAACTGATCTTACTAAAATTAATATTGTTAAGAAAGTAGATATTCATAGTGAAATACTTAATGATTTCTTAATATTAAAAGATTTAGAATTTGTTAATAAATATGTTAAAGAAGAAAACTTAGGATTACTACCTATTCCTATTAAAGTAATATTTAAAGATAATAGTAGTAAGGTATTAAATCTGTATTTAAGAGTTCTACCAAGTGATTATAACGAAAAACATAAAATGTATCCAAGTATGCAAGATGGTATTGAAAAAATAATGGGCGAAAATCATCATGTTGTTATACGAACAACACGAGGTGCTAAAGTTTATCCTAATACAGATTATACCATCGAAGTAATGAATAAAGAAGATGACTATGTTACTTTAGATGTTAAATCTAATTCTGAAGGTAGTATTAATTATCAGACAGATATGGAGTCAATTGCTTCAGATTATTTTATATTAAGTTCTAAATATGAGGTAAGACAAAGACATATGTTTAGAGGTGATGATACACGTGCATTTTAATAAATATACAGTATAGTCTTATAAGGCTATACTGTATCATTTTTTGAATATAATAATAGGAGTATAGTATGGCTACTATAAAAGTAAATAAAGATGATAAATGGATTAATATATTAGCAGGTTCTTCTAGTTATACTAAAGAAGAAATAGATAAAGCATTAACTAATGTTAATAAAACTATAGTTACTAATATAGAAAATAGTAAGACAGAAATAAATAATAATATTAATACTATTAGTACTAATATAGATACTAAAATAGAAGACACTAAAACATCATTAACAGATGAATTAAATAAGAAAGCAAATAAAGTAGATGTTTATTATAAGAATGTTTTATATACTAAAGAAGAAGTAGATGATAGAATAGCTAAAGCTAAACCCAATATAGATCTTACTCCATATGCTACTAAAGAAGAATTAAATAGATTTAAACCAGATCTATCTAACTATGTAACACATAGTGAACTATCTAAATATACAGTAGTAGAAAGATTAGGATTAAAAGATGTTACTTATAATTACAATTTAAAGACTAATGATGTAAGTGAGTATACTAAGATTAAACGTAGACATATGAATTGGAATATAGATTTTAAAGATAGAGAAGATAAATATCATCATTTCCAATTTAATGTAACTGCTAGTAAAGATATAGTTATTAATGTAGAAGGTACTCAAGAACAAGATATAAGATACACATTTACAGATGGTAGTAGTTTTTGTATTAAACTAATATTTAAATTAAAGAAACTAATACCAGTTGGTAAGAATGTATCTATATTAGAAAGAGAAACAATAAGACCTGAAATGTTTATAGCTAATAATAATGAATTACCAGATACTGTTAGACATACATTTCTAGATAACTATAATACTGATCAAGTAGGAACTATAACAGTTGGTATAAAGACAACATATTTAGATAATACATTTGATATAACATATTGTAGATTAACTATAAATAGTAGAAATATAGAATTAGAAGATTATAGTAGTATAACAAATGATGGTGTATATACTTTAAATATAGAAAAATACTACAATACAGTACCTAGTTTACCTAATAATGATAAAGCTAGAAAGTTAATAATACCTGCAAGTATGTCACATTGTAAAGAGATGGATTTTAGTGGATGGACTAATCTTGAAGAAATAGAAATTAAGAATGTAAATAAATATGTATTTCAATTACGTAAAATTAAAGATACAAAACTTAAAAATTTAGAAAATGTAGTATTCTACAATAATAGTTTAGATAAAGAATATAATATAAGTAATTATTTATCAGATTTAAGAATAACATTAGAAGATTATGGACAAGATATAAATTATATAAATAATAAACTAAAAGAAACTTATAGTGGTTATGCAGAGAAAAAAATATTAAAAATATTTCTTCAATATATAAAAGACAATAATTTAGTTTATACACCAGATAATACTATATATTTAGGTAACCAATTTGATAGCACTAAAGAATCTTATAATAGCGATGGATGTTTACTATTATCCTATATATATAATTTAAAAATATATAATAAAGAAAAATTATTCTTTATATTTCAGAATAGTAATGGTATATATCAAGATATTAGTTTATCTAATACAAATACAAACACTAGAGAAATTATATTATTCGGATATAATGGATATGGTTATTTAGATATTAGAAAACTAACTAAATTAGAAAAAGTACATTTTTTTATAATGAACGATTTTCGTATAACTGATATGGGCGATTGTTATATTAGTAATAATGAATTATTAAAAGAAATAAATATAGTAATTCCTTTACTTAGTATATATATAGACAGGTTAAGACAATACATTCGTTTTGAAACATTACCTAAATTAACAAAACTTAATATATATACAGTATATTCTAAAGCGACTACAGTAAAATATATTAAAAATCTAAAACCAAAACTGTTTGAAGGGCTATTATATTTAGAGCACTTCTCTTTTATTAATAATGATAAATTAGATACAAGTGTTTCTGAAGAAATACGTAATCATTATCCTATTGTACCAGAAATACCTTTTGCTTGTTTTAGAGGGTGCGTTAAATTAAAAGAGATTATTATTATGCCTTCAACTACACTTATTCAGACAGAAGCGTATACTAACTGTTCATCAGCTCGTTATATACATTTCATTGGTACAACTCCTCCTACTATTAATGGAGAACCATTTAAAGGTGTTAATTGTGATATGTATGTACCAGATAGTGCTGTTGATGCTTATAAGATAGCTTATCCTCAATATGCATCTAGAATTAAACCAGATTCAACATTAGTACTAACTGATGAAGAAAAACTTTATAATTAAAAATATAACACATAGAGTACTGTAAAAGGTACTCTATGTGTTGATTTTCATGATTTCAATGTAAGGAGTTATATATGGATAAGAAGTACACCTATGTTAAAGGTGGTAAGAAACTAGGTATCTATAATGGAGATGTAGAAACAGGTACATATATAGATATCAAAGGTAACTTCATATCACCAGAAGGTTTTGCTCTTAATGAAGATGGAACTGTTAAGTTAGATCCATGTGGTACTCCTGTATATGGAGATACACCATCTTATATACCTGTTAATAAATATGAGTATGATGGTATACCATGGATATCAGAATATAAAAAGAAATTAACAAATAATAATGTTCATCTTAGAGCTAATCAATATGATGATAATGAACTACTAATAAAAACATATTTTGATTTATTCAAAATTAAGTTAGATTTACCAGATGAGATACTAACATCTCGTACTGGTTTTTCAGAAGCATATAGACATCATAAAGCAACTATGATGACTGTTCAATTCTACTGGACAGAAGTATTTAGAGAAGGAGAATAGATGGCATTATATGTACAACCTGATAAAGAAGGTAAAATACAAGATAACTATGTACCAGAAATAGAACGATTTAGAGAACAGTCTGAGTTACGTACATCTACTACATTTAACGAAGAGTTTCCTCTAGAGATGATGAGGCAATATGTGTCTGGTATGCCATGGACTGTAGAGTATTATGGTCAATATGGAGATAAAGGTGATTTAGATTTAGATCCAGATGTTAAACAACCTGTAGGTAATCAATCTTATATACGTATATCTAAATTACGTATATATGTACAACAACCATTAAATCAAACTAATGTAAATGATATATCTTTAGAAGCTATAATAAATGCTGGATTTATGCCACGTAAAGGTGATCTATTTATGGCTACTCTTATAGGTGGTCGTATAGGTATGTTTGTAGTAGAAGAAGCTACTATGAACCATTATAACTTACATCAAGTTTATACTGTTAATTTTAAACTACATAGTTTCTTAGAAGATGAACCTGATCTATATAATAATATAGTATCTAAAGTAGTACGTAATTATGTATATAATAAGAACTATATACAAGAGTATAATGGTTCTATATTAACAAGAGAAGAGTTAGCAGTTAAAGATGATATTAATAGTGCTATAGAAGAATTAACAGATTACTACTTTAGAACATTTATAGACTTTGAAACTAAGTTTCTTAAATTACCTACTAAAGATGGTGGAGATAACTATGTAGATCAAGAGTTACAAAGATTTGTATTAAAAGTATTTACAACTAATGAATATCCAGATTTATATAATCTACAAATGATAGATTATGATATGGATAAATCAGTAACTTATACTATATGGGACATATTAGAAAAACGTAATCCTAAGATGTTATCTAAAGTAACTTCTAATATAGGATTTATGCATGTACCTAAATCATGGTCTAATTTAAATAGTCTTAATCCTAACTATATGGATGTAGATTACATAGTAGATCTAAATGGTAGTAGTTCTATATCTGGTATAACAGATACTAGTAAGACACCTGATTTAACATTATCTAGATATAAGAAAGTATATGAAATTAAGAAATCAGATAGTGATAATGCTAATGATGCTATGAAACAGTTTAAAGTAGTTATACCTGGATTAGATTTCAATATAGAACCATCTAAGACTAAAGATGGTGAAACTATAACTAGACCATATGATGAATCTTATTTAAAAGACAAAGAAATAGAAGATAAGATAGAACAGTCTAAGAAAGAAGTCTTAGATCTTATTAAACAAAAAGAAGCTAAAGATAAAGCTATACAAGAAGCTCTAGAACAATGTAATGAGAACAATAGAGTTAGAGAAGAAAACGATGAAGAAGCTATTATAGATAAACCAGATGTCACTAAGATAAAAGAAGAACTTATAGTAGATGACATTAATACAATACCTAATAAAGATAAAGAACGTGTTAATAAACCTAAACCTATAGATAGTACTATACAACCTATAAAAGCTACTAAGCAATATAATAGAATAAGGAAGAAAGAATGATAGATATGTTATTTAAGCTAATAAAAAATACAGGATTATTTATACTAAGTCTTATAGTAATAACTATAGTATATATATTTGCTTTTATATTTGTTATATTCTATATATTATATATACTATTTGATTATACTAAAGATAAGATAATAGAGTATAGAGAAAGGAAATGTAATGACTTATGTGTTTAGCGAAGCATTCTATAAAGGTGATGTTAAGAACATGACTATATTAGAACAAGAAGTAACTAAGTTTATAAATGGTGAAATATTAAATATAAATCTACTTATGGATATGTATAAAGAATATGTAAGTTGGCCTAGTAAAGATAAATACTATTACATACCTATCTTAGTTATGTTATTAAAAGAATATAGAAGAAGTATGGTTACTTCTATATAAGGAGTAAGCTATGATGAATAGATATGATGTGTATAGATTACAACCTATGCACAATGGTAAATTAAAAGAGTTAGAATTTCCTAAAGGAAGTTATTACGTATGGGTACCACTTATAGCAACATATACTCAAGAAGAGTTAGATACTATAGGTGTACCTGTAGCAGATAGTATAAGATATGAACTAAGTGATACTGTAGCTAATATTAATTACAGAGAAAACCAATCTACTAATTTAAATCAACTTATTTTGGTTAAATGGTCTCTTAATGAAATGGTAGAAGCATTTGTTAATGGATATAGAATAGCATTTGAGAAAAGATCAGATGTAGTTAAACTTAATGATGTTATAGACGAATATTTTGATTATATAGATAGTTTAATAGCTAATAATGAAATAAGATTCTATAATGTAGAAGATAGATTAAAACATCTAGATGAATTTAATAAATCTATATTTAATAACAATAAAGCTCAGATACGTGGTAAGAGAGCTCGTATAATAAAAGAAGCTTCAATATCTAATTTCTTACCAGAGATTATACGTAAAGAGATAGTAGATATAGATCCTAATAGTTTAAATAAAGTTAAGGTAACTAATAATACAGGATTACCTATATCTAAGTATACTGTATTTGATAGTAATAATAATGTAATAGACGAAAGTAGAAAAGATAATCCATTAGCTCCTGTATATAAAGATCAACCTGTTATTGATTTTAATAATATGAATTATGAACCTAGATTTCAATCACCTGAAGAACGTAGGTTATATAATGAACATTTAAGAGCTAAACAAATACTTAAGGACAAACAATGAAATGTATAATAAAACAATTTGAACAACTAGTAAAAACAACAGAAGTTATAAGTGCTTATTTAAAAGATCCTCTTAAGGTTATAGAGCAAGATATAAATGCTGTTAGTCTTAATAATAATATACTTAAAGAAGAAGATAGTCGTAATATACAAACAGGTCTATCTGGAGAGATGACTAAAGAGTATGCTACTAATTTAGGTAAACGATTATTAGTTAATTCACTACTAGAACAAGTAGATGAGATGACTAAATACTTTGTAGATAAAGCAGATCTATTTAAATCATATTCTACTACCCTAGTAGATATAATTAAACCTGTAGAATCTATTTACAATAATGGTATAGTAGAGACTAGAGTTGATATATTATGTGGTGGTGGTGAACAATATAAGAAATACTTTAACGAAAGATTAGAAAGAGATTTCTTACCAACATTAAATAGTTCTGTATACAATATTAAGTTTGTATTAAATATACCTAAACTTATTATTATACTTAAAACATATTTAGATAAACTATATACTAATGATCCATTAGTTAAACTAACAGAAGTAAATAGTAAAGTAAATACACTTATAAGTTTTCTTAATAATATAGATATATCTAAAGATATACCAGATGAGTTAGTACCATCTGATAAATTAGATAAAGAATTATTACCAATAGAAGATAATACTGGACTTATATCTGCTCGTATACTTAATAAACAACAACTAGGTGCTCTATTAGGAGAATTAGCATTAGATACACCTGAATTAGAAACAGCTAGAGTTGATAATGTAGAAGGTATGTTATCATTAGTAAATACTATTAAAGATGTATATAATAAGATAAATAATGATATTGGTTCAGTAAGTAATATGTTTACAGATTCTTATAGAGTTAATCTTAATAAGATATTAGAAGATGTTAAATCTAAAATAGGTACTATTTGTAAAGACTATTTAGAACTACATATTACAGATGATGAGTTTATTAATAAGATAAATAGATATATAAATATACTTATAAGACTTATAGAGATTGATAATAAATCAACTGGTGTAATAAAAGATACTATAGCTAATATGGTTAAGAATACATCTAATTTTGTAGCTATATATCATATGTATTATCAAATTATGTTATATTCTATATTACCAGTTAAAGAGAAGTTAAATAGAGAAAAATAGTAAAGGTAAATCATTATGAAAGATTATATAGTATCTGATTCATTACTAAATATAGATATAGAACAGATCATACAGTCTAAAAAACCAGAACACTATAAGTATGAAGTAACACTATCATCTCCATTAGGAGATATTAAGATAGAGGTATTAAATACTATAGAGTGGACTAGAGATTATAATGGAGCAGCTACTGATGATCTAAGAGTGATATTTAGTTTAGATGGTGGTATGTATAGAGATATCATTATGAACTATACGGAACACTTAGAAATAACTATAGCTAAGAAATCTAACGATGTAGTAGTAGATAGTACAAGATATAAATTTATTATATTAAAAGATACTGGTCAAGAGTTTAAAGATGTTATGACTATGGCTACTACATCACAGTTATCTGCTGTAGTACCAGTTGATATAGAAGGACAATGTATAGATAGGGATTTATACTCTCTAGATGATATAACTGTAGAAGGTACCTATAAGAATACAGATCTAAAAACGGTTATGGAAGCAGAGTTATTAGATTCTATATCTAAAATAGATTATGGAGAAGATCCATCTGAGATATCTTTAAATATAACTAATATAGATAATCCTAATAACTATAGACATATTACTATACCTACAGGTACTAAGATATTAAGTTTACCTAACTACTTACAACAGTCTGATAGTTATGGATTATTCAATAGTGCTATAGGTACTTATTTACAAAAGTATAATGGTAAGAAATATCTATATGTTTATCCTACTATGGATATTAAACAATTTGATATATCTACTAAGAAAGCTCTAATATTCTTACCTAATAATAAAAGAATGGGTACTGCAGGTACAACATATATGTCAGATGGTGATATAGTTAAGATAGTTGCAGATCCTAATATAGAAAAAGTATCAGAAGGTAATAATAGATTATTTAAAGAAGGTAATGCTTTAACATTTTCTAATCCTGATAACGTTTATAAATCATATAGAGATATTGATAATGGTAATACATTATCTGGTAAGAAAGATACTAATATTAAAACTATAGCTACTAAGAATATGAAAGATGGTACTGTTAAAACAACATATGTTGGTACTGTTAATAATGCTTATAAATACAGATCTGAAACATTACGTAATAGTCTAGAGATATATAAACTTAATTGGCATAATGGGGATATAGATATACTATATCCTGGTATGCCATGTTGTTTAGTATATGAAGATGGTATGAATAAGATATATAAGTTAAAAGGTACTATCTTATCTACAGCACAAGTATATACACCTGATACTAAGATTAATAGATGTTTAATAAATATAGCTGTTATGTCTCCAGATGTATATATAGATCAAGAAGAGTATGATACTGGATTACTTACAAAATAAGGTAAGATAGACTAGTCTTATAGACTAATCTATCTTACGTAATAACTTTCTATTATTTTTAAATTACCATCTGTAGGATCTATAAACTTACCTAATGATATAGTATATAACTTATTATTACAACTTACATCTATAAGTACTGTTAATATATCATCTTCTAATTCATTATCTTTAAAGAACTCTGTAGATACAACTCTACTTAATATAGTTTGAAATAAGTTATCATTAGATGGTTCTATAAACTTACTTGTATCTCCAGATATAACTTTAACCATTTCATTTACTTTATTAACTAACTCTTTACTATCCTCTAGGAAGTATTGATGTTTATTTACTTTCTTAAAATACATTACCACAAATCCTCTGTTTCTTTAGCTACTATTTCATCTCTATCTACTTCTGTATTATCTTCAATTTCATTAGTACTATTAGTACTATATCTTTGGAATATACGTAACCATTGATCTTTTATTTCATCATCATTAGTATTCTTAAATGTCATAGCAAATTTACCTACTATATCTGTTAGTAGTTTATCTCCTAATCCAGGTATATAGTTATTCCTATTAGTTATCTCTGTTGGTAATGATGTAAAATCAATATTAGATTTAGAATACCATGTATAGTCTATATTAGATTCCATAGTTATCTTAGGTACTACAAATAGTACTTTATCAGTATCAGAATCATCTACTATATTAACACTATTAAGACCACCATTAGTATTATCTAACCATGATCTATATGCTTTACTCATAAGTATCTCTGGATTCTTAGGATTACGTGCTAAATCTCTAAACATATCTAAATAGTAATTTACAAATACAGATTCTTTTAAAGTACATTCACCTTCTTCACTTTGTATATTATGTTTAAGTTCTTTTAGAGTTGAATCTAGTAAATCATTATCTTTTAATTCCATTTTATTTCTCCCTTACATCATATTTATATTTTTCAACTAGTTTTGTTTCATAGTCTATAATACCACTAAATCTACCAGATATAGCTCTAGATAGTTTAAATTCTTGTCCTTGTCTAGTACATTTCACATCTATATAAATATTTAATACACCATTATCAGCTTCTTTTATTTCTATAACAGGTTCTACAGTATCAAAATATGAACCATATAGATTACGTAAATCTGTTATAATATTATTCTTTAATGTATTAACATTACTACTAAGTTGTAATGTATATTTAAGAGAAGTTATATTATTTATAAATGTATTAGATTGTGAATAATCAGATGCTTGGTAGTATTCTAGTAATTTAGACATTTGACTTAATGGATTAACATCCCATCCATCTATAGTTAATGTTGGTATAACTGGTAACATACTTACTCCTTTTATCTATCTATTTTACCTATATAATTTATACCATGTCTTAATAATATAGTTGTTATAGTTAAATAGATATTCTCTATAGTTACATTACATAGATTATTAGATTCTATTATTATTTCTAAGTCTTTATCATAATGTGGTAATTTATAATATAAAGATACTTTAACTATATCTTTATAATCCGATATATTAGGTTCTTTTACCACATATATTATCTTATCTGCATATACTGTTTCTTTATCATATTCTGTATATAAGAATGGATCAGATTGTAAACATTTCTTTATATCAATTAGAGCTAAATCAAAATCAAAACTATCTGGTCTTTTAGTAAATAGTCCTATCATACTTTCAATTAGTTTCAGCATTATCTTTTCCTTCTTTTTGTAAATAATCAAATAGTCTATAATTATTTTCTATTATAAGCATAGGATTAATTTCTTTATTATTAACTACATAGTATCTATAATCTTGTAATGCTTTATTAAGAATATATACTTTATTATTAAATGTTGTATCCTTAATATCATCACTATTAACAGTCAATACTACTCTAGCTGATTCTGGATTATAACATACCAGATATGTTATATAATCACTAGTATCCCATTTTCCTTTTATCTTAAGTTCTATATTAGTAATTTTAGTTACTTTATCTATAGACTGTTTAACATCATATTTAATATTATATTTACTTGTTATATTCTGTATTATATAGAATATATTATTTAGTACTTGATTAATCATTACCATTTACCTCTTCTCTGTCTTTGTTTAGCAGTTAATGGTTTTATATCTTTTATTTCATATTCTACTTTAATATTATTAGTATTATTATAGTCTTTTATTGTATCTATTATATCTCTATATTTTTTATTAAAATGTATAGTAAGTATATCTTTACCATCTGATATAAACTCTATTTTGATTAAAGGAACTGATCTATCTGATCCTATACCCTCTATAACACTAAATACAAATCCACATATAGCATTTTTATCATTTACATCTATAGTACCTTTTTTATATTTAGTAGTAATACAATCTAAATACAAATGATGAGTAGATACATATGATCTAACAACTTTCTCTATACTGTCCTTATATTCATTAACGTTTTTCAAAACACTCTCCTTAATGTTTAATAATATTTTCAATAACCATAGATAAACTATAACTGTTTCTATAATACCCTATAGAGACTGTAAATACTAGTTCATACTCTTGATCAGGTATTAAATAGTCATTCCAGTTATCATTGTTTAAATAATCATCTGTAAAGAAATACATAGCTTCTATAGTTACATTCTTATTCCTATAGAATGTACATAGTTTATTACTACCCATATTAAAAGATGATTTATATTTCATCTTAGTGGTAAACTTAGGTTCTGGATAAGAGTTACCATATGGTCCCATATGTTCTACTTCTAATGCTAATCCTAAATGTATATCTTTAGGATCTACATAGGCTGCTATGATAGGTTCTTTAACAGGTAATTCACCATTTAGTACTTCTTTTATTCCATTAGAGAATAACTCTCTAAATGTATTTAATTTATTACTATAGATCTCTATACCACAAGCACCACTATGACCAGCTGCTGTTTTAATAACATCAGGATGTTTATACTGTATCTCTTTTAATACTTCTAATATATTAACATCTATTATAGCTCTACCAGATCCACTTAGTATACCAGATTTAATAGAAGATCTAAATACTATAGTAGGTTTATGATAATTATCACCTACTCTACTAGCTATAGGTCCAGCTATACCGTAATTAGTATCTATAACTAATACTAATCCAAATACATTTTCTATATTTGGATATATGTTTACTATATCATCTTCTATTTTATCGTATATTTCTTTCTGATCATTCTTACGTTCATTATTTATATTAATAGCATATGACAGATCTTTTATTATCTTATCTTTATCATTTTCTACTAAACCATTAAATACTATTTGTTCTGTATTACATCTATTACCACTATTAATAAATGGTCCTATATTCCAACCTATATTTCTATAATTAATTAATGGAGGTAATTCTAATGTTCTATTTAACTCTATAAGATTAATATCTCTTCTATCGTTATATATTTTTATACCTAGTTTAGTTAATGATCTATTATGTGTATGATCCATAGGCATCTGATCTACAATTGTACTTATAGCCACATATGGTAATAATGGATACATATCTTTTAGATCTTTATTCATTTCTTTATATATACCCATACATAACATAAAAGCTGTATAACATCCAGATGCTAAGTTATAACATTTATCATCATCTTTCATAGCATTGATTAAAGCATAAGCATATTCTGGATAATTATTCTTAGGTATAACATGGTGATCTGTTATAATAGTCTCTATACCAGCACTTCTTAATGAGCCTATTTCTTTATTATTAGAACTACCATGATCTGCTGTTATAATTAAACTTACTTTATCATTAGCATCTATTTCTAATATTCTATTTACTAATGTTTTATTAAATCCATTACCATCTTGTCTAGTATTTACTACAGTTTCTGTATTCTTATATTTTACTATATCTCTAAAGAACTTAGTAAGTACTACAGCAGATGTTAATCCGTCAGCATCATAATCTGTTACTAATAATATCTTTCTATTCATATTCATAGTGTCTACTACTTTTCTACTAGCTACTCTAATCTCACTTAGGTCTAAATAGAATTGTTCCATATAGTAGTTACTAAAGAATCTCTTTTTATAACTTTCATAATTATTTTCATATCTATTCTTATCTGTCTTTATTATATTATCAAATGTATATTTTAGATAATTACTAATCCAATCTTTATAATTACCTAATATATTTAATTTCATATCTTACTCCTTTAAGTTGTTCTTATATAACTACCAATTTACCTGATTTTAGGATACAGTAGTTAATACTGTATTTTAATACTAATTATGATATTAAGGATATAAGGTATGAAGATATTAAGATTAAGAAATAATAAAGTTGCACCATGCGTAGCATATTGTTCAGCACAGTATAAATCAGGTGTTAATAAAGATAAGTTATCGTTTATGATACAACATGGTAACTATGGAGAACACTCATGGTGTCTTAGAACTTATTTACATAGAGATACATTTCCTCCTACTAAATCTGGAGATACTCTAGTATTAGATAAAAACAACTATACTTTTAAAGTACAAAGACGTGCTATAAAAGATAAGAATAATAAAACCATAGAGTCAGAGTTTACCAAAGATAATAGAGGTAACTACATATATATGGTGGATAAAGATGAGATTAGCTTATATAATAATAATATTATTTTATTCTGGGATATTCCTATTACTACATGTGATGATGTCGTATATCAACTAGAAGGTAATGTAAGAACATTAGCAAATGGAGAATATGCTAAAGAATATTTAGATTCAGTACTTGTAGTACCAGCTCCTATATTAGAAATATATGGAGATTGTAAACTAAGTTGGTCTGGATTAGATAGTGTTAGAAATATTAAATATAAACAATGTATAACCTATAACTATAATAGAGATGAATGGGATAGTACTAATATAGAAAAGATTAATCTAACGGATAATAAAGCAGACAGTAAAGAATAATATATAAGGAGTAGATTATGAAATTTAATTATTCTACACAACAGTACAATAATACACAACAGTATAGCCAATTTAATGGAAATAGTATAGGTGGTACTAGTACTAGTAGTACAAGAGTTAAAGGTGGATTTACTAAATCACATAGTAAAGATATAACAGTAGGTAATACAGTAGGTAAAGTTAATTCTAAATTTGATAATACTATAAATGGATCTATGGCAGAACAAGCTTATTACGAGTTAAATAAACGCTATAGTAGATAAGGAGTATACTATGTATAAAAGTATACAGAATGTTATAGATAATGAATTTAAATATGTTAAAATAGATAATAATTTTAATAATAAATTACTTAAGTTTATTAACGATTGGAAATACAAAGCTATACATAATGATAATTCAGAATTCTTAGGTAGTAACTTATTAGGAGTGTATTCATTCAGTTTTAGTAAATACGATGATGACATATTCTTTAAAACTATACTACGTAGTTCTGAATCTAAAATGAAATATGCTTTTCATAATACAGAAGGTATTAATCCACAATTTAAAGTATCTTCTAATCCTATGTATCTTACACTAGTAACTCTTATGCATATGACATATAATACTAAACTAAGTGATAAAGTAAAACAAGAAATAGTTACTAGATTAGCATTGATTATGGGTTATAAATGTTTTGGATCTATGTATAATCATTTCTTTAAGATACCTGCTGATATAGGTACAGCTAAAGCCGCTTATGAGAATCTTAATGATAAATACTTAATAAAGAAATATGGTAGTTGGCAAGCTGTATTTGAATATAGAACATTAGATGTATTACCTAAAGGTATATTCTACGATAAGATAATAGATTATAGTAGTGAGAATGCAGTATATGTTATTAATGGTATACAAGGTTCTTATAAGTCTATGTTAATAAATCTATTTAAAGTATATTTAGAAACTAGAGACCGTAATGAAAAAATAACATCTACATCATTAGTAGGTAAAATAGGTAATGTGGATGAAGAAGAATCTATATTAGAAGACGTAACTACAGGTGAAGTCAGATACATAAACTATGTTAAATCTAGAATATCTGTAGATACAGATTTTATAAATAGTGATATGGTATACTTGGTAACTAAAGTTATACCTAGATGTAAAATAGAACACTTTAACGAGTTATTATCAGAATTAAGTAAAATGGAATATCCTAAAGATAAAGATAAAGATTTTATAGAAAAAATAATAGTATCGTCATTTGCTTATTTAAGAAATAAAGGAATAACCAGTAACTTTAATAGAAATGCAAACAGATGTTTAAATTATCTAAAAGGTTATTGGATGGCTGGTAATATAAAAGATCCTACTGCTAGAGAAGCTAAAGCTATGGCTAATGAATTAGTAACAACATTCGGATCTAGTTATGATAGAACATTGATACCATCTATAGCTATAGGATTATTACTATATATATTCTTAATAGCTATAAGTGGATTTAAAGACTAAAAAAATAAGATGAGTAAGGATTTTATTCCTTACTCATTTCTTTTTTCTCTAGGAGTGTTTCGTACAATCCGAAACCTACTCCTAGAATAAAAGCTACTATACTAAATACGCAAGTATATACAGCCCAACTATTTATTTTCTCATCTGTAGCAGCAGCCACAAAGACTTCTGCTATACCTGCTAATGACAATAATGTTAATAAAACAGCCCATATATAAGCTATTACTTTCATAATTTACCCTTTTAATAAATATATATCTTACTAAGAATACACACTATAATTTTAAGATAATTCATTATAGTACTTATATATGTATTCTAACCTAATTACTATTATTCTATATTAGTTAATATTTTTGACCATATAGATATTCTATAGGTCTAATTACATTATCTCTAATATAGAACAAGAATGATTTTAATCCATTATATAGATATTCTGATTTAGTATCTATATATGAATGTAAATCATTCTTTAATTTATTGTATAACATATTTACATCTAGATTTCTTATAACTGGAAAATCTTGTTTAATGTTATACAATTTATCTTCTACAATCTTAGCTTCTTGAACTATATTATAAGTGGTAAGTCCAAGATTCATAGACTGTAGAATATTAGTAGATGGATCTACTATATTCATATCCATTCCTTACTTATGGGATTAGATATGATACTATAAGTAATATCATACCTTAGATAAATATTGTATACAATATTTATCTAAGGTATGATTTCATCTACTTTATTATATACTTTATGACTATTACTAAGTCCTTCTTTCTCAGCTAGATCTCTATTTCTATTATATGAGTCGGTCAACTTCGTATAACAATACTTGGCAGTATCAAGAAGAACATCAGTTCTAGGATGAGGTAGATTATATCTACCTACATCTTGTAGATCGATATAACTCATATACCTAATCCCTCCTCTCATATGGTATTAGGTATATTATGATAAATAATAACATACCTTAGATTAGTACTACTGTTAAGTACTAATCTAAGGTATTTAATTTTATTTTAATATCCTATTAAGAACACACACTATAATATAGGATAATCTATTATAGTATTTATCAATGTGTTCTAAACTAATACTAAGACTGAATAGGTTATCTAGTAATACCTATAACCATAGAAATGTTCTATTGGTTTTAATATTATTTTATTAAGATAACCTATAGCTGATTTAAGATTCTTCATTAAGTAATCAGTTTTGTTACTTAAATAAAGATTTAAATCAAATTTCAGATCGTTAGATAGTTGTTTAACATCTTTATTATTATAATAAGGGATATATTTTGAGATGCTATCTAACTTATCTATTACAATCTCAGTTTCCTGGATTATATTGTCATTTGTTAATCCAGGATTCATTGACTGTAATAGTCTATTTAGATAATTATCTTTATCCATACCTAATCTCCTTTCTTTGGAATTAGGTATAATTTGATAAATAAAATCATACCTTAGATAGATATACCATTAAGTATATCTATCTAAGGTATATTTATTGTCTTTATTCTATATAAATAATATGTGGTTATTATTTACTCACTTTGGATTTTTGTATTAAAAAATAAATAGATTATAATATTAAAAAATAATAAATATAAACAACAGTAGTAACTAATTAAAGTTACTACTGTTGTATTTATTTTATTTCATAGAGTATTCTAGATTTAATATAATAATCACAGAGTTCTTCTCCATCATTATTAAATCTTACACAATCTATAAATAGTTCTACATTGATATAACACTCATGTGCTATTTGATCCAATATCATATTAGTTAGAACTTCAGAGTTAACAGTACTTCTATTTATAGTACTTGCTTTCTCTTCAAATTTTTCTTTAATCGTTTGTCCTATAACAATTAATAAAGGACAACCTATTATGCTCTCTAATTGATCATAATAGTTATCAAATTCTTCATTTGGTTCTAATGTAAAACCTTTACCATCTTTATATACTACATCAAAGCATCTTGAATAATCTATGTCATTAAGTAGTTTTTGATCTGTTAATAACATTGGTTTCTCAGAGTCTAAATCATACTTATCATAGTTATTCCATTTAGGACTTGTTTGTAGTACTTCTTTCTCTATAAGGTTTCCATTATTACGCCACATAATATTATTAACTATTATATTATCTCCTAGTGTATATCTAGAAAACTTAGATTTGGTATCTTTCCTTTTTTCCATAGTTCACCCTTTCCATTATCTTCATATTCATATGTTAACTCATATTTAAATGTATTCTTATCTAAGAATTCCATATGTATAGATGTTACTTTACCAGTTAGTAATACTCTATACATTCTAAAGAAATCTCCTATTACATTTAGTTTCTTACATTCATTATCATATTCTTTAATAATAATCTCTTTAAGATCATCTACTAATAATCTACTCATCGGTATCTTAACATTTTTATCTAATGCTTCTATACCTTCGTAGTATAATTTATTAGGTTTTAATCCATATTTATTATTAGTTATTGATAAATCAAGAGTAAAATTACTAAGATCGATAATTGATTTATCTCTAGATCTATTAAACATAATACCAATATACTTATTAAGTATAGAAATATCATGCTGTATATCTTCTTCTGTAAATATGGTATAACCTTCTGGATTTAATTTAATAAATCCAATAGGCACAGATTTAAGATCTCTTATATATTCTTGTGCCTTCTCCTTACCGTACATATGACGAAATACTTTTATAGAGTCTCTTTTATATTTTATACCATAAGCAGTATTTATTAGATCTAGTTCCTTATAGTAAGCATATAGTTTATCTAAATAATACTTATTCATTATCTTAACTTTAGTTACTCCATTATCTTTAGATAGTACACCATAAATCCTACCTAAACTACAATCGTCTTTTGTTGTTTGTAACATAACAACCTCCTAAAGGTGAAATATCGATATTACCCATGGCTTAATAACGTCCATATCTCCGTTAATGTATTTTAAGTTAATAGCAATAAATGAAATTTGTTCCATTACTACATTATGATATAATGGATCTTTTATTAACTTTGTAACATATGCACTATTATATATTAATCTAAAAGCGGCTATATATCTTTTATTGTTTATTAAGTCTTTAGCTATAGAAGCTATAATATATCTTCTTAAACATTTAAAAAGATCTAAAACATCATCATCTTCTATTTCAGCTAGTGTATCATACTTCTTTAATAACTTTTCATTAACATATGCATCAACATAGGTGTATATTAAAGACTTCTTATCCATTTTCATTACCTCTTTACCATTATTAGCTATGTTCCAAGTAATATCGTTAATCGGTAATATATTGCTACTCTTTATTAACTTATATGTTTTATATGCTTTATATAATCTACACATGATCAATCCTTAATCGACTTTATACTTAAAAGTATTCTTATTACCAACTTTAACATTGATAACTAAGACTATAATATAGTCAACTAGTATAACATCGAAGTATTTATAATCAAATACTCTATCTTCTAGATTTGTCTCTTTAAATCTAGCAAGTTCTTCAAATACTCTAGTTAACTTTAACTCTTTAAACTCTGAGTATAATAAGTTTGTAATGTTATTATTCCTCTTATAGTTTTGAAGAGTATCTTTCTTTAGTTTCAACTCGTTATAACTAAAGATGTGACCATAATCTTCAGTATCGAAGATATTTCTAATCATACGTTCTTTAATTAATTCTTTGTCTAAAAACTTAGAATTATTAATATATGTTAATAATTCTAATATATATTCATTCCTTATAGGAATAGAAATATTTAAACTATATTTAGATCTATCCCAATCTAATTGGAAGTTATCTAACTCAACTTTAAAGTATTCTTTCTCGTAAGTACTACTTTTTACATCTGCAGAAGCTTCTGCCATATTTTCTAATACACCCATAGCGTACCCTTTCTAAATATATAAAATATTAGCTTATTACTAAGCAACTCAATAACTACTTCTATATAAATAATATGTAATCATTATTTATTCACATAGCCATAGCTTAGTACTATGGAACTATTATGTTTATCAGAGTGGTTCTGTAAAACCTTCTAGATTGAACTTATTATTATAATTTATACTCGTACTGGTTACAGCCAGACTACCTAACTTCGTAGAATGTGATAGATTAAATTAATATCTTAGTTTAATCTAAATATTTCTATTCCCGCTGGTGTTGAGTTTAACTTTGCTACATATCATTCTCCTTTATTTTTATCTTTATAAATTCACCAAGTACAAAGTTTTCCATTCCTGAATTATCGGAACTTTCTTGGCGAATCTTCGATACCGTTTCTGCTAAAGACAACGGTACCAAGTTTATGAATATATCATTTTGATATTCATATACATCTTCCATATAAAGATCTACATTTTTAATGTCTTGATCCTTAAGGATAGTTTTAGCAGTAGAAATTATCTTTCTGCTGTTATCATCGTGGATATAATTATCCACGATAATATTCAAGAGGTCACGACCATTGTAAGTCTTTACCATGTAAGGATTTACGTTAGCCTTACTATCCATAAGAAGAGATTTAATGTATCTCTTGATAATTGCTACAACAAGTTCTGAAATTTCAGATCTTGTTTTATAAGAATTATCTTTTTGGGTATACTTCATATAGCCAAGAATTTTTATTTCCTCTTTTATTCTTTCTTCGGCTGTTACAAAGAAACTCTCTGGATTACTATAAATTTGATCCAGAACATTAACATTAGTTTTAGGTGTAAGTTTGATTTTCATAATTTCCCCCTTTTAGGATTTATAATGGTTTAGGGTTATCCTTAATGGTAGGATAACCAACTGTACTTAATCTTCCACTTTATGATTATAAAATGGAAAGTTAAGCTTTCGAGCTAGCTTACGGCAGGTGGCCATAGAGCCTCCTCTGATACCATTCCATCCAATGGTATCAGCAGGTAAGTTCCAATGTCCAGCTCTTTTAAAGCTGTGGAAACTTACCTGTCCATAGTCTTGGATGTTGAAATATACTATAGACATTTCTTCGAAATGATCGAAGAAACATACATTAGATGTTTCAACACCCATAACAACTCTACCCTGAAGCTTCTTAGCAAAGCTAATAGCTTGTCGGATATAGTTGTCTTTTAGACTATAGCCAGCTCTTATAGCCTTGTTAGCACTATTAGCTTTACTACTAATAAAGCCTTTACCGCTATCACTAGCAGTCTGTGCTAACAATAAGAATTTAACAAACTGTTTCCAGTTGTTATCTCTTCTTAAATTTGCCATAAGAACTCCTTTCTTTTTAATATATTGTTATTATAATGATACAGTAGATATATCTATCTATAGTACTACTGTTATCCCTCCTAAAGAAGTAACGTATTATAGATTCGATTTAGTATTATAATGTAAATCTAATTACATTATTTACTAAATATCTGAATCTATATTTGTTAATAACTTCCTTCAATTTTTGGAAGTTATTAAATAATGTCGTATATTGTGTTAGTTCTCTTTCAAGGTCACTAACATCAATATATGAATAAAAACTACGCATACTCTTTAATGTTGAATATGCATAGTTTATTATATTTTCACTATTCATTATTACTCCTTTCTGTTATAATACTATAGATATTATAACAAAGGAGTATTTATCTTTATAACGGTACGATATATAATACCTAGATAAATACGGAATAAGATAATTGTATCTCTTATTCTATATAAATCATATGTGATTATTATTTTCTCACTTTGGGATTTATATTAAAACATAAAATAACTACACTATAGCCATTATAGACTATAGTGTAGTTATATATTTTATTATTCAGTAGGTTCTTCTTCTGTAGATTCTTCGGTATCTTCTTCTCCAAAATCCATATCTTCTTCAGATCCTTCTTCAGTCTCTTCTGTAGATTCTTCTTCTGAAAATTCATCACCTTCACCTTCCATATCTCCATATTCATCACCAGATGATTCACCAGATGATTCTGTATCAGATTCATCGCTATTAGTATCACTAGATGACATACTATCAGTATCTACTCCATCTTCTTCTAGTTTAGCTAATATAGATTCTAACTCTTTACTAAACTTATGATTTGATTTAGCATATAATTTCAAGAACTTAATATACTCTTTTAATGTAGCACTTGATAATGTTAAGTTATTATCAAAGTATGGTTCTTTAATAGTCTTATCATCTTGCTCTGTAAACCAATCTGTTAGTTCTGTTAAGTAGTTATTATCTGTCATCCACTTATATAGAGCACCTGTCTTAATAAGGTTCTTGATATGTCCTGCAAACTCTGATGCTTTCTCTCCAAAGATGTTATTATTAAACATATCTTCGTTATAGATATCTTCTATAGCTTTATCTAATCTATCTGTAAATGCACTGTAAGCTTGTGCTTTTTCATCTTCATCTCTAAAGTCTGGACTAGGTAGTTCTATCTCTATAGCTGTAGCAAATACATTTACTATATAATCTGCTAGATCACTATCTTTTATTTTACCTAATACTATATCAACATCTTCAGATTTATAACTCTTTATACCTTTCTTTATATCGGCCTTATTAATCTTAATAACTTCTTTTATCATATCTTTTAATATAGGATCGTTAATGATTAATTTTCTAACATGATTAGTAACTTGTGGTACAAATTGATTTTGTAGTAATATAACACGTTTAGCTAATAGTTTATTCTTAGCTACAACAGTAGCTGCAAAATCTTCTTTAAATCCTTGTTCTATTAATTCAGGACTCATACCTAATGATTTAACTATCATATTGATAACTTTAGTATACATATCATGGTTAGGATCTATTTCACCACCTCTAGTATCTGCTCTAGTATCTCTAGTTACACTCATTTGTGGTAAGAACTTAGATTCAACTTTAACTGTATAACCAGATCTTATAACCCAGTCATTAAGATAAATAGGATCTACCATACCTAATGGAAATGCTACGTTATTAGCTCTTAATAGTTCTGAGAAATATCTATTAGCAGTACTCAATGGTTCAGGGTCATCATCGTCTAGTGTTAATGTTATATCTGTTATAGGTACAGCATTTTGAATAGAGGATTTAACATTACTATATAGTAACATACCAGCCATAGATGCTAATATAGTAGCTTTCTCTAATAATGATTCACCAGTACCATTACGTCTATACTTAAAAGCATAATATTGTACTAGATCAATTGGTAAATATAATAACTTAGTTTGTTTACTAGATAGTGCTCTAAATAACATAACTCTATAGATATCAGCATTATCTCTTATATCTACTATATCTTCAAATTTACTATATCTTAATTTCTGTTTAATCATATGGTCTACTATATCTCCATATAGTATCTCTATATTATCTACTCTAGGTACATTACCTAATCCACCTAATAGTCCTCTTTTAGCTTTATTAATAACATGTGTATTCATATCTCTATTAGGACCTATGTTATCACCACATGCTGCCATTTCATCATATGCTTCTAATTCATCTACTAGATTAATAGGAGCACCATTTTCATCTAGTAATACAAAATAACCTACATGTGTAGTAGGATCTGAAGATGCATGTATAGGTATAACAGATTCAACAGGTAGTTTAATTATAAATGGTTTAGATAATGATTCTCTTATAGTTTCATCTTCTTTTAAAGTAAACTCTAACTCAGATGTTAATGATGCTGTATTATTTCTAAATAATATATCTAGATAGTTTACAGTATCATGTCCTAAGTTATCTTCTAAGTTACTAGTTAATTTATTAGTCTTAAGATTTACTAAAGCATCTGTTTTTATCTTATTTCTAAGTAAAACATATGGATTATCTATTATCTCTAAATTAAGATCTTCTTCTGTTAATGTTATAACTTTATCTGTTAATTTAAACTTAGTATTAGTATAAGCTTTATCTATATCTCTACTATTAATACTACCTTGATATTTAACTTTAAACTCTTCTGTATTTATAGTCCATTTATCACTTTTATTATTAAATACATTATCGTAATGTAGACTACCTATAAAACTATCTATAGCTTCATTATTTATATTATTATCTTCTATTAGACCATTATAACCTCCTACGAAGTTAATAAGTCTATCTAAAGATGCTTCTGGTATAATAGCTTCTACATAAGCTCCTTTAGTAAATAATGTCTCTCTGAGTATAATAGGTAATTTATCTTCTAAGTGATAATTCTCTTCTATATATTTAGATATAGTATCCATTATAGAAGTTTTAATATTATTAAGCATATTTATAGTAGGTGTTTTATATACTAAATGATTACTAACCATACCATTAGGATCTAATATAGAAGCTACCATTATTTGTATAGCTATCTCTAAGTCTGGTAGTAGATCTACTATAGTTTGATTATTACGTATTTTATTAGCAGTGGAAATAGCTATATCTGTATAATTATAGTCAGTATATGGCCTTCGATTAGCTGATGGTCCAGTGTTAAGCTTACTTAAAACAGCAGCAGCTTGTGGACTACTATTGATTATATTGGGTATATTTGGCGTAACTTTAGCCATGTTTACTCCTTTATTATTACAATTTAAAAACAATATAAAAAGGTGATAAGATGTATACAATAGAACAATATATTGCTAACACCAAAGCACTCACGAATAGTATCGTCTTTAAGATAAACGAGATACCTATGGTAGTTAATTCTGGTGTTAAAAATACTATAGGTTATATACCCACTAGAGATGATCCAGATAGATTACCTAAAACAGAATGGAAGTATTATCTTAACCTAGCTGGTATTATGCATAGATTAGATCAACCTGTTAAAATACGTGTTATTGAAACAGAAACATATGAAACATTAACAGCTGAATTACTTAATAAGTATCCTATAACACGTATAGAATTACAAAAATATGACAAATATTATAACGAGTTATTAGCAGAATATCCAGAATATGTAAGATTTATACATGGTTGTATAGATCCTATTAATCCTATAGATGCTATTAATGCGGAAGAAGGATCTATACTTGCTTATTGTAAAGATTTTGTAGAAGATAATGAATATTACTTAATACCAGAATTAGAAGCTTATATAAAAAGATTATTATCTAGATGGCACGTTAAACCATATACTGTAGTAGATGAATTATACTTAGCTTCTTTAATAGCTTTTGTATATTCTGCTATATTTCTAAAGATATTAAACTTAAGATTATCTAGAATAAATACATTCCAAGTACATAGTTTTCATTTAGAGCATTTCTTTAGATCTCATATGGATATCTGGGATGATGTTAATATCTTAAATAAGAAATCATTATTCTGGCTATATAAGAATATGGATGTTATGATGCATAATGTAGGTAGAGAAGCTACATTCATTAAGATCTATAATAGATTATTCGATATGAATAATATAGGTATAGGTAGTTACTTAATGAAAAGAGAAGATCCTACATTCTCTGTACATACACAAGATCTAGATACTCCTGTTTATGTACGTAATAAAGCTAGTTTATTATTTAGTAAATTAAATAGATATTATCTTACTAATAATAACCAATCTACATCTATAGAGGGTATGATTAATAAACAGTTTGATACATTACCAGATGTTAATAAAAACTTACCAGATGTATTCAAGAAGTATGCTAAAGATGTAGCATTATCTAATATAGAAAGAAATCTATCTGAAGAGATATATACTAAAGTATTAGATATAGATACTAATAAGATATTTAAGAAAACAGGATTAGATCTGTTCTCTTTAACTATGGATTATTGGATATATTGTTTACAAAAAGATAAACTATATAAAGAGAAAGTTAAGTTTGAAGGTAATGTTCATGGTAGAAAGAAAACTAAATCATTTACAGAAGAAGAAACAGAATTCTTAGATTATGATAATAAAGTATATACAGTAACACCTGAAATAGGTATACTTATGTTTGTTAAGTTATTACTATTTAGTACTAATAGTTTAGATTTAAAAATAACTGGATTAAACTTCTACAATGTACTTAATTTTGATAAAGATAATTATCAAAAAGTTATAGATACTAAACTAATAGACGATGGTTTATCATATGCTATAGTTAAAGCATTTAAAGATTATCTACCAAGAGAATTAGATACATTTCCTACTATAAATAGTTTTAAATCATTCCTTAATGATTCTATAGAGTTTAGTAAATACTTATGGGTATTTATGTCTAATACTCAAAACTTTATTATAACACAAAATATAAAAAGAGTATTTGAGAATATAAAGAAACAAGGTTATTACGAACTATCTAAAGAACCTAAGACTATAGATCAGTTACTTAATGATAAAGGTATAGATTATAAGATATCTCAATACACAGATATAGAATCTACTATGAAACGTATGTTAACTACATTTACTGGTGTAGAGTTAGATCAAGAAGATAAATTACTTTCTAATATAGATAAATATAGAACTATTATTAAGAAGTTAACATCTTATTCCCTACATGCATTAGGTTCTACTGGTATTAATAAAGATATAAATGTTTATTATAATAATCCTACTATATTAGCTACTAATAAAGGATGGGTATATGTATATGGATTATACTTAAAAGGATTGGAAGATCCATTAGGTAGATTACATAGTTATAGTAGAGATTACTTAGACTGGATGGGTATGGATATGATACCTACTAGACTATCTATGGTACTAGCTAAACTTAAACCAGTACAAGGTGATATGATACTTAATTATGGACCTATTATACAAAAAGGTAAGCCTACTGAATACTCTTTAGACTTTATAGAAGAACCATCTTATAACTTTAATAAATATACATGGTTTAATAACTTCTTAAAAGTTAAACAAATGGAACTAGATGCATTAGAAGATAGAGTAGATATAAGCGAAAGACATGTGGATAACTTGACAACACCAGATGGTAATAGATTACCATTAAGACCACAGTTTGTAACATATGAAAAAGTAAAAGGTGATATGATAGTATCTGAAGGTGCTTGGTTAAATCAATTTGGTAGTTATGATTTTAAAGATATGCCTACAGCATGGTTTAAACCAGACTTTAAAAGATTCTTAACTGTATATGGACTAGACTTAGAACCATTAGAAGATACTATAGGAAAAATATCTAAGACTAAGAGTGAACAAATAAATAATAATGTTAAAGCTACTAACTTACCATTACAACCTAAAGTAGATACAATACGAGATACAGAAGGTGATATGGTACTTAATGAACCGAATGATCAAAATGATGGAAGCTATGACTTTTCTTATAACTATGATGTATTAGATATCTCTACATATGTACAAGATAACAGATATATTAAAATAGGTCTACTAGCATTTAAGACATTAAATATGGATGGTACACCTGATAAGACAGATAGTCTAGTTACATATATAACAGAAGATGCTTTAAATATAGAAAGAGATACTATTAAAGATGCTGTATCTATAGGTATACGTGGTACTAATATAGAACCAGATATAAAAGAAAAGATGGTAGGTCCATTTAAGGTTAATATAGACTATGATGATCGTGATTTTAAACCAGTAAGATTTAAGAAGTTTAGATGGTCTAGAGTATCAGATAGACCTGATAGACATAATGAAGAGTTTAAATCTAAAATAGATAGAACTATTAAGAAATCAGATGTTATAGGGCTAGCTATGTTACCATTTAGACTAGAACTAGATGGAGATAATACTAAGATATCTAAACTTATGTATATAGGTCTAGTAGATAAAGAAGGTAATATGGATATATTCGATACATCTACTGTTAAGATATTAACCTATAATGATCTTATTAGATGTCCAGTAGTAAAAAGAGTACCTTATATATTCCAAGGTATAAGTTTACCATTACAAGATATGTATTCTAAACAAGTACTTACTGTTAATGTAGATGTAAGAGCTAACTATAAATTAAGAGTAAATGAAAAAGGATTATTGCCATTAGAAGATGTAGATCATTACTTCTTTAATTATAACAATATGATGGTAGGTAAGAACTTAAGATATGATTACGATAAAGATAAATCTACTTTAATACTTACAGTAGATAAAGATCTTAATCCTAATGCTATTAAAGTATATCAATACTTACGTAATGATACATTACTATATGAGAAATTTAAAGTATATGCTTATAACGATAACTATCTTAAAAGAGAACGTATTAAATTTAATGTATCTCCATTTATAAATGGATATGGTACTATAGCTACTAATAAAGGATATTTTAAAGATAAACGTATGATAGAGTATATAGGTATTAACGATACATTATTTAGAATAAAAGATGTTAAAGTAAGTAGCATGTCTAATAATCTATTTACTATAATTAAATCTATTAATCCTAATCTAAAAGAATATATATTACCTAATAGTACATGTCTATTAATATATCCAGATATAAATAACTTAGTAGTTGAATTAGATCCATATAATGATAGAATGTTAGAGTTTCATTTAGAAGAAAAAATAGATAAAGATATACAGTCTTATATAGAAGAACAACTATATAACTTAGATGTTCCTAACTATGTAATAAGTACTACTAAAGATATAAAAGAACTTGATAATAAAAACTTTAACGAATATATAGGATTTTATCAAATAGGTAAGATTAAGTATTACGATCTAATACCTAATAATGATCCTGAAGAGATAAAGAAAGCATTATTAAGTAAATTTGATACTGAGAAGTATGACTGGTTGAAGAATCTAGAGATAAAATAAAAAAAATAAATTAGACAGTTTAACGTCTTGTCTAGGACGAACATATGATGTACTAAAATTGTACACCATATGGTTTTAAAGACTTAGCAGCTTTCACTGCTTTATCTAAACTTTTATTTTCTAACTTATCAAGCTCTTCTTCAAGAGCTTGATATTTTTTTGCAGAAGCGTCATCTTCTGCATAAACTAATTCGTTCATTTTTCTTAAAGCCTCTCCGACTTCTAATCTCAAAAACATATGTGTTTTCATTTTGTACTCCTTTTAAGTATTTTACCAGATGAATAACTGGTGCTCTTATAGAGCTTGTTGAATGTCATAAAGACAAAACTTATCTTAGTGTATTCTACACTATTGGATCTTTCCTATTAGGAAATAATATAGGACAATTATACTATTTCCTAATTTGACTCTTTTATACATTTTTATATATAATTTAAATAAAAGGAAAAGTGTTTGAGCCTACTAAACTAATTACTTAGATTCAAAAGTAATTTTAATCTTTAACATACCTATTATATTGATAGATAATTTTAAGATTAGTTGTTTAGTGGTCTTAAACATCTACAATCCTTTCTGTTATAGTAAGTGGGCATACTATAACTAAAATATAAATATAGAATAAGGTTTAATATTTATTTAATATTTATTCCTTATTCTATATAAATCATATGTGATTGAAAATATTTCACTTTGGTTTTTTAACTAATAAAAGATATAACTACAGTATAACTATAATAAGTTATACTGTAGTTATTTTATAATGTACTTTTAATATGCATACCATTAAAATATTGTTTTAATGTTTTAGTAGATCTTACAGATGTAGACCATACATCTATCTGTTTCTGACTTACTTCTCCATCTTTAAACAGATAATCGTTCATGGCTTTACTAGCACCTAGATCACCACCTCTTATCTTAACAAATTCTTCTGCTGTTTTCTCTAATCCATGTGTTAGTGCTATTTGTTGTTCTGGATAACTAAACTTAGCAGATCTACTATCACCTGCTACTTGTCCTGTAAGTTGATCTCTTACTAAGTTATGTTCTGGTATAGATATTTTCTTAGTAAGTAATTGTTGTGCTCTTCTTATAGGTATCCACATAGTTAATACTTTATTAGGTAACATGTGATCTGGATAATCTGGATGATTAGTTATCTTAACTCTTTGAAAGAACTCATGTCCTAACTTCTTAGCTACTTTAAGGTTATTCTCTACTGTTACTCTTGTTTTACCATCATTAGGACATACTATAGATAGATGTATTTCACCATCTTTTAATCTTTTCATAAAGTTATCAAACTCTTTATCGTTCATAGACTTAAATAGATTTTCATATAGTTCTATGTTTTCTTTACCAGATACAATCTCTCCTATATATTGTAATATATAATCTTGTACTTTCTTTCTCTTAGGTGTCATATCTTCTCCTATATATAAAATAAGTAAGTAGAGATATTACTCTCTACTTACTTTCTCTTTATCGATTAATGTTTTAATAATATCATGTTCTTTAAAGTAAGGTAATACTATTTTACTCACGTATTTTAACCATTCTTCATGTTTACCATCAAATGGTAATGCTGATATTATACACATAGGACTCTCTAACTCGTTATAGAACTTAGCTCTTAAGATGGTTTGTATAATCCATCTATTTATTAAAACTCTTTGAGTTATAGAATGTACTCCATGAGCTATCTTTAATACTTTATGATGTAAGAACCATTCAGCTTCTTCATCACCTACCTGTCTTCTTATACCGTCTTCTACAAGTTTAACTAGATCTAAATCTTTATCAGGCTTATTTAATAAATCATTAGGTGTTAATACTCTTGTCTTCTCTTCTATATTAGGTATAGTTACATCTGTTATACTATTAACCGCTACAACTGAGGGTTTAATACTTTCTTTTGTTTCTTCCATTTGAACCTCTCTACTATATCTTCTATCTTAAATAGATAACTTGCTTTTATTATAAAAATATCTTGTTTGTGTTTTGGAGTGCTTTTATCTTTAGACTTCATATTTGGTACTCCATTGTTATGTTTTTATTTATTAGCTTTCTTATCTTTATTATCTTTTAACCACCAAGGTTTATATAATCCCTTACGCATCTTAAGTAGATCTACTGTATTCAAATAGTTAACAGGGTTAGTATATTGGTCTATAGTCCAATATCCTCTTGTATTAAGTAACTCATTCCAATCATAACCCATTTTCTTTAGATCTTCATATAGTTCTTTAGGAGTACACCATATACCATTCTTAAGTATAACACTATGATATATAGATAACTGTAACATCTCTGCTGTTATATTAACAGCTCTTCTTAATAATGGATCTTCATCTAGTTTTGATCTTACAGTAGTTCTAGATAAACTTACTTCTGGATATAGATCTAAACTATAAGATCTAGCATTACCATCCATACCCCAACCAGGGCTACTACTTGATGTTTTATTCTGTCTTAAGAAATGAAACTCTGTTAATGATGGTAGTATACCCTCTGTTTGAGAAATAAGTACATCAGTGTTTATACCAGATGGACCTGTTTTGTTTCTTAATGTAGTTAATGTAACTCTGTTTAAATCAGCTTTAAGTATATCATTAGGATCTTTAGGATATTCAGGTGCTTTAGTACCTTGATTATAAAATGCTGATCCTGTATGTGCTTGATATGCTGTATTAGTTAAGAAACTAAACTTACTACCAACTGATTTAATAGCATCACCTTGTTTAAGATGTTGTAACTTCTTACTAGGTGCTTCCCATGGATTACCCATATCTACCTTATCACCTGTATGTGCTGTAAATAACATATAGGTAGAACTAGCTGTACATCTAGCAGGTAGTTGTGATAGAAACTTAGTTTTAAACATACCTTGTTTCATAGCATAAGTATTAGTAGCTTTATCATCAAGATCACCACTAAGCATTTCTGTAGTAGATGCTGCTTCAAACTCTGTTAGACTATCTACTTCTACTATAGATGGTACAGGTATCTTTAATGGTTTTCTAGTATATGGATCTAAGAAACATTGAACATCTATATAAGATTTTTCATCTTTTATCTTTTCGTCCATATACTTAAACAAATGATCTCCAAAATCATTAGCACTCATTGTAGATTTATCTATAATAACCCATTCGCCACTTTCTCCTAATATAGCATTAGGATCTAAATGTTTAAAATTAGTTAAAAATCCTTGTAATCTATCAAAGCTTGTATTCATTTCAGTATCATATGTTAACATATTAGTAGGTGTAGCTTGTTTTATCTTATCAGCAGCTGATAACATAAGATAATGTAATATAGTACTTTTAAAGTTATTACCAGCTCCTACTATAGCTACTATTTGACCTAATCCACCATTAAATATAGTTTCACCTTTAACTCCAGTTACTAATGATGCTGTAGGTATATCTAATAAACAACCTACATTAATATATAGTTTAGGTTTAGATTGGTTACCTTTAGCAAATGTAAATGCTGTAGACATTTTATTACTCCTTATAAATTTCTAATTCATATTACCATATCTTTTTTTAATAAGCATACTGATCTACTGTAATTCCAAGTTATTTGATTTTAACATATCGTAATAAATATAGGAGAATGAATATGTATACTATTGAAAAGATAGATAATGATTTTCTAACAATATATAATAGATCTAAAAAAAGTATTAAAAATATAGATAGATCAGAATCATTACTTATAGCTAATCATGAAGATATAAGTAGCTTCATGAAGAATGTATCTGATTTCTTTATTAAGAAAGTAAAAGATGTTACATCACTATTTGATAGTAATGGTAACAATAATGTTAAATCTATCTCTAAAGGTACTAGAGCTATGATAAAAGAGCTTAGTAAAGAAGATAAGAAAGTAGAAAAGATAGCTAATATAAGTCCAGATACTTTTAAACTTGTTAGTAAGATAGTAGTACCATGGATACCTGGTATAGATGTAGATTATCCTACATTAGTAAAATCTATGGAACCACATATATATGCTATTAATAACACTGGTATTAAACTACTAGAAGAAGCTAATACATTTATAGCTAAATTAGGAAGTGATGAAGAATTTAGATTAAGTATGGTACCTAGTAAAGATTTTATTAAAAGATTAACAGATTATAATAAAATAACTACAGATTATTTAGAGTCTTTAATTAATGGTAAAAAAATAAAAGACAATATAGAATTAGGAGAAATACTACCTGATGGTAAAACATTCTTAGATGCACATAGTACACTTAAGAATATACTAGGTTCTAAAGATGTTGAGTATGTACAAAATATATTCGATATGAGTAACGATATAGCTAAACGTACTATGGAACTACATGATACATTATTAGAAGGTGATATGAAGATAAGTAGAACAAGAACTAAAGAGATGCCAGTAGTACTTAAAGAGTCTGCTCAATTAGTAACTAACTGTGCTGGATTAGTACGTATACTAGATGCTGCATCTAGAGTACATAATGTACTATTAACTAAATTATCAGCTGTAGCTAGATAGTTTTATTTTAATAAATTATATCTATAATATGAATAGAAATATTCTACTCCTTTTAATATAGTATTAGAGTTATGTCTTGTTGTACATTAAGACATTAAAGATAAATGTACTTTTCAATTTCACGAAGTTAATAACATATTTGCTATTTACTAAATAAATATTTCAACTTTTTTCTTTACATAACTTAGACCTAAATTAAAAAATAAAAATAAGTATGTTATTAACGTTACTAACAACTCACTACAGTTACTCTATTTTATTATAGAGTAACTGTATGTTTTATTCGTTATCTAATTCTAATATATAATCTATACTATCTTTTTCATTCTCGTTTTCTAATGCCACAAAGAATAAATCTCTTTCTAGATATTTATCATCTTTTATAGGATGTAATATTCTATTAGCAAGATCAGTAGCATGTAGATAATTAAATATATTTGTATATACAATACCTGTATGTTTATTACCACTATAAGATTCTTTTCTACTCTCTATAACACTATCTATATCTATTACATATACAGTATGTGAAAATATATCTAGTACTATATTACATAACATAAGATCATCTCTATTTAATGTTAAAGTAAATATTGAACCTTTTGGATCACAATTAGTTCCAGACAGTGTATTAGATATTTCTTTAATAGTAAGTGAAATCTTATCTTGTGTTATTTTACCATTAAGAGTCATATTTATTATATATCCAAAGTATCCTTTACTGTATATATATTCTTTATTACATATACGTATATTGGTACTGCTACTTAGCATATAGATAAAATCTTTTAATAGAAATAATGGTCTAGTATTTGATCTAGAATAACTTATTAAATCACCATATTCTCTATCAGTACTTATATATTTAACATTAATCATTTTACTTGTATTCTCTGTATCTACTACATTACTTAACATATCTTGTATACTTATATTTTCCATCTTTATATCCTTTTTTAATTAGTTTAAAATAAGACAGTAGTATACTTTAATAGTATACTACTGTCTTCTATATTGTTTAAAAATGTACAGAGTCTTTAAACTTCTGTATGTTTTCTCTCTCTTCTTTAGTCCTAGCAGATTTACCATCTCTAGGTTCCATTTTGTTTAACTTAGTCTTACTATCTTTAAATCTTTGTAGTAAGTCTTTTAGATGTTTTACTATTTTCATATCACTACACCAATAAAGTAAATTGATTAGTCAACTTATTAAATATTACATAAACACATTTATTACTTCTATATGGATTATTGCAATATAATAAGAAGTATCCTAATCCATATTTATTAACTATAGAGGACAAATCTGCATATTCTTTATACTGTGGTTTAATAATCTGTTTACCAGTACTATAAGTAAATAAGTTATTACCTACACATCCAGGTATATTAAAGAATGTACCAAATACAACAGGTTGTCTAACATTTATATCTACTACTACACGATTCTTTTCTGTCTGTTTATTCTTAACCATATGTATAACAAAATCCTCTTCTGTTATAGCTTTTATTACACCATTAGATATTACATCTAGTTCATTTGCTATACGTACCATACTTCCTATAGGTAATGATGTATCTAAGAATTCCATATTCATATAGTCTAGTATATCTTCTGTAAATGAAGTAATCTGGGATTTTAATCCACTTATTTGTATAATATTATTAAAGTGGAATACTAGATAGTTATCAAGTGCATTATATACTCTTGTACATAATTCATCTTTTTCATGGCTAAGATACAACATAATGTTATATAAATAGAGAGTTGTTTTAAAACTCTCTAACATACTTCTATTAAAATAAGTGTAGTTGCTAATACTATCTTCTAAATATCCTCTAGAAATAGTCCATATATTTCCTAATACACCTTCAACATTAACACTATTCATCTCTGTTATAATAGAAGATGTTCTAACAGGTTCGGCTACATTAACCATATCCATTATATCCTCTACACGATGATCATTTCTATCTATCATCAAGTTATATTTATAGTTTTCTACATCATCAACATAGATACATCCTTTATCGTTATACTCACTTACTATCTTATCTAAGTCTACTTTTTTTACCTGCATGTCTTTTTCCTTTACTATTTATTTAATGTCCATTATTATAAACTGGAATAACTCATCATTTACTCTATTAAACAATAACCTAGCATAGTTATCTTTAGATAGTACTAATAGCTGTAGAAACAAATCCTCATTTAGACTAAATTGTGCATCTACAACATTAAATAGTGATCTATAACTATACAATCCTAAATTACCTATATCTTTACCTATAGACTCAGATACTAACTTAATAGCATCATATACACGATCTGAATATAATACAGTAATAATATTAGACATATCTGTTACATACTCACGTACATTAGGTATCTTATCAGATACGGTAACTTTCATACGTTTCATAGCATCATTTGCTACTTTATACATATACTCAGCTTTATTCATAAGTTTCTCTCTAAGTCTTATAGATTCAACTTTCTTTAACTCGTCCATAAGATCGTCATAATCTGTAATTATATTATCTATAGTTATCTTAAGTTCTTTATATAGTACTAGATTCATATACGTAGTTTCAGTTCTTAAGAACTTATGACGTACATCATCTTTACTATATATAATTGCTTTACCAGATAAATTAAGACAAAAATCTGAATATGTATTAGGTTTAAATTCATCATCTTTTCCAAATAGATAATAATTAACTATTTCATCTTTCTTAAGAGGTATTATTGCATCATCATTTGGTACTTTAATAAACTCTTCTTCATCTTCTTCACCTTTAGCGTCACCATCTGGTGTAACAGTTACACCATAAGCTGTTAACCAATTCTTTAAGACTTTCTTAGGTTCTTTTATAATCTCTATAGGTGGTGTTGTTAATGTACTATTTGGTGTTATATTATATCTATTATTAGCTATTGTTGTATCTCTAGCTGATATAGTTGGTGTTACCATTGGATTACTAGTAACAGAACCATATCTATTACTCATACCTCTTGTATCTGGTTGTACTGCATTAAAAGAATTATTATACATTGGTTGCATATTATTCTGCATATACATCATATTATTTGGCATACCCATATTACCCATAGTAGGCATTCCATTCGACATATAATTCATATTGTTTCCTCCTGTTGTTAACATGTTCTTAATAAAATCGTCTATAAACTTTCTAGCACCTCTAATTGCATCATTTAGTATACTATTACCTGCAGGATGATTAGATAATAATATAATTACATCTGTAGGTATTAATCTATAACTTTGTAAAGTTGTTAATACTTTATTAGGATCTAATGGATAACTATAAATATCATAATTCATAGGTATACTATTATTTATATATCCATCTAGTAATACTTCCTTTACTCCATTACTTATTAATTTTTCTATACTAATTAATACATTGTTATTAATGTTAGTCATACCTTGTTCGATTAATGGAATAAGCTGTACAGATTGACTATGAATCTTATTCATCATCTCCTGCATCTGTTGCTTCATCATCATTATCGTATTCTGATTCATCATTCTCAACTCCTTCTGTCTTATCATCGACGTCATCGTCTAACATACTATTAATACCATTGATTATCTCTTCTGGTGCTTCTGTTAGACCCCTCAATATTTTATCTAAAGCTTCTACTGCTGGTTTAAGATCATCTGTTATTATTATATTCCCTTCACTATCAAATTTAGCCCATGGATTCATACGTAATGTAGGACTAGGTGCTGCTTTGATAAGATATAATAATGATCCAAATACTAAGTGATGTCCTGTCAACTGTTTAATAGTATCTGGAAACTTAGTTTTACCACCAATAAGAACTCCATCCCCTCTATTTTGATTCTCTAGTAATGCAGTACATTTATAATATAAACTATCATGTGCTACATCTACTTGTTGTAGTGCTAGAGATCTTCTTCTTGATTTAACTAACTTATATATAACCTTAGGACTAACATTCATAGAGAGTAACTTAGTTATCTCTTGTTTACTAGGTTGATTCTGTCCATTCTTACTATAGCGTTGATTTATAGATTTAACTGCTTTATTAAATCCTACTATAATATCGTAACATACATAATATAATATATCCATATACACATGATTAACATTTGCATTATATTCTTTAGCATTATTAACTGCTTCTGTATATATGTTAGTTATATAAGCAACCATATCCCAAAAGTCGTATATACTTATTTTTGCATTATTCAATTTAGCTCTTATTATAGGATCTATATAATCTTCTAATGCATCTGTAAGTTCATTAAGATCTTCTGTTATCTTAGTTAATGATACAGTTCTTTTATATAGATATCTTCCTAATAATATTCTCCAAGTTTTTATCTCATCCACAATATTATTTGTATCTATATAATGTACTAAGTCTTTTTCTATATGACCATTATACATATCGAAACATAATATGATACCAACCATAAGGTTAGTAAATAGTGGTGACATAGCTAGTGTTTTACGTATAGCTACTTTAATATGATGTTTTTGATATTGATTTAACTGGTCATAACCTCTAGGTTTATCACCTGTAGTACTATAGATATCATATTCTTTATAAAGATCTTTATACTTAGGATTATTTATATAGATTTCATCCTTAGGATCATGTAGTATCATAAAGTCTCTCTTACTAACACCACCATATTTCGATAGTGTTTCTACTAATCCATATTTACATAATAGATAGAATACGAATGATATACGTACACTACTTTTAGTAGTATTCTTACTACGTGCTATAGATACAGAACCATTTAATACTTGATATATTAATGGACTTGGATTATCATTCTTAATAACTCTGTATTGTCTAGACATAACATATATTTTATCACTATGTAATTTGATAAATATCCTATCTGATAGAACAGAAAATACTAAATCTGTTAATACAGGTGTTACAACATATGCAGTACCACTGATATTAATAATATTACCTTTATTACAATATCCAAAATATAGATATCTTGATATAGGTGTATTATTATACATAAATTGATATTTACACATATATACATCATTTGTAGCAATATCACCTGTGCTATTAGAAGACCTACTATATATATCTTCCATAAGTTCTTCTTCTGGACTTACTAGTTTATATCCTAAATACTGTAAATTAATATTTGGATTTAATTTATCAAAACTAATTTTAATCATATTGCTTACATATTCTGGTATGTGTTCAAATACCTTCTTACTTATACCATTTACCAATTCATCGTTAATCCGTGGTGTATGATTAACTAATGTTTCGGATAATATCGGATTCATTTACTCAACTCCTTTTTTATTAATTATAATACATTAAATATTGTATCTATATAAATAATATACTATTGTTATATAGTAACAATAGTATATCGACTTAGTATCGTAGATACTAAGGAAATATACTATTAATATAGATTCAAATTGATGTATTTAGAAAATACTTCCTATTATATCTCCTATTAAAGATCCCATACCATACATAGTTTTATACTTAGTTAATGCATTATCTAAATTAGCTTTCTCTAAATCCATTTGAGCTTTAATTGTTTTTAACTCTTCCATCTTTAATCTTAGATTATATAGATTAGATTTAACCATTTCCATATTCATAGCAGCTCTCATTTGGAACATAAATTTCATATTAGTCTGTCTATAATCTGTTATCTGTTTCTTAATATCTAGTACAAACTTTAACTCTTCCATTCTAAGTTTATTATTATTAACTTCTCTTTCATATTCTATCTTCCATTTGATTTGCTCTAAACTAAGACTACTTGCTTTAATACTATTATCACTAACAGTTACTTTAGTATCCTGTTCTTTAACATTAGCTTTATATTTAAGTAATTCGATATTTTCATTACGCATACCATTACATTCAGCATCTTCTTTATTAGTATATAGATTTAACATCTTCAGATTAGTTTCGTTAATATCATATACATTATCTTTACCAAAGCTATTAACATAGATACCTTCTTTTAGTTTATTATTACGTTGTACACTTATAGGTTTAACACTACCTAATATCTTTGTATAATATACTTTACCTATAGTATTAATGTTATTACTATATATATTTATACGATAGCTATTAAGAGCATTTACCTTTAGTCCATCCATAGTAGCTTTCTTACTACCAGGATGGACTATACCTGTACTCGGTACTTGATCATTGTTAACTATAACTAGATCCATTTCAGGTTCATAATATGAACCATTATTACGATCTAGATATTCGATTGGTATAAATATGATATCTTGAAAACTGATACCATTAGTAAAACCATATTGTTTAAAAACATCACTAGTCTGTGTATTTAAAGCAGAACTAGCTTGTGTGGTTTTACTATAATCACTACTATTACTAATATATTTAGTAGTTATATCTGGATTAGTTAGTAGGTCATTACTTAATACTGTATAACAATCATAATAGCTATCTAATGTATCTTTAAGTTGATACATATCTCCATAGCTAATAGGATTTTCGTCTATACGTAAATAAGTTGGTATATCATGTTTAGCTTTACCTTCTTTCTTATTAATACGAAGGATTTCGCTATTATCATCTGGAGATAAATACTTACTATTAACGTATTTACCTATACGAGGATCATATACCAGTCTAGCCATTTCTGGCTCTAATGGATTAAATTTAAAGCTAGATTTTTTCTCAGCAACTAGCCTACAAGCTAGATCTGGTATAAAATCCTTAACTTCATTTTCCATAGGGTCTTTTATAACATAATTAGATAAGTTTCCTACTTTATCTTTAATAAATTCGTCATACTGTATCTTAGATACTTTATGACTATTATAACTTAATCCTAAATCCATATTATAATTATTATAATGGTTACTTACTATAGAAGACCATCTATTAATAATTTTCTTATTATCATTTACAGTTAGTAAATCTTGTATATACTCACTATCAGTACCACCATAAAATAAATTAGCATATTCAAAGTTTAAATTAAATATACCATTATTATTCAAATGTGCATACTTTTCATTTCTATAAGCTTGTACAAGATCTTGAATAGTTGGTAATCTATCTGGAGATAGACTTTTAGGTATATAGAACATATTATTAGTACTATTGATATTATCACTTCTAGATAATCCAGTATCTAAATATGGAGGTGCTATTCTAAGAATATCATCTTTTGTATAATCTACTTTACCTTCTTGTAAGATAGTTTGTCTTACTTTATCCATAAGTCTTAATGAACAAGATCTTAAATCTCTCATAGTCCTTAATGGAGAACCTGAATTAGCTAGACCCATAGATTCTTCAAATTCAGGTCTAGCTAATATACTATCTTTAACTATAAATATACCTTTACTATCAATAGGTATTTTCATATCGTTAAATACTAACTGATTGATATTCTTTTTAATAGGTATTAATCCTATTCTATTATTTCTATCTACAGTATGTAATATTTTATCTTCAACATTAGTAAATACCCATGTCTTATACATATACTTATTGATATCATCATCTTTAATATAATACTTAACATCAGGTAGTTCATCATTTTCAGTATCTACATCTCTACCATCTTGTCTAGCTACATTAAAGAACAATTGATTCCTAGGTATCTTAGTCTTAATACGTTTAAGAAATTTACCATCTCTAGTCTGAAATACTTTAGAATTATTCATAGCTTTAGTAGCTCTTTCAAACTCACTTTTAGTTTCATCTGTATTATAAACATAAAAATCATTACGTCTAGCATTAAGATTAGAATTTAATCTTTTAAACTCTTTTATCTCTTCATCATTAGCTTTCTTATAAGCAACTATTTCTTTATTTAATTTTATAAACATGTCAACTACTGCTTCTAATACACTTCTAACACGTTTTTCTAAATTAATATAAGCATTCTCAGTACCTACTACAGTAGAACTATAAATACGATTATTATCATAACCCTGTAGTAATTCGTTATATAGATCATAACTACTTTTCTCTTCACCTTCCATCTTATTTCCTTTTTATTTATTTATCTTTTTATTATTCCATACGAATAAGTTCTATTATGTAAGTATACATACCTCAAACACATTCGTATATAAAATAAGGCTATTCTATACCTAAACTTAAAACTACAATTATATCGGTATATAACCGTCGCTTATAATAAAGCGATGAATGTATATACTATATAAATAATATACCATTGTGATTTATTCATTATAGGTTAATTTTAGTTAGAATTATAGTAAAAAGGAGAAATAGACTACCATAGTAGGAAAACCTACTATGGTAGTCATATTTAAGAATATTAAATTGTATTACTTATAAGTTATTAAGCTATAACTTTTCTGTAACCAATATTTTTCTTAATAGCTTCGTCAATACCTGCGATTTTAAACTCAGCTACGATAGGTAGAACTGGAATATATTTAAATCTAGGATTGATATGTAACTCATTGTATTGTGAGTTACCTCTAGCTACTTGTACTTGTCTATTAAACGGAGCACTGTATAAGCAGAATCCAAAGTTAAGTAGGTTAGCAGCAGTGTTTCTATTTGGATCATCTGGAGTGATGTAAGTTACAACTACTCTACCTTTCATTTTTGGATTAGCTGTTGATACTATAATAGCATCTGTATCATGTGTTAGATTAAATCTATTTGATGCTACTGAAGCATTAATAGTTTGTTTTAATTCTCTTCCAAGATAACTTGCTATATATGGATCTGTACCGATAGCTACACATTTTTTCTTAGTATTATTCAATTTCTCATATACTACTGTATAGTTACTCTCTAGTCCCATTACAGTTACAGTATCGATAATTTGATTTAGAATAGCATTAGCTATATCTTCTCTTCTTCTAGTGCTATCAAGACTATCTACGATCTCTTTAAGAGTTAACTCTTTCTTCTCGAACCATGGATATACAACGTTAAGAGATGGTGACTTAATGTTAGTATCATTTAGAGCATTTTGTACTTTAAGATCTGCTAAGAAATCTACATAGTCAGTAAGTACTTTAACAGCATCAACTTCCATCATACTTGTAACAGCTACTGATTGTTTCTCAACTGTAATAGCTGCTTCATCATTGTCATTACCATCTAGATTAAATCTAGGACTATCAATGTTGAATCCACTTCTGAATTCGCAGATATATCTATATCTTTCATTGTTAGTTACTAATCTGATGTTTCTGTTTCTGAAGTTACTGTTAGTAACACTTACATCTAGATCATAGCCAACTACTTTGATTTTATCTAACTCAGTTTTAATCTCTTTAAATTTAGCATCGTCTTTACTTACAACAGTTTGATCAGCTGCTTTAATAACTTTAACTATTGATGGTTTAGAAGCTGTAAGTTTAATCATACCTTCATCAGTTCTTACTGCACCATTAACAGAAATAGAAACAGATACTAAATACTCATCAGCTGCTAATGTAGCACCGAATAGTGGATCTGTACCTGCTAAGTCTTTACTTTCTTTAGTGTTCAATCCGAATACACCATCAAATGTAAGTCTTAGTTCTTTATTATGTCCTTCTGCAGGAATATTAAAGTTAGTTCTTTCCATATATTTAAGATCTAGTTTATGGAATTTCTTAGTACCAAATCCTAGATATAATGCTTTAATAGCCATACTTCTATCTAGAGCATCTGTAAAGTCTGGAATACTTCCTTTAGCAGCATCACTCTTAGTATTACTAATAGCAAAGATATCAATGTCTTCGTCTATAGCATATGGAGCAGTATTGAAATCTTCTCCTCTTACTGTAATACCATGTTTAGCATCAATTACTAATAGACCTTCATCTACATAGTCATCACCTACATATGGATATAGTTTAAATTTGTTTTCACCTAGTAGTTCATTATCCATTAAGTGTTTAAGCATAGGTTTAGTTTCTGCTATGTTTCTAATTCCTTTAGCACTCATATGTACGAAATCTTTAGCAAAGCTATCAACATCAATTTTAATTTCGTAGAATGCATCTGTTGGATTTAAAAGAATCATAGGGAAGAATGTATCTGTAAACTCATCTTGTTTAGATGTTGGTATAGCTAATGCCATAGTTGTATAGTATACAGATGATAAATCTTGACCATCAAAAGCTTCTGCGTTCATATTTAATTCTGACATAAATGCAGAACTATCAATAGTATCTGTAGATGGTGAAATAGACTCTAAGTTTACATTAACAACACCATTTGGAACTACTGAAGCATCTTCAAAACTTTGAGCTAACATAGAAGCGTATTTTCTAGGATTCTTAACTGTTAACATAGCACCAATAACTGCTTTCTCTGTAACAGGTGAAAGTAGATCTAGATCTTTAGCAAAACCATTTGCATCTTCAGCATTGAATACAGAATCTCCACTGTAAATACTTCCACTTGTAATGTCTGTATTTAATCCAGTAAGAATACTTCTAATATCATCAGCTACTGCATTATAACTAGCTTTAGCACTTTCTCTACTTGATGCATCTAGACTCTCAGAGTTAAAAGCATAGTTAGCTATACTGCTGTTATCAATTTGTTTAGCAGTTTGGTTACTAGCGATTAATTCTGAAAACATTTTATTGTAAAAATTCTTTTTTACATTGTTCATATTTTTTCCTTTATGTTTTAATATATTATCCGTATTATCTTTATATCACACTTACCTGCCTATCTATATTATAAGTTATGCATTTACTATAACATAGGTAGATTCTTAACATAGTATTTAAATAAAGGACTGCTATATAGTTCTTCTTTACCAAATTTATTAGCATACTCTCTAATAACATCGGTAGTTATGAACCTTTTAGCAGATTCACTGTTACTTAAAAGCAAGTTAAAAAACCCATTATAAAGAACGACTACGAGGACTAAGTCATGTACAACTATTTTATATGGTTTATCTATCTTACTCACTATAACACTTTCTATATAACTATCATCTGGTATATTTTCATCTTGTAGTTGTTTAATAGCATCCATAGTAGTTATTTCATATTTATCTTTATGAACATATTCTCCCATATCATACGGTAATCTTAACTTATCTTTAACCATAGCATCTATTTTAGCTATCGTCTCTATATCTGTCTTAGACATATTAAAATCTCTACCACAAGATTCACCTTTAAGATAACTTACTAAGTCATTTCTTATTGTACCATTATCTGTTTCTATAAAGAAATAAGGTACAAATACAACTCTAGGCATTACGTACATTTTATTCTCCTTAGTTATAATATATATCTATATTGAAAATCAGCCAAATCATAACCAACTACTGAGTATGTTAGGTATAATAAAAAATATAACGTATGTTATGTGTCTAATATTATAAAAATGAATAATGATATAAACGGGAGTAAGAGATGAATAAGATAGATATATTCATAACTTGTATAGTATTACTATATAGAGAGAATATAATAAACGAAAAGGAAGTTTATAATAGTAATGATTTAATAAAATCTGTATTAGCAATAGGGAAGAAAAAAGATTTAGGAGTATTAGAAGGAGATGTTATGTCTCCAGAGAATGATTTACCATTACTTATTAATAGAATGTTAAATACACCAGAAGCATATACAGATAAAACATCATTACTAGGAGAACTTAAGTTATTATTTAGAGGTAATGAGATATATTATGGATCAGCTAGAGATCAAATAGATGTAGAAATGACGGATGGTGGATTAAAGAGATCTGTATCATCTTTAAGAAATAAGTTATATAAATATTATCAAGGTACGAAAGCTTTAAATATAATAAACAAATTATCTTATAACTTAAATACTGGTAAAATAGAAAAATCATTACAAGATGATATCATGGCAGTGTTACCAGAATTAGAAACATTATGTACTAAAGGTATAGGTAAAGATCCTGGATTAATGGGAGAGTTAATATTATCATCTGTAGATGATATAGACGAAGTATTAGATACTATTAAAGCAGAAGCATCAGAGGGTGGTGTTATGCAAACAGGATGGAAGCAATTAAATAAAATGTTACAAGGTGGTTTTCTTAGAGGAGAACAAGCTATAGTATGTGCATTACAACATAATTATAAATCAGGATTTACACAATCATTAGTTATGCAATTAGCTAGATATAATAAACCATATATGTTAGATAAAACTAAGAAACCTGCTATAATGTATATAAGTCTAGAAGATGAATTACCGAATGTTTTAAGATTTATGTATAGGTATTTATATTATAACGAAAATAAGAAATTACCAGAAAATACAGAAGATGATTTAAGTCTTAAGAGTGGAGAAGAGATAAAAGAATATGTTATGTCTCGATTAGGTATAAATGGATATGAAGTTATATTATTAAGAGCAGATCCTGCATTATGGACATACCAGGATATAATAAGTATCGTTAATAAGTATATAGCAAATGGATATGAAATACATGCATTAGTAATAGATTACTTAGCTAAGTTACCAACAACTGGATGTGATAATAGTATCATAGGTAATGGATTAAGAGATATGTTTAATAGAATAAGAAATTTTGGTTCTTAACATTATATAATCTATTAAGGTTATATAATACAGGACGTTTCCAAAGAAATTTGGGAATTGAGAGTCTTCTAAAAGCTGGAACTCCTAAAGCCTTTATGCTTACTATATAGTAAGAGCGTGAGCAGAAACAAGTTAAAGGATGATAAATAGAGTTGCAATAAAAGGGTTATATTAACCTACTTGGTTATAGTAACCTACTCTATGTCGTTAACAATGGACAATCAGCTCCATATATTAATATGGATCAACGACTAACGGATTCACCACCGTGTAGGACTAAGTAGTCCGAAATGAAGACACCTTCATCTTTATAAAAAAAAGAAAAGGACAGATATAGTCTGTTCTATATGGAAACATATAGCAGTTCATAAGAGAACGGATATAAAGTAACGAATTATATCGAACACGAAAGAAAATGAAAATAACAACGATATCTCCAGTGCAGCTTAGTGTAGATGCTAAGATTATGATGCGTAATGGTATGCAAGAGTCTTTATTTGTAAAAGAGCTTCCTGGTAAAGGATATTTCGAAGGATCTAAACAAATAGATCAAGTAGTAGATTTAGAATTATATATACATGTAGCTCGTATTAATAAGAAACCTTATCTTACAGTTCAAAGAGGTAAACATAGAGGTAGACCTATACTAGATGATAAGTATAAGTATTTTACATTACCATTTCCACCACAAGCTCCTTTATTAGAGAATCTTAATGATGATAGTAATGGAGAAGATGGATTTGGAGATAAAGATATAGAAGAAGAATTATTCGCTATGTAAAAAAAATAAAACAGTAGTATAGATTTACTCTATACTACTGTTATTTTATTTATTATTCTTTAAGTATGTTTTTAAACCTTCTAATGTATTAATTTCTTTTACTTCAGTATATTTTATATATCCATTATCTTTTAGATTTTTTAAATCTATTATATAGAAATAAATTTTAGAATTATATATATTGTCATTATCGTCATTATCGAGATAGAAAAATATGCTAATAGGTAACATATTTGGTAAATCTCTAATAGGTCGGAAGAAACATACAATCATAAGATTTCTAATAATAATCTCATCAAGATCAGTATCATCAGTAACATAACTATCTATAAAGTTATCCTTAGCAAGTTCATATACTACATCTTTAAAGTGACCATAAACAGAATCGAACATCTTCTCTATATTTAATGGTATATCAGGCGAACCTTCTTCTTTTAGCTCTTTAATATCTATTTCTGTTACCATATTAGAAGATGCTTCTATTATTAGATTATCAAATGCCTTACTAATACCTTTATCCATACTTACTAAAGACAATAACGTATTAAAGAATAATGGAATTTCTTTTGCTGTATCTTTAGATAAACCACCAATAGTTTTTATAGATCTATTATTAATAAGACATTTCTTAATAGTAAGAAGCATCGTCTCACATTCATCAACTGAATCAATATCTCCAGCATATATTTCATACTTAAAGAACCAATCAACATCAAGTAGTATTATATTAGATATAATAGTACGAATATATTCCCTATCTATACTATATCCTCTATCCTTAAGAAAACTTACAATAGTATCTTGATGTGAATCTGCATATCCATTAATATATCTTACGTATGTAAGTTCATTAACATCAGAACCATTACACATGTCTCTTTTATTTATCTCAGCTTGAAATAACATATTAAACTTATTCTTAAATCTATCTATATAATAATTATATATAGTAGTCAGCTCATTATCGTTAAAGTTCTCCTTTAATTCTTCAACACTAGTATCTGTATAGCCAGATATAACATTAACTACCCAATCTTTTTTCTCTATACACATAGTAACTCCTTTTAAAATGTTTTTAATTATTTATTTTATTCATCACTCTCTTTAAGTATCTTATTAAGATCTCTTAAAGTAATCTTCTTATATTCTGGATTATAAGTAATGTGTTCATTGTTTATTATATTTTCCATATTTAACATAAAATACATTACATTAGCTTTTTCAAGATCATTATTTACACTAACTAGATCTACACTAATAGGTATAAGATATTGTATCTTAGTACATAAGTTAAAGAAACTTATTATTAAGATATTATTTAATAAAATATCGTTAATATTTGTATCTTCAGTAACATACTTATCTATAAAACATTCTCTAACTAATTCATTAAGTAATTCTAGAATATAAGCATAATTACTATTCATAAGTTTTTCAAATTCTTTATCATATTCATCATCATCTGGATTTTCTAACATATCTTTTAATTTATCCATAGTTAATAAACTATTAGAATTAATCAGATCTGTAAGTCTTTGATATAAGACTCTAACTAACACACCATCATTAACTAATGCTGATATTAAACCATAAAAGAATAATGGTACATCTGATTTAATAGTTTCATTTAGATTAGGATTAATTTTTATATGTTGATCTTCTATCATAGTCTTTTTAATAGCTAAGTATTTTCTTAAACCATCCTCATCTTTATCCATAAGAAACTTACCTACATTAAAATCTACCATAGCATGCATAAGAACATCATAATTATCCTCATCTACAGTATAACCGTATTTACCAATTCTATTAATAATGAAATCTTTATAAAGCTCCATATATAACTTATTAGCATATGATACAGTTAATGAATCTTTGTTTAAACTACTAAACTTATATCTTTCTGATAACATCATATTATAAAGTAAATTAAACTCTTCTTTAAACGTTTCTACATAATGTCGATATAGAATATTTATTTCATCATCATTATATCGTTTATCTAACTTCTTTTTATCTATATCTGTATAACCAGATATAACATATAACATCCAATTTCTTCTATCTAAGTCCATGACTTCTCCTTTTAAAATATTTATTAGTATTACTACTATATAAATAATATACGATTATTAATATTTAAGTATGTATATTTATTCTATATATGAGATATAATTTATATCTTAATAAGGTACATGTTATAGCTATACATTATGTAATAACTATTTATCTCATCCCTTCTAGTATATTACATATATGTATAACTGTTAATGTATAATAGGTTATCTCAACTCCAATCTATTATCATTTACATATTGTACATTATACCTCCTTATTAAAAATGAATTATTTCATGTTTTTAATTTTAAAATTTTCTTTACAGAGTAGGTACATTTAGTACTTACTCTGTTTATTTTTTGCTTTAACTACTGAAATACTAGGTTGTCGATTAGTTGAATTAGCACTTTTGTATATATAGTTTATATAAATATATTGTGTTAAAATAAAAACGAATAAGGAGAAAATAGATGCTAAGAAACATTATTTCTCATAATAGGGAACATGATAGTTTTACTACTGTCAAATTTGGAGATAATAAACTTATAAAAGATATAATCTTAGATCTAGTAGACGAACAAGATGGAACACTATTGAATGTTGAAACTCTTTATGATTATATTAGTCAACTAGAGACTCCATATCTATTAGGATTCCCATCTATTGTTACACCTAAAGAAAATGATGTTATAACTAAGAATACTATAGTAAGATTAACTCCTTTTAAACCTAATAATGTGTTTAAAGGCATTCTTAAAGAAGCACAATGGCAAGTAGCTAGTGATAATACATTTAAAGATATAGTGTACGATAAAGTAGTTGATAGTAAACAAGTACCTGATAATGATCTATCTAGTTTTACGTTTCCATCATTACCTATACCATCTGGTTATTACTGGATAAGAGGAAGATATAGAAGTTATCCACATGCATCACCATGGACTAAACCTGTATTAGTTTATATACCATCTGGTAAAGTTAAAGTACCTGTTATTAAAATAGTAGAGAATGAGTTAACTCCTAGATTAACAGTTGATAACTATAGTCTTACAGATGAATATAAAGATAAAGATAGTGATAGTCTTAAAAAGGTAGTATGGGGTATAAATAAAGTACCATCAGATACAACTGCAGATAGTACATATGTAACTAAATTACTAGGTGTAGATTATAGACCTACATACCAAGTTACTAAATTAGCTACTACAGCTAACTGTAATGAATTAACATTTCCTAGTCCTGATGATATAACTAACTTTAATATTAAATTAGATCCTAATACAACATATCTATTCACTTGTGTACAAATAGGTAATAAGTATTCTACAGATATAGCTAGAGCTGTTTATACTACTAATAACTTTAAAGTTAAGAGTCCTAAATTTAGGATAGAACAGAATGGATTAAATCCTAATATATTTATTAACGAATTTGAAACATTTAGTGGTTATGATACATTAGATCATTTTGAATTAACTATAGTAGAAGAAGGTGAAAATGGTATAAGTATAGTTCATAAAGCAGAACTAAAAGAGTTACAATATCAAGTACCTGATAACATTTGTAAACCTGTTACTAAATATCATTTTACATTAATAGCTATAGGTAAAAAATATGGTAAGAGTGATCCAGTTACATTAGTATTAACTACTCCTTATATTGGTATATTAGCTCCTGAAGTTAATATAGAAAATAGAGGGTTAAGACCTATGATAACTTTAAGTCCTTTTAAGTCTATTAATATTAAAGAGACTATGAGAGGTACACATTGGATATTACTTAACCATGCTAATGTAGAAGGTGATAAAGTTATTAAAGAATGGGTTAAAGAAGACACCGATACATTTTTACAAATAGATAAAATGTATATGGAAGCTAATACTAACTATAAAATAAGAGTTAGATATTTAGGTCAGAAGTTAAATAGTCCATGGACTGAGAAAGCTTTTAAAACTATAGACTTAGTTATTTATAAACCTATAGTAACAGCTAATAACCAAGGATTAATCATAAGTGCTGATGTATCTGATTATATAGTACTAGGTGATAGAGATGAACCATTACAAGTATTATGGAATGTATGGAAAGTAGAAGATATACCTAATAGTGATCCTACATTACCAAGTACTGAGAAAATAGTAGAACATATAATAGAAGACAGAGTTCAACCTTGGTCTAATAAGATGTTAGTTATAAATAGAAATGATGGTGTAAGAAAAGCTACTAAATATAAAATTGTAGCTAAGATATTAGGTAGAAATTATAACAGTCCTACAAGTGATCCTGTATATATAACAACACCTAATGTTTATATCAGACCACCAGAAGTACATATAGCAGGTGAACCTAATAACGTACCTAAATATCCAGAAATAACTTGTAGTAAGTTTGAAACTAATGTAGATACTGATAAACATATTTCTACTAGATATAAAATAACTAATAATAATAGTAATGAAGTAGTACTAGATGTAACTACAGAAGAGTATTTAACTAAATATAATGTAGTAGATCCTGTATTAGAAGTATCAACTAGTTATACATTAGAAGTAACTTATAATGGAGAATTTTATGGTCCATCAGATCCTACTACTATAGTATTTATAACTAGAGAGTTATTCGTAGAAGTACCAGATGGTGACGGATTAACAGAAGTTATAGTAGGTGATGATACCTATAATGAATCTACTAAATATTATGGTACTATACCATATGAAAAACTAAATGATACTAGAAATTATTTAGGTAATTGGAATGCTTATACAGAATATCTATTTGATAGTCAAGTGCTATATCAAGGTAGATTATGGAGAGCATTAGATACATCTTCTATAGCTATAGCTGGAGCACATTTTAATAAAAATAGAGAACCAGGTAAAGTAGAAACTAATGGTGTTACTTATTGGGAAGAAGATGATAGATATATGTTACCTACTTTCAATTGGGTATTAAGAAACATAGGATTCCAAGCAGGTGTTAAAGATAATAATATCTCTGGATATACAGAAGGTTATACTTTAAAAGGTAATATAGTTAATAAACCATCTTTAAGTAAATATATGTTAGGTACTAAGATACTTTATATTTACGATAAAATAGCTTTAGATAATATAAGCTGGAATGATTTAGCTATACACGATCTAGTAGGTAAAGGACGTACTATACGTATAGGAGAAACTCTATTCTGGGTAAGATTACTTACAGAGAAAGAATATAAAGAGTTAACTAGATTTACAGTAGAAGAAGATACTAATAAAGTTATACCTGTAGAGTTAGATAAAGATCAATGGTTAGCAGATATAACTAAATCTGATATGAATGCTTTAATAGGTAGTGCAGATGGTGTTACTATAGAACATGGTGCTAGTGATAGAGCTAAAGGTTTAAGATTAGTATTAGAGTATGTTAATCAATATGAAGAACCATATCTATTTGCTAGAAAGAAATATCCTACATTACAATATGATAGATATACAGATACAGGATATTTTGGTACTATAGATAACCATAATTATGATTGGCATACAGCTATAGGATTAGATACTGGAGTACAGATTAATAGAGATAGATCACTATTAGCATTTTATTCACATGGTAAACGTATACTAATACAAAGAGCACCTATGAGTTATAATGTAAGTTTTGATACTATTAAGAAATTAAATGTTGTATATGGAACTACTATAAAACTATCTGGATATAAAGGTAAACGTATAAGCGATTTTACTCCTGGTATAACATATAGTATAAGAATACCTAAAGGTGGTCCTACTTATATTAATCCAGGTCCTGAGAAAGACTTAAGTCCTGATGTATTTACAGCTAGTAAGAATACAGGTAGATTCTCAGAATGGAATGAACTTATATATAGAGTAGCATTACAACAACCTAAATCTATAGATACTAACCCTATGCATGGTGGTTATCAAATAGGATCTAACTGGGATACTATGGATAACATTAACTTAGGAGTATTTGAACATTATAGTGGTAATGGTAGTCATGACTATGTATTAACATTTGCTAATGAAAATGAAATAAGTAGTAGAGGTGGTACTAAACTAGAAGCATATTATTATGTAGGTATGGATATAACTCGTAATGATCATGGTGTAAGACTAGTACTTGAAGATCCAGAAGATTTTACTAAAGACATTAAATAGAAGGAGTATTTATTATGGAATTCCAAATGATAAAATATATAAACGATAGTTTTGAGTTCTTTAAATTTGTAGTAAGTTACAAAGAGCTAGGTAAAGTAGTTACTAAGTATGTAGATAACATAGATAAAGTAAGAGAACAAGTACATATGAATCCACATATTTATAGTAGATTCAGATCAGAAGTATTTAATCCTACTACAGATCAATTAGAGAGACTTAATGAAATAAATAAACTTATGATAGATTTTAAAGAGAATTACATAGAGGATTTTAACCTCTATGTTAAACAAGGTGTTATGCTTAATCAAGATCCATTATTAGGAGAGATATTTAGTAAAGCTAAATTTAACAATAAGATATTCTTAATAGGTATATTAGCACCTATTATTAAACAAATAAGAGTAGAGAAATCTGAAGGTGGATTTGAGATGTATGGTAGAAGATTTGCATCTGATGCTATGGCTAGAGATAACGTATTAGGTTATATTAGTAAAGCATTAAAAGATAAACTATATCTTAACATACCATTCCCTATAGAAGAACCTAAATACATATGGAAAGATTTGGATAATAAATTTGCTCCATTAACATTTGCACAACTATCAGATCTATCAGATAGATTACTACTTCATATCCAAGCATCATTTAGTGCAGAAGCATTAACAGCAGAAGCACTTATGAAAATGGAAGTTGTAGATTTAGTTAAATTCAACGCTACAGCTAGATTTGATAGAATAGGTAAGAAAGTAAAATATGAAACAGATCCTAACTATCAATACTCAGAATTAGAACCTATATTCGAATCTGCTTTTGATAAATCTATTAAATATCTAATGTCTGTAGAAGAAGCTAAAAAGAAATCAGCTGGTATTAAATAAATAATTGGATAATATTATGGAAACTAATAATAACGGTAACTCTTCCTTAGATAAGGAAGAGATTAAATATGTAAATATAGTACCTAGATTATCATTTAGAAAAGTAACTAGTGATACAAGTAGATTTGGTAGATTAATATGTTGGTGGTGTAAGTGTAAATACTACCATGTAGAATTGATATTAGAAAATAGATATATATCTGTTACACCTGCTGGTATACATATGAAATTTCTACATGAGTTAGATCATAAACGATATGACTATCTGACTTTAAAGAGTATACATATGACAGAGGACCACTATTTTAATATATTAGATTTTATAGCTAGTTATGAAACTACTAGATATGATTATTTTGGATTATTTACTAATCAAGTACTAGGTATTAACATATATAATAAAGAAGTATTCTGTTCAGAGTTTGTAGTACAATTATTAAAGTTATTAGGATATAAAAGATTCTTTCCTTATAATGGAAGTGAATTTAGTCCACAAGATATTTACGATATAATACAGAATGGATCTAATAAAGTTATCTTACAAAGACATACTATATTAAGTAGATTAAAAAGACTTATTGGATTAAGATAATACTTTAATATATAGAACAGGAGGTATTAAAAATGAATGATACGAAGATACCAGCAACTTATGATAGGTTGTTAGAAAATCTTAAGAGATTAGAAGGTGGAGTTATACATCATAATAGGGGTGAAATAGATATCACTACTGGATATGGTGTGTACAAAGGAGAACAACCTTACGCTAATGTATTTGACTATATAGTAGAAGTATCACAATCACTAGGTATAACTAAACATAGTCATATGTGGACACCTAATGAGATAGATAGAGTTAATGCTGCTATAGATCCTGAAATAGATAAATATAACCACTATGTGTTTTATAAAAACTATTTTAAAAGAGTAGAATTAGATACAGCACATCCTCTAGTATTTGATACTATAGTAAGTCTATATACTAATGGTCAAAAACTATATACATTATCTCTACAAAAAGCTCTTAATGATTTGGTAAGAATACATAAATTAGATGTCGTATATCCAACACTAAAAGAAGATGGATCAATGGGAGAAAAAACATTAACTAATTTTAGAATAGTAAGTCAATTAGGTACTGAGATAAACAGAGAACTTAAATACTTATTATTACTACATGCTAAAACATATTATATTACATTAGCTACTATGTCTCCTACTAAATATGGTCAATATCTTAGAGGTTGGAATAATAGAGTAGATGATCTAATATGTAGTCGTTAAGAATATTTTAATAAATAAGGATAGAATATGAGCATAATCACGTTACGATTACGTAATATTAATAAAGCTAGAAATGTAGATCATATTTATACTAACTGGGAAATAAGTACAGCTAAGAACTTTGATAGAAGTAGATTAGTATATGCTAATTATGAAGATAGATGGAATAAGGCTTCTTTACTTATAGATAGTCAAAATCCTGGAGTAGATCATGAAGGTAAAGAGAGAGAAAAGTTTGAGTTAACACCAGGTACTAGATATTATGCTAGAGCACAAATAGTTACTAATAAAGGTGCACATGAATGGTCTAACTTACAAACTTGGATACATAAACCATTTGACGATGTTGATGGTCAATCTGATTTACCTACACGTATAAGTTCTCCAGATGTATATACAGATAGTGACGTTATGAGTCACTTACCTACTGGTTTTACTATTTATACAAGAGACTTTAGTTGTATAGGAGAAGCTACACATATAGCTACTAGTTATTGGATAGAAACATTAGATGGTAAAATTATATGGAAGAATCTTTATAACACTATAAGTTTACACAAGATATTAGTTAAAGATGTTATGCTCAGATCTAATACTGTATATAGAGTTAAAGCTGTATTTCATGCTAGTAGTAATGATACTTCACAAGTATCTACTAAAGCTATATTTGTAACACCTAGTGTTAATGATACAAATACATTAAGAATAACTAAAGTATTAAGTAAGTTTGATACTACACAAGGTGATATAGTTATACCTTTATATAAAGTACCTAAGTGTAAATCTGTAGAAATAAGGATATTTGGTTATATAGATGGAAATAGCGAATTAGCATTTGAAACAACTGTTGATTTAACTAAAACACCTGCAGAGTTAAGATTATCTCCAGATTTAATTAAACGTAATAATGTATATCTATTACTTATTAAATACGATATTAATAAAGTATGGAACCATATTACATTTAATACATTCTAAAATAACGAGTAAAAGGAGGTTTGTCGATGAATGATTTGCATAGTATATTCGATAACCTCGAAAAAAAGTTTTCGTCTGTTGTCGAGTATGATCCTTTTAAAGATAGCGATGCATACAAAAGAATAGAACATTTATTGGAAAGTGATAAGGAGCTATACCAGTATCTTTTAATAAAAGATTCTAGGGATGTAACAAATATAAGGCTAATAGTTAAGGAGTTAACTACAGCATTAAGAACAGGATTTGACCATACTAATAAACTACAAGAAGATATCGATAATGTAAAGACTACAGTAGACAGAATAGATAGTAAAATGAAGAAAATTGATAAACTATTCTATATACATTTAGTCTATGCTGGCTTGTTCTTATTTACAGTATTATTTGTTTTAGCTGCTATTCACCCGAGTGCGTTTAAGTTGGTTACTGAGTTCGTTAAGAACATAAGTATCTTTAGGTAATTTAATAGAATAAAGGGAGATATAAAGATGCGTATCTTTACTAAGATATTAGCTTGGACTTATATATTAACACGTAAAGTCTTTAAGTCTAAAACTAATAACGATGTAGTAGAATCAGTAGTAAGTGAAACTGTTGATATACATAGTCTAGATCTATCTCATATTCCCCAACCTACCATACTGAATAACAATGGTACAAAGACACTATTAATAGTTAATGACATTCCATCTATGCTTAAACTATTAGAGATAGATTTAGAAGATATAAATAATGAAAATAATAAACTAATAGATACATATAAAATAATTTTATGTAGTGGTAAATATGCTAATCTTATGGCGTATAAATACATAAAAGAAAATAAGATAAATAAAGCATTGGTAGATGTGATATTATCAGATAGTTTACTAATTGTAAATGATCACATGGTAGAGTTTACAGGATTTGATCTTATAAGAGAGATTAAAAAGTATAACTCTGAAACAGAGATAGCTGTATTTACAGCTATGAATTTAAAACATAGTAACAACTCTGGTAATAGATATGATGACATATTTAGTAAGTTGTGGGACAACAATATTATAGATAGATATATTAATGTTAATCTAAGTAACACTAAGAGTAATCTTAAAAATTTATTAACAAGTTAAAACAAATGGATATAGTGTACACTAATATAATAGTGTACGCTATATTCTGATTTTTTGATACTTACCTTATAGAGAAATAAGGTATTTTTCTAAATATTAAAAAGGAGAAATGATATGGCAGAATTAAGAGTATGGGAATTAGATACTCCTGAACATTATAAATCATTGCGATCTAAAGAAGCTAAAAAAGATGTTGATATATTATTGCCAGATAAGAGTGGTGAACTAGTAGTTGATACAACTCTATTTAAAGTACTAGCTAAATCTGGTAATATAACAGGTTATCAAATACTTAAGCCAGATATAAAAGAGAGTCCTTTAAGAGGAGATGTAAAAGATTTTAAAGGTCCTATATATGCACCACCATATAGAACTAATGATACTTTTATAGGTGTACATGAAACAACAGAATGGGTATGTGCTACTGATAAAGACTATAACGATGTAGTAGATAGAACTATAGATAACGAATTTAAAACAGAATGGTTTCCAGATAGTGATCTATTTGGATCTAAGATGTATGTTAAACTTAGATTCATATCAGGTGTTATAGCTAGTCCATGGAGTGATAGCTATGAATTTATTTATACACAGAATGGATTAAGAAGACCTGTAGTAACTGTTAAAGAAGAAGCATTAACTCCTACATTACGATGTAGTGAATTAAAAGTATTTGGTAGTATAGTTAAACCAAATCATATAGCAACTACATGGGTTATTAAAGAGTTAGATACTAGTAAAATAGTATGGAGTCTTAATAAAGATACTAGAAACTTAAGAGAAGTTAAAGTACCTGTTGATATACTTAAAGTAGATACTAAATATAAAATCATTTGTATACAACATACAGATAGTAACCAAAGATATCTAAGTAATACTACCAAAGGTATAACTTATTATAGTACTCCTGTAGCAGCTATAGAGACACCTACATTAACATTTGATAAAGACAAAATGAATATAAAATGTACACCATTTAAAGTACTTAATGGTACAGATATACATGTTTATACACATTGGGCTATACTTAATAAAACAGGTGCTATAGTATATGAAAATAATAAATCTACATCATTAACTAGTCTAAGTCTATATGGTATAACATTACCAGATAATGAATATACTATCAAATGTAGATATATAGGTAAAACAACATTAAGTAATATATCTTCTATAAATATAACTACTCCTGCTATTAAATTTGCTAATAATAATCTAAGATTAAATATTAAAGAATTAGATAATGGAGATGTTAAGTTAGTATTCGAGAAACCAGATATAATAACAGGTGAAGAATACTTATATTTAACATATACTATAAGAAGTACATTAAATGGTAAAATACTAGATATTTTTATGGATAATGATATAGAGAAACATACTGGTAAAGAGATATCATATACTATACCTGGTAAGACATGGATAGATTGGTTTGGTAGACCTGTTAGTAAAACAGGTAAAACTCCTAATACTGGATTAAATAATGAAACAGGTACTATAGATAGTAGTACTGAAAAGATAGAAGATGTACCTAGTATAGCAGTTATAGGACGTATAGTTACATCTACTAGAGTATTTGATTATGAAAGTACTGTATTAAGACATAACTATGATTTTAAACTAGGTACTATAGGTGTTATTAATAGTAATGATTTATCTCCTAAATTTACTTTACCTACATATGAAAGTAAATATAAATGGATATTAGATTACTGTAACGAAAAATATCAAAAAGATATTAATAGTTTTATAAATTATAGATTAATAAAAACTAAAGATAAAACAGATGTAACATCTAAGGTTAAGATAACTAATAATGGTGTAGTAGAGTGTGATAGATTAGAAAATAATGCAGAGTATCTATTAACACTTATGTATTTGACTCCATTTAGAAAACATATAGTAGAACATAAATTTAGAACAGTAGAATATAATATGGCTAAACCTATATTAAGATTATTAGGTACTGGATTACAGAAGATAATAGAAGCTACTGGTTATAACTTAAGTAACTATAGTGGATTAGGAGCAGATCATGCTACAACTACATGGACACTATATGGACCTACTGGTGATGTTATAACACAAGAGAGAAATAGTAATAAATTAACTAGATGGTATTTAGATAGTAATGTTGTTAATTTTGTATTTAATACAGAATATACTGTAGGTTGTATATTTACAAGTACATCTGGTATAAGTAGTGCTGAAACTAAATTAAAATTTATTATTAAACCATATGTAGTAACTATAGATGGTTTACATGTTAAAAATCAAGTTAATCAAAAAGTACCATTAAATAGTGCTAGTTTTGGATATCAAACTTTTGTAGCTAAATATGAAGGAAGTAATGATATAGTTAATAATGAAACAGAGAAAGAGTCTACTTGGATAGTTAAAACAGTAAGTGGTACTATAATTAATACTACTAAGAAATTATCAGATTTTAAGAATTATACTATACCTAATAATATTAACTTAGATCCTAATAAATTATATAATGTAGAAGTAACTGCATTAAGTAGTAGTGGATTTAATAGTAATAAATTAAATACTACTATAGCTACTATAGATCCTACTATAGATAATAGATCTAAAATAGATGTTAATATAACTGGTGAAGAAGCTGAAAGAGTATTAAAGTTTAAAGTAAATGATGGTCCATTATATACACCATTAAGAAAGATAGTTGTAACATGGACTAATAAAACAAGTTCTATAGATGTTAATACTAATACAGGTGATTTTGAAATACCATGGGGTTATGGTAGACTAACTGATGATATGACTATAGATTTAATCTATGTAGATGTTCTTAATAACCAATTTAAGAAATATGTTAAATTATACTTAGAGTCATCTGCTAGTTTAGGAGATAATGCCAGATATGGTCTAGAAGATATGGTAAATAATACTACTGATACTAAAACATTAACAACATTAAATCCTACTGATAAACCTACATTTATAGACGAAATAAATTATGGTAAACCTAAAGTTAATCTATATGTAAGAGATGGTAAAATAAAAGTAATAACATCACATCCTGATAAAAGATATAGTACCAAACTAGATGTTGTTATTAAAAATAGTAATAATGAAGTTATAGGTACTAGTGATAGTTGGGATGCTGAAATAAATCTTCCAGAAGTACCTAATGTAAGTTATTATGCAACAGCTTCTATATTATTTAATACTAATAAAAGAAGTGAAACAGGTGTAAGTGAAAGAGTACTAACTACTTATGTAGAACAAACTAATGCTGTTCCTGATTTCTCATTAGTTAAAGATGTACATGTAGAAGGATTAGATAAGAACAATATAAGTCTAAGATATAAACTAGAATATCCTGCTGCTATAACACCTAAGATAGAGTTTACTCCATATGTACTATTAAGTCATGTACAAGTAGAATTAAGAGATACAAATAGTAATAGTGTTGTTTACAGTAAACGTTATAATGCAGATGTTAAACAAGATGAATACTTAGAGTTAAAACTACGTGAAAAAGCACATAATAAATATGACTACATAGGTAATCCTAGTTATGATTATCCTGTAGTCGTAGAAGAGACTATAGGTAGAAATGATGGTATACTTATAAGTAAAACATATAAACTAAGTGCATGGTATGTATATAAAGATGGTACAGTAAGTGATAAAGTAAGTCTAGGTGTAGATACTCATAATCTTGAATTAAGAGTACCAAAAGAGAATGAAGATTATACGGTAGTAGTAACTAATGGTATAATGGATAGATGGAATAAAGATAAGAATACTTTAAATAGTTTTACTATAACTAAGAAAAATAACATATATACTTTAGAAGAGATTAACAATTACTTAAAAGAAACAAATAATGTATTAAAAAATACAGTATTAAATCAAAGTGTTAGTAAGTTAAGAAAACAAGAACAAGAAGGTGAAGATACTTATAGTTATAGTTATACATTACTAAAAGATATAACATATAGTCCATTAAGTCCTGTTACTCTAAATAATCCAATAGAGATAAAGAAAGATATATTAGATTTACAGTTTAAAGCAGAAGATTACAGTAAGCCAGTAGATCCTAATTCTGAATATACTACAGATGATACATGGGTTAAAACATCTATTATAGTAAATATAGATGGTAAACCATACATAATGAGATCATTAACACATGAAGAGTTACTAGCAGAAACTAGAAAATATTTTGGTAGTGCTTATAGTGGTAAACCAGGTAATATTGAGATTAAATTATCCATGGGATTAGATAAAGTAGTAAGTCTATATGAAGAAAAATCAAAATGTACTGTAGATGTAATAAGACATGCTAAGAATGCAAAATATGATAGTAAAGCAACATTTAAAATAATTAAAAAAGATATCTCCGATATTAAACTTACAGTAACAATAACTTATAATACAAATGGTAATACTGGTATGATATCTAAAAAAGAAACGGTAAAAGTTGGTGAAGTGGTTAGAGCAAAAAGACCATATGATTTTTCACCACCATTTACAGTAGAATATGCGTTTATGCAACCATATCCTAAAAAAGCATTTGGTGGATGGGATGTAAATGGACAGATACTACAACCAGGTGATATTATACCTTTAAAAGATCAGGATATTGTAATTAAAGCTATATGGGTAGATATTTAAAAAATAAAACAGTAGTGCTATTTATATAGTACTACTGTCTTTTTTCTGTTTCATGATTTGTAGGATCTTATAGTATATCCTATGATATTTTAATTTAATTTAAGGAAGGTAAAATGGGTAATAAATATCGATTTGAAGATTCCAATACAGGTAAATCTAAACGTGTCCATATACAACACACTGAAGATGATATTATTATAACACTACCTGATACTTCTGGTAAGTTAGTATCTACTAACACATTAGTAGATATACTAAAAGATCCTAACCAAGAATCAGGTGTAATGATAAGTGCTATACTTAAACCTGATATAAGCGAAAATAACGGTAATATAATTAATCCAGAAGGACATAAGTTTCCTATAGCTATAGCTTCTTTTAGAACAACAGAAGCTTATGTTGGTAAACATGATAAGACAGAATGGCAAGCATCATCTACTTCTGATTTTACTAATATAATAGATACAGTTATATCAACTGGTAATAAATATTTAACATCTTGGTATCCTAATATAAGCGAGCCTAGTACTGAAGTATATGTAAGATATAGATTTTATAGTGGTGATTTAATATCTCCATGGTCAGATGGATTATATTTTACTACACCAGCATTTGGTATACGTAATTTTACTATACAAATAGATGAATCAGTAACACCTGTTATTAATACAAGTGGATTTGAAGTATTTGGTATAAATAGAATAGGACCTACTAAACATGTAGCTACTACATGGAGAATATTAGATAAATATGAACAGACTGTTTATCTATCTGAAGAGAATACAGTTGATCTAGTAAGACATAAAGTACCTTCTGGTAATCTTAATATAAATACAGAGTATACAGTAGAAGTTATTTACTATACTGATAATCCTGAATTATATAGTAGTAATAGAATAAGAGCTAAGTTTAATACACCTAATGTCTACATAATGACTCCTATTTTAACATATACTAGAGATAAGAATAATAATTTTACTAATCCATTTACAGTAGTAGCTGATATGTATAGAATATTAAATAGTGATGAGAAACATGTTAGTACATCATGGGTAGTATACGGTATAGATAAGAACAATAGAAAGACATTACTACTTAACTTAGAGAGAAATGTAAACTATTTAACTAAATTAAATTTAAGTAAAATTATGTCTACTACTATAGTTAAGTATGTTATAGAAGCTACATTCCATAGTAGTAACTTTAATAGTGCTAAAGGTAGTTTACAAATAGAAGCTATAGATCCTGAAATAAAAGCATTAAAAACATTTGAAGTTATAGATAGTGTAACTAAAGAACAGAACAACTTTATGCCATATATGGTTATAACTCCTAGTAAACCACTTAGTGTACAAAAACCTACTGGGTTCGTTATAAGAGTGTTCGATAAAAACTATTCTGGAGAAGTTAAGAATGGCACTTATATCTTTAATCAAGTTGAGAGATTACTAGGACTTGGATTAATAAATAGTCAGGACACAGAACAAAGTATGTTAGATAGAATAAAGAGATCTAATAAGATAGATGTTCTAATTAAAGATAGTTTTATAACATATGATGATGAGCATATCTATTTTAAACCAGATTTAGTTTTTTTAAGCGAATATTGGTTTGGTCGTGATTTAGGATGGGCAGCTGGTAGATATTATGATATAGACTGTTATTTATTATATAACGAAGTACAATCTAATAAAGTAAAAGTAGAAGATTATATTTGGACTCTGTTTAGTCATTATTCTAAAGATCCTAAACGCAGTTGGAAACTATCTGTAGATGCAAAAGATAAACATATAGTAAAGTGTAGGGTAGATAGAGATATAGGAAAAGATCTAGAATTACCAGATTGGTTTAAAGTAAATAATTATACATATTTTATATACCAAGACGATTTATCTAAACCTGAGTATTATATTAAGAATTTTAAATATAGACATATAACACCATCTAATAAAACATCTGATGTTACTATTATAGATGGAAGAGCTAATTTAGAATATGATAGAACATATTTTATAGATTGTAGATTAAATACAAATATAGGAAGTATATATACTAATATGGTAACTAAGATAATTCCATTAGGTGTTATAGATACACCATCTATAGATGTTAAAGTAGATCCTATAGATAATAATAACTTTAAGTTAACTATAACAGGTAGTGATTATATATTTACTCCTGATGGTAGACCTAAGAGTAATCATGTTGATACTATAGGCACTATATATAAAGATGGTAAAGTTATATTAACATGGAGAGGTGGTAGTAATACTACTAAAGTACTTAATATAAGAAGACAAAATACTGGTATGCAATATAATACTAGTTACAATGTTAAGTTACAATATGTAGCACAAAATGGTGTTAAAAGTAATGAGGGTATAACTACATTTAATACAGGTAAAGTACCTCCTGTTATAATAAGAACTCCTACTGTAAGTAATAATTTAGATATTAAAAAGATAACTGGTAGAACTAATGGGTTTCATGTTAGTGGATTAGAAGATAAAACACATAAGGCTACTAACTGGTGGTTAAGACAAGGTAATACTAATGTATGGGTATCTTTAAATAATACTAGTAATCTTACTGAAGTAAATATACCAGAGAATATTACTAAATATTTAACTACGTATGTATTAGAAGCTAGTCATATAGCAAGTAATGGACAAGAGAGTAAAAAAGGTAGTGTTACTATTAATACATTAATGGATCCTAGTTGGAGAAACATAGCTCCTACATTAAATGCTAGTATACCTAAAGATACTAATACTATAAATTATAATATGACACATATAGGTGCAAGTAGTAATTATATTTCTAGATATGTATTTATTATTAAAAATAATAATACAACAGTA
>ERZ1673752.86-NODE-86-length-163351-cov-6.947727_pt1 | contig 163351 bp, 150 predicted proteins | sample MGYA00580195_ERZ1673752 | MGnify/ENA primary metagenome ERZ1673752 (study PRJEB41218, sample SAMN15661744) | gut metagenome | host: Homo sapiens | place: Canada: London | collected 2015-08-20/2019-03-30 | study: EMG produced TPA metagenomics assembly of... | reverse complement strand
CGAACTCACCGAGCTTATGACCAACCATATCCTCTGTAACATATACAGGCACATGCTTTCTACCATCATGAACAGCGATTGTATGACCTACAAACTGAGGATAAATTGTTGAACGACGAGACCAAGTCTTAATAACCTGTTTGTCGTTTGCAGCATTTAAAGCGTCAACTTTCTTAAGTAAGCTCTCGTCTGCAAATGCTCCCTTTTTAAGTGATCGAGCCATAGGTTGAAACCTCCTTATAATCTTCGTGAATAATAATAGTTACGATTGTAGGCTAATTACTTAATAGCCTTTCCGTTTCTTCTTCTTACGATAAGCTTGTTTGAAGCCTTCTTAGCCTTACGAGTCTTAAGACCCATAGCTGGCTTGCCCCAAGGTGTCATTGGGCTTGGACGACCAACTGGTGCTCTACCTTCACCACCACCATGTGGATGGTCATTAGGGTTCATAACAGAACCACGAACTGTAGGTCTGATACCCATATGTCTCTTACGTCCAGCCTTACCAAGATTAATAAGGTTGTGATCTCCATTACCTACAACACCGATTGTTGCGCGGCAGATAATTGGAACCATTCTCATCTCGCCTGATGGTAATCTAAGTGTTGCATACTTGCCTTCCTTAGCCATAAGCTGAGCTGAGTTTCCAGCAGAACGAACAAGCTGTCCACCCTTACCTGGATATAATTCAATGTTGTGTACCTGAGTACCAACTGGAATCTCTGAAAGTGGTAAGCAGTTACCTACTCTTACTTCTGCACCAGCACCATTCTGTACTGTCATGCCATCTGTTAATCCCTGAGGAGCAAGGATGTATGCCTTCTCGCCATCTGCGTAGCAGATAAGAGCGATGTTAGCTGTTCTGTTTGGATCGTACTCAATTCCGATAACCTGTGCTGGAACGCCTTCCTTGTTTCTCTTAAAATCAATTATTCTATACTTCTGTCTGTTTCCACCACCGTGGTGTCTTACAGTAATCTTACCCTGGTTGTTACGACCAGCATTCTTGCTCTTCTTAGCAAGTAATGACTTCTCTGGAGTACTCTTTGTGATCTCTGAGAAATCAGATCCAGTCATATTTCTTCTGGAAGGTGTATATGGGTTATATGTCTTAATTCCCATTATTTCTCTCCTTTCGAGTCTGTGTAATATTGTTTTCTACACTTTAAAGCTACTAATTAAAGGCCTTCAAAGATTTCGATTTCCTTGCTGTCAGCTGTTAACTGTACGATTGCCTTCTTAGTCTTAGAAGTTGTACCAGCTGTTCTGCCTCTTCTTTTCTTCTTGCCGTCAAGATTCATTGTGTTAACTGAAGCAACCTTAGTTCCTTCGAACATCTTCTCAACAGCATCCTTAATCATTGTCTTGTTAGCATCTGTATGAACTAAGAATGTATACTTCTTATCTGCCATATCAGCCATAGACTTCTCTGTGATTACAGGCTTGAGGATTACATCATAATACTGTACGTTTGCCATTATGCATACACCTCCTCTAATTTTTCAACAGCAGCCTTAGTAACTACTAATGTTTCATACTTTAATACATCGTATGTGTTGATTTCGTTAGTAGCTGAAACCTTAACTGTAGGAATATTTCTTCCTGAAAGAACTACATTCTTGTTCTCGCCTTCGATAACTACTAAAGCCTTATCAACCTTTAAGTTGCTCATAACTTCTGCGAACTTCTTTGTCTTAACTTCGTCAAGGTTAAATGCATCAAGAACTACGATCTTGTTGTCAGCAACCTTTGATGATAATGCAGAAAGAAGAGCAATTCTCTTTTCCTTCTTATTCATCTTGAATGAATAATCTCTTGGCTTTGGTGCAAATACAACACCACCGCCTGTCCACTGTGGAGATCTTGTAGAACCCTGTCTTGCATGACCAGTTCCTTTCTGTCTCCAAGGTTTTCTTCCGCCACCAGAAACTTCTGAACGTGTCTTTGCGCTCTGTGTTCCCTGACGATTATTTGCAAGCTGGTTAACTACTGCCATGTGTACGAGATGTTCGTTAACTTCTACACCAAATACAGCATCATTTAATTCGATTGAACCAACTTCTTTGCCTTCAATATTGTAAACAGATACGTTTGCCATCTGTGTGGTCCTCCTTCCTTAGCAAAAACTACTTAGCAGCTTTTACTGTTTCTTTCAGTGTTACTAATGATTTCTTAGGTCCAGGTACTGCACCCTTAACTAAGATTACGTTGTTTTCAACATCAACTCTTACTACTTCAAGATTCTGGATTGTGATTCTCTTAGAACCCATATGTCCAGGCATTCCTTTTCCCTTGAATACTCTACCAGGTGTTGTTGCTGATCCGTTTGAACCCTGATGTCTGTGGAACTTAGAACCATGAGCCATAGGTCCTCTTGACTGGCCTAATCTCTTGATTGCGCCCTGGAAACCTTTACCCTTTGAAATAGCAGTTGCATCAACCTTATCGCCTGCAGCGAAGATATCAGCCTTGATTTCGTCCTTTACAGAGTACTCTGAAGCATTCTCAAACTTGAACTCTCTTAAGAATCTCTTGTAAGGAACCTCTGCCTTATCAAAATGTCCTTTAACAGGCTTGTTTACTAACTTTTCTCTAATGTCAGCAAAGCCAACCTGAACTGCATCGTAACCGTCGTTTTCTACTGTCTTAACTTGTGTAACAACACAAGGACCAGCCTGAAGAACAGTTACAGGTGTTAAAACACCGTCTTCGTTGAAGATTTGAGTCATTCCGACTTTTGTAGCTAAAATTGCCTTCTTCATTGATTTTCCTCCTGTTTAATCTACAGCGGACAAGATGAATATGCTCGTTTTATAACGCCTGCACAGCGCATCCTGTCATCCTAGAACAGCTAATATAAGTGGAACCCGCACCACTGCTTGTTACTTCTATATTAAACCCTTAGGATTATTGCTTTAATAATGAAAAATTTCAGATAACGATTAGTTCATTACCTTAAGGTTGATGAATACACCAGCTGGCATCTCTAACTTAGATAATGCATCTACAGTCTTCTGAGATGGTGATAATACATCGATAAGTCTCTTATGAGTTCTCTGCTCGAACTGCTCTCTTGAATCCTTGTACTTGTGAACAGCTCTAAGAATAGTAACAACTTCCTTCTTTGTTGGAAGAGGTACTGGACCACTTACCTGTGCTCCTGTCTTCTTAGCAGTTTCGATGATTTTCTTAGCTGACTGATCAATCAACTGATGATCGTAAGCCTTCAGAGTAATTCTGATTACCTGATTTGCCATAAAAAAAGTCGCCTCCTTCGCACTTTATTGTTTAAGTACGACAAGCGGTGACTGTACACACTCCCACGCGTATCATATAGTCTCATTCATAATTCGACCCACGCGCGTCATTTCTGCGGATTGCAGATGATTTTGGTACAGTGACTTGTCGCCAGTTTCTTCGCCGGAGATTATCTCCAGCATTGACATTCGCTCCACGGAAAACCTGCTTTATTCAAGCAGCAACCTCACGCTTCACAGCTATCAATGTCACAGCAAGTATTAATATACACTACTCTGTATATAAAATCAACAAGAAAAATTGTTTTTTTTTAAGAACAAAAAACCGAGGCATCAAATCTGCCCCGGCTTTATAATTCAATTAGTAAATAGAAACTCCAAGTCCCATAGAACTGATCTTCCACTGTCCATCAACATATTTGTAATATATATATGAAGAACTCTTTGTATCACTCTTATCGTATGACTTTGTGTCATTAGAATACTTATATGTGTATGAATATCCAATCTTAAAGCCAACTTTTATTGTTGGGCATCCATCACTTGAATCAGTCCTGAAACTTGTATCTGACATAGATGCTGTAAAACTTGTAACCTTGAAATTAGATATCTGCTTGTATGTTGACTTAAATGTATCAACATAACCATTATATGTTGACTTTGCACCTGACTGCATATTACTTGTAAACTTGTCACTTACAGTTGAAAAATCATTCTTCTTCTGTGCTGCATCAAAGAACTCTGTAACATCTTTCTTAGCCTGATCCTTAAGACCACTAATCTTATCTTCTGAGAACTTAATATCATATGAACTGATTGATGTTGAGTAATCATCATATGATGGATAAATTTCTTTTTTATAATCCTCTGTAAAATCACTTGTCGCCTTAAGTATTGTAGTTCCATTAAACAGATATGGAATTTCATATACATCGTAGCTTGAATTCTTACCTGAATCATCTTTCTTGTACTGGTCTCCAACAAGAATATCATTTATAAATAATGTAAGTCCCTTAGGCACGTTAATTGTACAATTTGAAACTACAACATCCTCTGTACTTACTTTATACTTTTTAAAGAATAGCATATAATGCTTATCAGTAACTGTAAGAAGTAAATCTTGTGAATCAGCACCTGTAGCTGTCGTATATATAACACTTACGGCCTTGTTGCCTGGAAGACGTCCCTTAGAAGAAAAACTGTCAATAACCCTCATATTCCCTACTGCACTTCCTGTTGCTTCTGAATGAGCTGTTATAAATGCATTCTTTGTAAGGAATTCACTATCTGGAATCTGGACAAGTGAATATGCCTTAGCCCAGTCACATTCCTCAACCGCTTTAACATAGCTGCCAGCTGTCTTCTTATAATTAGTAAGACTGTTACCAACACATATAAACACAATAACCGCTGCTATAACCGCAACCGCTGCTACACCAATAATTATAATCTTCTTAGAAAGCTTGAATGGTTTCTTTGCAGAATTTCCCATTGCGCCATTCTGTGGCTGCTCATACATTGGTGTAACCTGTGGCTGTACATTAACCTGTGCTGTCTGCACCTGTGGCTGTACCTGCTCATTAATCTGTGGAGCCTGTGGCTGTTCTGCTGGCTGCTGTGCCTGAGTGTCAGTCTGTGGTTCCTGTGCCTGAGTCTGTACCTCTGGCTGCTGCGGAACTGCATTATTATCTGAAGCTGCTGATCCCTCTGTTACAACAGGTTCAAATTCAAGGCGTGTTCCACAATTTGCGCAAAATAATGCGCCTTCATCATTGCTTGTTCCACAATTAGGACAAAACATAAATTAATCCTCCCTCATATGATTAATATAGTAAATCATTTTAAATCATACCATATCTAAATGATTCTTTCAACTAAAATAATACCTATCCCTGCTGTTTCTGTTTTTCTATTTTTTCTGCGAGATCATTAAGATATTCCCATCGTTCCATCTTTTCTTCAAGCTGTCTCTCCACATCTTCCTTTTCCTTAGTAAGTTCTGCAAGCTTAGAATAAGAAGTTGCATTCTTTGTAATCTCGTCATCAAGTTCTGAAACTTTAGTTTCAAGCTTCTCTATATCATCATCGATAGTTTCATATTCTTTCTGTTCCATGTATGTGAACTTAATCTTATCCTCATGGCTGTTATACGCTTTCTTCAGCTGTCCTGCTGCCTTTGATTTAGATGTATCAGATGTTCCATTTGATGACACATTATATATAGAAGAAACACATTTATCCCTGTAGTCTGTATAACCACCTTCATACTGTGTAAGGTGGCCTCCTGCCTCAAATGCAAATATCCTATCAACAACTCTGTCAAGGAAATATCTGTCATGCGAAACCGTAATTACAATACCCGCAAATCCATCAAGATACTCCTCAAGTATCTCAAGAGTTTCAATATCAAGGTCGTTGGTAGGCTCATCGAGAATAAGCACATTTGGCGCACTCATAAGAACACTTAACAGATAAAGTCTCCTTTTCTCACCACCTGACAGCTTGCTTATCGGCGTCCACTGCTGCTTCGGTGTAAATAAAAACTTCTCACACATCTGTGACGCTGTTGCCTTTCCATCTGCTGTCGTAACATATTCGCCTATGCTTCTTACGAACTCAAGCACCGTAAGGCTGTCATCAAGTGGCTCATTCTCCTGCATGAAATATCCGATTCTTACAGTCTCTCCAACCTCAACACTACCACTGTCCGGCTCAAGCTGACCTGCTATAATCTTCATAAGCGTAGACTTGCCGCAGCCGTTATCACCGACAATGCCGATTCTGTCATCCCTCAAAAAAATGTAGGTAAAATCGTCAATTATCGTCCTCTCGCCAAAGCTTTTGCAAATGTTATGGAGTTCTACAGTTTTTCTTCCAAGCCTGCTGCTCACTGAATTCATATCCATAAGCTGCTTGTCAAATCTTGCTCTCGCCTGCTTTGAGGCTTCCTTCATATCCTCAAATCTGTCAATTCGTGCCTGCTGCTTTGTTGAACGCGCCTGACAGCCTCTCCTGATCCATGCAAGTTCTTTTCTTAATATGTTCTGTCTCTTGGCCTCAGTTGCCCTCTCCATCTCCTCACGCTGGGTCTTCAGTTCAAGAAAGCCTGAATAATTCGTATCGTAGCTATACAGCGATGCTTTATCAAGCTCAACAATCCTGTTAGTGACATTATCAAGGAAATACCTGTCATGAGTAACCATAATAAGTTCTCCCTTGAAATTCTTAATAAACTGCTCAAGCCAGAGAACCATATCATTATCAAGGTGGTTAGTTGGCTCATCAAGAATCAGAAGTCTTGCAGGTTCAACTAAAGTTCTTGCAAGCGCCGCCCTCTTTTTCTGACCACCTGATAAAATATTCATCATTGCGCCATGGTCTGTAATTCCAAGCTTGTTAAGAATCTCTTTTGCTTTTGGCTGGCTGTCAGCATGCTTTCCACGCATAACATATTCCAACACATTTTCATTATCATAATACAGAGGGGTCTGTGCAAGATACGCAAGCTCAATCCCCTTGCCCTTTACAACCTGTCCCTCATCCGGTTCTTCAACACCTGCAATTATTTTTAAAAGAGTAGACTTACCCGTTCCATTCACACCTATAAGCCCAATCTTATCGCCACTGTTAATTCCCAGACTTATATTATTAAAAAGCTCCTTTTCTCCGTAGGTCTTGCTGACCTTTTCAACATTTAATATATTCACTATTATCTCCGTTATATAAATTATTTGTCATCATCTGAAAGATTATAGAAATTTTTAAGCTTCTGTGCAAGCTCCGGGTCTCTCTTCTTCAGATGTTCATAATGCTTTCTCTTCTGCTCCATCATATGCTCATATGCATACGGATTGTGCAGCTTCACTCTGCCAAGCATTTCCTTCCTGTGTTCCTTAAGCATATGGATTGCATCCGGATTAATCTGCGCCAGCTTCTTCTCAACAACAACTCGGCGCTCATCAATTCTCTTCTCAATATCATCAATATCAAGATTAGGATATTTCTTATCATCAAACAAATGCATCTCCAGTCGTTCAAGCAGCTCATCCTCATCAAAAAGTCCGATTCTTCCCCATGCAGCATGTTTTTCAGCGTCCACGATAACATTTTTCTCGTCCTTCTTAACACTGCGAATCTCTGCCGCCATCTCTGCTGCCATCTTCTCAAGCCATTCATCAGCATCTGCACCAAAAGCCCACTCAATCTCAGCAAGCCTTTCGTTGTCCTCATGCGCCTCGCCAGAAACAGCCTGCTCTCCTTCCAACTCCTCAACAGGATAGGGTCTATCAAGCCCTGCATCTCTTAGGGCAAGCGGAATCGTTCTTCTAACAACACCTTTTTCAACAAGCTCGCCTGCACCAAGCTCTCTTAACTGGTCATTAAGTGTGTGTTCATGCTCTGTGATATAGAATCTGATACCTTTCTTTTCAAGTGCCTTATATAAAGCCATAAGCCTGTCAACTGCCGTCACATCAATAGAGCCAACGCCTCCGGCGTCTACAATTACCCATTTAGTATTATCATCAAGATTCTTTTCTATATCATCAACAAATGTATTAATATTTGCAAAGAAAAGCGACCCGTTAAATCTGTATATAACCACGCCTTTTATCTTCTTTACATTGCGGTATCTGTTAAGGCTGTAGAACCCCTCCTGTCCCGGTATAACTCCGAGAAATGCTCTTGGCGGTTCAACTGCTTTGACAATAACAGCAATGAATGAAAGAATTACACCGATTACAACTCCATATATCGTTCCGAATAGCAGCACGCCTAAAAATGCTCCTACAAATATTGCAAACTCAGTATGGTCTGTTTTCCATAATTTAATTGCAAGCCCGAATTCAGTGATTCCAATCAGTGCTGCAACAACAATTCCTGTAAGTATTGGTACAGGAAGATATTCAAGCACCGGTGTTCCAAAAAGCACTATAAGAAGCATTGTCATAGAAGCTGTTATTGACATAACCTGTGATTTACAACCAAACTGGTCTGCAATTCCTGTTCTTGACACACTTCCATTCAAAGGGCATCCGCCAATTACAGCAGAAGACGCATTTGCAGCAGCATAAGCAAGAATTTCTCTGTTATTGCTTACCTTATATCCATATTTGTTGGCATAATTATTAGTTGCTAGCAATGTCTGCGCCATAACAACACCTGCCACTGAAAGTCCAAGAAGTATTATCTCTGACGGATTTTTAAGCACAACTGCCATATCAGGAAGCGACAATCCCGGAAGCCCCTTATCAACATGTGGAAGAAGCTTAACACCTAATCTGTCAATATGAAAAATTGCAGTTGCAAGTGCACCAAGCACCATAAGAAGTACTGACATCGGAAACTTTGGAATGAACTTCTTCGCAACAAGAATAATCACAACCGTTCCGACTCCAAGCACTGCCGACAGCAGATTGAACGACTTCATCTCACCGGCTATATGTATAAGAAGCTTTATTGCCTCTCCTGTTCCTGCATTACCGCCAAACAGCTTCGCAGTCTGCATAAGAATTATTGTCACACCAATACCGCTTATAAATCCACCCATTACAGGTGTCGATATGTAATTGACAATACGGCCTGCTTTAATAAAAAAGAAAATCAACAGCCACAATGCTGCAACTAAAGTTATCGCCGGAACTACTGCCTTCGCCTCCTCAGAGCCTGACGCTATTCCAAGCGTTGCAAGTGTTCCACCGACAAGCGCCGCCGGAGTTGCATCCACTCCGAACACAAACTGCGGCGAAGATGTCACAAGTCCATATATAAGCACTGGCAGAATAGAGCAGTACAGACCATACACCGCAGGCAGTCCCGCAATCTGTGCATACCCCATTGATATAGGAATAGACACAAGTGCAACAATTATTCCTGAAACAATATCTTTCTGTATATTCTTTAAACTAACATTTTTCAATATGCATCGCCCCTTAATAAGATTTCGATAGAAATATATTAACATAAAACACGGCTGTTCAAAACATTTTTGCACGATTGCAGTTATTAATATTTTCGTATATAATTATTTATTGACAAATGCGGTACCAAGCCGCAGCACATTTTTATATAGAAAAGGATACTTAATTATGTTTATAGCTGACAACTGGAAAGATTATGAAGTAATAGATACCTCTAAGGGTGAAAAGCTTGAGCGCTGGGGCAAGTACATTCTTGTGCGCCCGGACCCACAGGTAATATGGGATACTCCTAAGAAAGATCATGGCTGGAAAAATATGAACGGTCACTATCACAGAAGTTCTAAAGGCGGTGGAGAATGGGAATTCTTTGACCTTCCACAGCAGTGGCAGATTCACTACAACAGCCCTTCATTTGAACAGGAGCTGACATTCAACTTAAAGCCATTCAGCTTCAAGCACACAGGAATATTCCCTGAGCAGGCTGCTAACTGGGACTGGTTCGGAAAGATTATCTCAGATGCCAAGAAAAAGCGTGGCAGCGAGCCTGTAAAGGTTCTCAACCTTTTTGCTTATACTGGCGGTGCAACTCTCGCATGTGCAGCCGCAGGTGCCAATGTTACACATGTAGACGCTTCTAAAGGTATAGTCGCATGGGCTAAAGAAAATGCACAGTCTTCAGGACTTATTGACAAGCCTATCCGCTGGATAGTTGATGACTGTGTAAAGTTTGTAGAAAGAGAGATAAGAAGAGGCAACCATTACGATGCAATCATCATGGATCCACCTTCATACGGACGTGGTCCTAAAGGAGAAATCTGGAAAATAGAAGAAGCCATACACCCGCTTGTTAAGCTTTGTGCACAGCTTCTTTCTGATGAACCATTATTTTTCCTTATTAATTCATACACAACAGGTCTTCAGCCAGCCGTTCTTACTTATATGTTAAGCACAGAACTTAAGAGCTTTGGCGGACACTGTGATTCACAGGAAGTAGGTCTTCCTGTTTCAAGCAACGGACTTGTTCTTCCATGTGGTGCTTCCGGCCGCTGGATGAAATAATTAATACACAACACCATCGAGTGACGGCGATTCTTCGCCGTCATTCACAATTCTGATAACCAGATGATTAGGCAGGCATGTAATCGGCATTAAAGGCTCAGATATAAAGCCCATGTTCACACACAGCTTGTCTGGACAGCTTGCATCAGCAATCTTAATCTTTCCATTCTCAACAAGAATATCATTATACTCTCCATCCCCGTATTCAATCCTGAACGTGTACGGATTCTTAACATCATCTAACGAAACAGTTCTTAACAATTCGTTATCTCTGTATATATAAGCGGTCTTACTACCGTCATTCTTTCCTGATTTCATATATATAATAGAAGCCACACTTGCCCCGACAAGCAGGACAATCACAGCCACCACTGCAACAACTCTTTTTTTCACAATCTCCTCCATCTGCTACATAGTATATTTTTTAGGAATATATCTGTCTGCAAAGAAGCACACAAGGCCCGTAAACAGACCTGTTATAACACCGCTTATCACAAGGAACGGCATGTACGCAAATATACCTGACAATCTGAGTATGAAAAATGCAGCAAGAATCTGACCTGCATTGTGCGACACCGCGCCAAGTATACCTGTAAGGAATATATACTGTCCCCTAAGCAATTTGTTAACAGCTGCCATCACAATAAGACATAAAAATCCACCACTTACACTATATATAAATGATACTGCCTGCCCTGTAAATATTGTAGCCAGTATAATTCTCATAGCCAGCACAATGGCCGCATCACTGACCTTATACCTTTTCAGTACAAAAAGTGTCACTATATTGGCAAGTCCTAACTTGACTCCCGGAATTGGAACAAGTGTCGGAATCGCCGATTCCACAACAAATATCGTCAACGCTATTGTTGTAAGCAACGCCAGCGTAGTAAGTCTCTTAACACTAAAAGTTTTCTTCATATTTGCCTCCGCATAAATGTTACCTATGCATTTTAACAGACATTTCATATTAAGACAATAATTCGTTAAATTAATTCAAATTCGTGCAAAATCAGTTTGACAGTTTGTAAAAATATAGTATAATCATTTGGCTTTATAAATATACGAAAGTGAGGAAATCCTATGGTAAAAGACATGACAAATGGTTCGCCTTCCAAGCATATTCTTGGATTCGCAGTTCCAATGCTGTTCGGAATGCTGTTTCAGCAATTCTACAACCTTGTTGACACAATAATCGTTGGTAAAACTCTCGGTGTTGAAGCTCTTGCCGGTGTTGGAGCAACAGGTTCTATCAACTTCATGATAATCGGTTTCTGTATGGGAGTCTGTAACGGATTCGTGATTCCGGTCGCCCAGTGCTTTGGTGCTAAGAAGCCTGCTGACCTTAGAAAATATGTATTTAACGGATATATCTGCAGTATTGTGTTTGCCATAGTGCTTACGCTTGCATCCGTAATATTCTGCCGCAGGATACTTATTATCATGAATACACCGGCAGATATTATCGACCACGCTTACAATTACATAGTTGTCATCTTCATCGGAATCCCTACCGTATTCCTGTACAACATGGTATCCGGTGTTATCCGCTCGCTCGGCGACAGTAAGACACCTGTAGTTTTCCTAGTGCTTTCTTCAATAATAAATGTAGTACTTGATTTCTTTCTTATTCTTGTATGTAAGATGGGCGTTGCCGGAGCTGGCTGGGCAACTGTAACATCACAGCTTGTTTCGGGACTTACCTGTCTAATATATATGTATAAGAAATATGACATCTTAAAAGGTGACAAATCAGAAAGAGTACTTGATAGAAGATTCATCACCAACCTGTGTATGAACGGTGTTCCTATGGGACTCCAGTATTCAATAACAGCCATCGGAAGTACAATCCTTCAGGCTGCTGTCAATACACTTGGTTCAACATATGTAGCCGCAATGACTGCCGGTTCTAAGATGTTCAACTTTACCTGTTGTCCATTTGATGCACTCGGCTCAACCATGGCAACCTATGCCGGACAGAATGTTGGAGCTGCCAAGATTAAAAGACTTGGTCAAGGCGTACGCTCTGCTATGATAATTGGTTCAGTATACAGTGTTCTTTCACTTATTGCACTGTATTTCACTACAGATTATATTGCATTATTATTCGTTAATGCATCAGAGACAACAATAATTGCTCTTACAAGACAGTTCATCCTTGCATCTGCATGCTTCTACATTCCGCTTACAGGTGTTAACGTAGTCCGTTTCTGCATACAGGGTATGGGCTTCTCAGTATTTGCGATATCAGCCGGTATCCTTGAAATGATTGGCCGTGCATTTGCAGCCATTATACTTATCCCAAGTATTGGATTCATGGGTGCATGCCTTGCTTCACCTATTGCATGGATTGCTGCTGACGCATTTTTATTTCCTGCATTCATACATTGTGCCAGGAAGCTTAATGCAAGGCATTCTAAATAATTTTAAACATGCAAATGCTGCCCCGTCTTATTCAGACTGGACAGCATTTCGTATAATATCTATATTGTAACATAAACAGCTTGTCTCTTTAAAGAATCATATCTCTCCTCAAATGTTTTCAAATTCCTTGTAACCATTCCTGCCATAGGATCGGCAACATAAACCTCATTATTATCAAGGTCATATCCTACAACTACTACACAATGTTCAGGCGCAATCCATGTATATTCACGTCCATCAAGAGTAAGTGTCTGCGATTCATATGCTGGTGCCATTCCCATTGTATTCCATACAATCATTGGTACTCCCTGTGAAACATATTCAAGTATCTTATCAAATGTTACACCACTTACATTAGACGCCTTCATGCTGACATTATTCTTCTTAAAATACAGATTAGCGGCATCAACTATCGGCTGTGCCATACATCCAAAACTGCCAGCATCTCTTGGATTTCCAAGAAACATCTTGTAATAACTTCCATCACCTTTCTTTAAATAGTCATCTGCCATTGTCTCTTTCTTAACATTTATTCCATAGTAATTCAAAACGGATGTCAATGAAGTAATTTCGCATCCTGTAGGAAGTTCCGGATTCTGGCTGAGCCATTCAAAATCCTCCATCTTATAATAATTCTCAATAGTCTCTGTCTGCATCTGCACATTTTCAGTTCCCAGTTCAGCTATCTCTCCGGATTCTTCCACCTGATCCAACTCTACATCAAATAATGCAGTATCTTCGTTGTAGTCAATCTCGTCATTACTCGCTTTCAGGCTTATCACACTTTTAATTCCATCATAATAACCTTCTTTATAATTCATAAATATAACTACAACCACCAGAATTATCATTCCAAATGTAGCTGCTATCAATATTTTCGTTACTGCCATCTGTCTTCTGGCTGCTTGCTTATTGTACCTTCTTACTGCTGTTCTTGCGTTCATAACCTCACCAATTTAACCTTTTCCCCTATACATACAGGCTTTATTGTTCCCTCTATTTCTATATACGGAAATAAACTTAAATTAGTTTAAAATTATATCAAAAACTTATATTAATTTAATAACCTGACAATTAGCAGTCATTCCATCCCAGAATCTATCAAGTGTTGTTCCCCTGAATTTAGCTATAATGCTGCAGTTCATCGCACCGTGCCCCACAATCAGAATATCTTTTCCTTCAGTCACCTGTGGCATAACGACATTATCTATAAATTCCCCTGTCCTTGCAAAAAGCTGTTCAAAACTTTCTCCACCTTCAACTGTCACATAATCCTCCGGTTTCTTAAAAAGAGCATTAATCGGACAGTCATCAATAGCAAATGAATTCTCTATTCCTTCATATATTCCAAATCCCATCTCTATAAGCCTGTCATCCGTATACACAGGAACATCTCTTCCCTGCATAAAAATCTCCGCTGTTTCCTTTGCTCTGACAAGTGGCGATGAATAGCATATGTCAAAATGTATATCCGCATACTTTTTCCCAGCCTCTGCCGCCATCATTCTGCCCTCATCATTAAGAGGTATATCTGTTCTTCCCTGCAATTTATGACATGCATTCCAGTCTGTTTTACCATGACGCATTATGTATAGCATATTATTCTCCTATATTTTATCATATCCAAGTTCATTACTTCGCAAACAGCTCATATGCCAGAATTTCATTCTGGCATTGTCGCGGCGCTCCTCGAGAACCCATACAAAGTTCTCAGTTCGTGCAAGCACGACTGCGAACTTTCCATGACTTCTCTCATCGCTGCTCGCGCAAAAAAGGGTTTCCGGGAAACCCGGAAACCCTTGAAAGAACTGTATTAATAACAATTACTCGATGATTGTTGCAACAGCACCAGAACCAACTGTTCTACCACCCTCACGGATAGCGAAACGAAGACCCTGCTCCATAGCTACGTTATGGATAAGTTCAACTGTCATCTCTACGTTATCACCAGGCATGCACATTTCTGTACCAGCTGGAAGCTCGCAAACACCAGTTACATCAGTTGTTCTGAAGTAGAACTGTGGTCTGTAGTTGTTGAAGAATGGAGTATGACGTCCACCTTCGTCCTTTGTTAATACGTAAACCTGAGCTGTAAACTTGTGGTGTGGTGTGATTGAACCTGGCTTGCAGAGAACCTGTCCTCTCTGGATCTCGTCTCTCTGAACACCTCTAAGAAGTGCACCAATGTTATCACCTGGCTGAGCCTCATCAAGAAGCTTTCTGAACATCTCGATACCAGTTACAACTACCTTACGGATATCTTCATGGATACCAACGATTTCAACTTCCTCATTAACGTGGAGAACACCTCTCTCTACTCTACCAGTAGCAACAGTACCACGTCCTGTGATAGAGAATACGTCCTCTACAGGCATAAGGAATGGCTTATCTGTATCTCTTTCTGGATCTGGAACATACTCATCAATAGTATGCATAAGCTCAAGGATCTTGTCACCCCATTCGCTGTTAGGATCTTCAAGAGCCTTAAGAGCTGATCCCTGGATGATTGGTGTATCATCGCCTGGGAAGTCATACTCGTTAAGAAGTTCTCTGATTTCCATATCTACTAATTCAAGAAGTTCTGGATCATCAACCATATCACACTTGTTCATGAATACAACGATGTAAGGAACACCAACCTGACGAGCAAGAAGGATATGCTCTCTTGTCTGAGCCATAACACCATCAGTAGCAGCAACAACAAGGATACCTGCATCCATCTGAGCAGCACCTGTGATCATGTTCTTTACGTAATCAGCATGTCCTGGGCAGTCAACGTGTGCATAGTGTCTCTTCTCTGTCTCATACTCAACATGAGCTGTAGAGATAGTGATACCTCTTTCTCTTTCCTCTGGTGCCTTATCAATATTCTCGAATGCAACAGCCTCACCTGTACCAAGTCTCTCATGAAGAGTCTTTGTGATAGCAGCTGTTAATGTAGTCTTACCGTGATCTACGTGTCCGATTGTACCAATGTTACAATGTGGTTTTGTTCTCTCAAATTTAGCCTTTGCCATTGTTTAAAATCCTCCTAAAAATATTTAGATTGCCCTGAGAGGAAATATCCCCTCGGGCTTTGTCATAGCTGAAATCTATTATATTTCATTTGCTGAAATATTTCAACTATATTTTTATAGTTATTACTTATTTCTATCAGAAATAACCTTATCCTGAACAGACTTTGGAGCCTGCTCGTATTTATCGAAGAACATAGAGTAGTTACCACGACCCTGTGTCTTAGAACGAAGGTCTGTAGCATATCCGAACATCTCTGAAAGTGGAACGAATGCTTTAATCATCTTACCGCCTGAGATATCTTCCATACCTTCGATACGTCCTCTACGTGAGTTGATATCACCGATTACATCACCCATGTATTCTTCTGGCATAGTAACCTCAACCTTCATGATAGGCTCAAGAAGGGCAGGTGCTGCCTTAGCCATAGCATCCTTGAATGCCATAGAACCAGCAATGTGGAATGCCATTTCTGAAGAATCGACTTCATGGTATGAACCATCGTAGATATCTGCTCTAAGTCCGAGAACTGGGAATCCAGCTAAGATACCTGAATTAGCAGCTTCTCTGATACCATCAGCAACTGAAGGGATGTATTCCTTAGGAATAGCACCACCAACTACAGAAGACTCGCAGAAGAGTACTGGAGGTTCGTTAATTAATACTGTGTTCTTTGTCTCAACATCAAACTTATCAACGTTAGCTTCAAGTGGTGAGAAACGTACTTTACAGTGACCATACTGACCACGTCCACCTGACTGCTTAGCGTACTTACTATCAACATCAACTGCCTTAGTGAAGCACTCTCTGTAAGCAACCTGAGGAGCACCAACGTTAGCCTCTACCTTGAACTCACGGAGAAGTCTGTCAACGATGATATCAAGGTGAAGCTCACCCATACCAGCGATGATTGTCTGACCTGTTTCCTGATCTGTATGAGCACGGAATGTAGGATCTTCTTCAGCAAGCTTTGCTAAAGCTTCGCCCATCTTACCCTGGTCATTCTTAGTCTTTGGCTCAATAGCAAGCTCGATAACTGGCTCTGGGAATTCCATAGACTCTAAGATAACTGGATGTGCTTCATCACAGATAGTATCACCTGTTACTGTAACCTTAAGACCTACTGCAGCAGCGATATCTCCTGAGTAAACCTTATCGATTTCTTTTCTCTGGTTAGCGTGCATCTGAAGGATACGGCCAACTCTTTCTTTCTTATTCTTATTAGAGTTAAGTACATAAGAACCACCGTTTAATGTACCTGAATAAACTCTGAAGAATGCTAACTTACCAACGAATGGGTCAGTCATAATCTTGAATGCAAGAGCTGCAAATGGCTCTTCATCAGATGACTTTCTTGTTACTTCGTTACCGTCTTCGTCAACACCTGTGATATCTGGGATATCTGTAGGAGCTGGCATGTACTCAATAACAGCATCAAGAAGCTTCTGAACACCCTTGTTCTTATAAGCTGTACCGCAAAGACAAGGAATAGCTGTACCTTCGATAGTACCCTTTCTTAAAGCAGCCTTTAATTCAGGAACTGTAAGTTCCTCATCGTTAAAGAACTTCTCCATAAGGTCTTCATCAAGTTCAGCACACTGCTCAACGAGCTTGTCATGATATTCCTGAGCCTGATCCTTTAAATCGTCTGGGATCTCACCAACAACGATATCATCACCCTTATCTCCGTTGAAGACATAAGCCTTCATCTCGAATAAGTCGATAATACCCTTGAAGTCATCTTCCTTACCGATAGGAATCTGTACAAGTACAGGATTCTTTCCAAGCTTTGTAATAAGCTGGTTGCATGATCCGAAGAAATCAGCCCCCATCTTATCCATCTTGTTCATGAAAGCCATACGAGGTACGTTGTACTTATCAGCCTGACGCCATACGTTCTCTGACTGTGGCTCAACACCGTTCTGTGCATCGAATACACCTACGGCACCATCAAGTACTCTAAGTGAACGCTCAACTTCTACTGTGAAGTCAACGTGTCCTGGAGTATCGATAATGTTAATACGGTATTCTGGCTGTGTCTTATCTGGCTTACCCTCTTTCTCAGGTGTCCAGTGACATGTTGTAGCAGCTGAAGTGATTGTGATACCTCTCTCCTGCTCCTGGGCCATCCAGTCCATAGTAGCAGTACCTTCATGAGTATCACCAATCTTGTGATTAACACCAGTATAATAAAGGATACGCTCTGTTAATGTTGTCTTACCAGCATCAATATGAGCCATAATTCCGATATTTCTGGTTCTCTCCAATGGATATTCTCTTCCAGCCATGGATAAAACCTCCTATAATTATAATTAGAATCTGTAATGAGCAAAAGCCTTGTTTGCTTCTGCCATCTTGTGCATATCTTCTTTTCTCTTTACAGATGCACCTGTGTTGTTAGCTGCATCAAGAATCTCGTTAGCGAGTCTTTCTTCCATAGTCTTCTCGCCTCTTGCTCTAGAGAATGTAGTCATCCAACGAAGAGCTAAAGCCTGTCTTCTATCCGGCTTAACTTCGATAGGTACCTGATAAGTTGCTCCACCGATACGTCTAGCCTTAACTTCAAGAACTGGCATGATATTGTTCATAGCTTCTTCGAATACTTCGATAGCTGGTCTCTCAGTCTTAGCTGCGACTCTATCAAAAGCACCGTAAACAATCTTCTGAGCTACTCCTCTCTTACCATCAAGCATAATGTTGTTGATAAGCTTAGTAACTACCTTATTGTTGTAAATAGGATCTGCTAATACATCTCTTTTCTGTGTATGTCCTTTACGTGGCACGGTTCTTCCCTCCTTAATAAATTTATTAAATCATAGGTACTCACAAATAAAAAATGTGTTCGCGCCGTATATATTAACCTGCAACCTCTTGATTAATCTAATTCCGGCACAATTCAAAATTTAATTTGTTCGTAAAAATCAGATTCTTATGAATCCGACTCTTGCAAATTGTAAAACTTGCATGCATTCATACAAATGCGTGTCTTAATTCAGGCTTAATTACTTAGCGTCCTTAGGTCTCTTAGCACCGTACTTAGAACGAGCCTGTCTTCTCTTTGCAACACCTGCTGTATCAAGTGTTCCTCTGATGATGTGGTATCTTGTACCTGGTAAATCCTTTACTCTTCCACCTCTTATAAGAACAACGCTGTGTTCCTGAAGATTGTGTCCCTCACCTGGGATGTAAGATGTTACCTCGATACCGTTAGAAAGACGTACTCTGGCAATCTTTCTAAGAGCTGAGTTAGGCTTCTTAGGTGTAGCAGTCTTAACAGCTGTACAAACACCTCTCTTCTGTGGAGAAGAGATATCTGTTGCCTTCTTCTGAAGTGAGTTGTAACCCTTCTGAAGAGCTGGTGCTGTAGACTTCTTTACTGCAGTCTTTCTTCCCTGTTTTACTAACTGGTTAAATGTTGGCATTCCGTTTTCACCTCCCGAAATTAGAATAATGAATGGTTGCATCTTAGTATCAACTAAGAAAATGTTTTGTCACCAAAACAGCGCAAAAATAGAACTTGCCTATTCGCACGCTTTATTAGTATATATATTTGCAAATTCAGTGTCAAGCATTTTTTCAAAAAAAGATAAAAGCGTGCCAGATTTTATCAATCTGACACGCTTAAAATTATCTATAAAGAATTAATCTTCCTGTGTGAAAACAAGTTCATCTTCACCAGACTCTTCTTCATCTTCTTCGATGTAGTTGTCTGTAGAACTGATCTTGATATCCTGATAACGCTTCATACCTGTACCGGCAGGAATAAGCTTACCAATGATAACATTCTCTTTAAGACCGATAAGTGGATCAATCTTTCCGTTAATAGCTGCATCAGTAAGAACCTTAGTAGTCTCCTGGAATGAAGCTGCTGACATGAATGAAGTAGAAGCAAGTGAAGCCTTTGTAATACCAAGGATAATAGGAGTACCTGTAGCAGGTGTCTTTCCTTCTTCCTCAAGCTTCTCATTAACTTCCTGGAATTCAATTGTGTCAACCTGTGAACCAGGAAGGAACTTAGAATCTCCAGCTTCATCAACAACTATCTTCTTAAGCATCTGACGAACAATAAGCTCGATATGCTTATCATTGATATCAACACCCTGGATACGGTAAACCTTCTGAACTTCACGAAGGAGGTAATCCTGAACAGCTCTTACACCAAGGATTCTTACGATATCATGTGGATTCTCAGAACCCTCTGTGATTTCTTCACCCTTAGCAACAACCTGTCCTTCAACAACCTTTTCTCTTGTATCCTTAGATAATGGATAAGCCTTAGAATTGCCTTCATCGTCAGTAATAACGATTTCAGTCTTCTTCTCAGTCTTAACAATACTTACAGTTCCGCCAAACTCAGCAAGTACAGCAAGCATCTTAGGCTTTCTTGCCTCGAAAAGCTCTTCTACTCTAGGAAGACCCTGAGTAATGTTATCACCGGCAACACCACCTGTATGGAAAGTTCTCATAGTAAGCTGTGTACCAGGCTCACCGATTGACTGGGCTGCGATAATACCAACAGCTTCACCAACCTGAACAGTCTGTCCAGTTGCCATGTTAGTTCCATAACACTTAGCACACACACCGATGTGTGAACGGCATGTAAGGATTGTTCTGATCTTAACCTTATCAACACCTGTCTTGATAATAGCTTCTGCTCTCTTAGGAGTTACAAGATGATTAGCTTCAACAATAACCTCGCCTGTAGCCGGGTCAACAATATCCTCAGCTAAGTATCTTCCTGTAATACGCTCCTGTAATGGCTCAAGGATATCTTCCTTGGCATCACTTGAGTTAGTAGCTCTGTTATTAACAAATGAGTAAACATACATACCAGGTATCTGCTTACCTGCGCTACAATCTGTCTCTCTGATAATAAGATCCTGAGAAACATCAACAAGTCTTCTTGTAAGGTATCCTGAATCGGCTGTACGAAGGGCTGTATCTGAAAGTCCTTTACGGGCACCGTGAGCTGAAATAAAGTATTCCAGAACATCAAGACCTTCACGGAAGTTTGACTTGATAGGAAGTTCGATAGTGTTACCTGATGTATCAGCCATCAAACCACGCATACCTGCTAACTGCTTAATCTGCTGGTTAGAACCACGGGCACCTGAGTCAGCCATCATGAAGATGTTGTTATATTTATCAAGACCCTGAAGAAGGGCATCCTTAATCTTATCATCAGTCTCCTGCCATACGCGGATAACATTCTTATGTCTTTCCTCGTCAGTAGCCTGACCTCTGTTATATTTAACAGTAATCTGTTCAACTTTCTTTTCTGCCTCAGCAAGAAGCTGCTTCTTAACTGGTGGCACTGTCATCTCAGAAATAGAAACTGTCATGGCAGCTCTGGTAGAGTACTTATAACCCATAGCCTTGATATCATCAAGAACCTCTGCAGTTGTTGTAGTACCATGAGTATTGATAACATGCTGCAAGATATCCTTAAGCTGTTTCTTTCCTACATGGAAATCAACTTCTGGAACTAATAAGTTCTCAGCCACACTTCTGTCTACATATCCGAGATCCTGAGGAAGAATTTCGTTGAATATAAGTCTTCCAAGTGTAGACTCGATATTACCAGAAACCTCTTCTCCGTTAATATTCTTAGTTACATGAACCATAATCTTGGCATGTAAAGTAATTACACCATTCTCATAAGCAAGAAGTGCTTCGTTAATGCTCTTGAAAATCTTACCTTCACCCTTTGCACCTGGTCTTTCCTGTGTAAGGTAGTAAATACCAAGTACCATATCCTGTGAAGGAACGGCAACAGGACCACCATCAGATGGCTTAAGAAGGTTGTTAGGTGAAAGAAGCATAAATCTACACTCAGCCTGAGCCTCAACAGAAAGTGGAAGATGGACAGCCATCTGGTCACCATCGAAGTCGGCATTGAACGCTGTACAAACAAGTGGATGAAGCTTAATAGCCTTACCTTCTACAAGGATTGGCTCGAAAGCCTGAATACCAAGTCTGTGAAGTGTAGGAGCACGGTTAAGCATAACTGGATGCTCTTTAATAACATCTTCAAGTACATCCCATACTTCTGGCTCAAGATGTTCTACGCTCTTCTTAGCTTTCTTAATATTATCTGCAAGATTACGTCTTACAAGCTCTCTCATAACGAATGGCTTGAATAACTCAATAGCCATCTCTTTAGGAAGACCACACTGGTAAATCTTAAGCTCTGGTCCTACTACGATAACTGAACGTCCTGAGTAGTCAACTCGCTTACCAAGAAGGTTCTGTCTGAAACGTCCCTGCTTACCCTTTAATAAATCTGATAAAGATTTAAGAGCTCTGTTTCCAGGACCTGTTACCGGACGACCATTTCTACGTCCGTTATCGATAAGAGCATCAACAGCTTCCTGAAGCATTCTCTTTTCGTTACGTACAATGATTTCTGGAGCTCCAAGCTCAAGAAGTCTTGCAAGTCTGTTATTTCTGTTAATAATTCTTCTGTAAAGATCATTAAGATCTGAAGTTGCAAAACGTCCACCATCAAGCTGGACCATAGGTCTTAAATCTGGCGGAATTACAGGGATTTCTGTAAGAATCATCCACTCAGGCTTAGTTCCTGCATTCTTAAATGCTTCAACAACTTCAATTCTCTTTATAAGTCTGGCAGCCTTCTGAGAAGTAGTGTTAGCAAGTTCTTCCTTAAGTCTTACTTCCTCTTCTTCAAGGTTAACCATCTGGAGGAGCTCGAGGATTGCCTCAGCTCCCATACCAACACGGAAAGCCTTGCTTCCGTACTGCTCGCAGAGTTCTCTGTATTCAGTCTCTGAAAGAATCTTCTTGAAAGGAATATCTGTTTCACCTGGATCAATTACGATATATGAAGCAAAATATAATACCTTCTCAAGGTTCTTAGGACCTATATCAAGAATGAGATCCATACGGCTAGGAATACCCTTGAAGTACCAGATATGAGATACTGGTGCAGCGAGGTGAATATGACCCATACGGTCTCTTCTTACGCTGGCCTTAGTAACTTCAACACCACATTTGTCGCAGACAATACCCTTGTCCTTGATCTTCTTGTACTTACCGCAGTGGCACTCCCAGTCCTTGCTAGGACCAAATATTCTTTCGCAGAAAAGTCCATCCTTTTCTGGCTTAAGTGTTCTATAGTTAATTGTTTCAGGTTTGGTAACCTCACCATGAGACCACTCCAAAATATTCTCAGGAGAAGCAAGCTTGATCTGAATCTTATCAAATTTCATTGACTTATTTGATTTAATTTCTTCTGCCATTATAGTGCTCCCTTCTAATTAATATTCATCTGAATTGCCATCGCCGTAATCATCATCAAAATCATCGGCCATATCGAAATCAGCGTCATCATCTGAATCTACAGCATCTTCTGTTCCATCTTCATTGAGAGTAACTGTTGACATACCGCCAGCCTTGTACTCTGCCTCTTCCTCTCTGCTGTTTCTTCTATATCCGTTACCTTCATCAAGAACCTTCTTGAAATCAGTAACTTCATATTCAGAACTCTCAAGAAGTCTTACTTCGTTGTTGTCCTGATCAAGAACTCTTACATCAAGTGCGAGTGACTGAAGTTCCTTAAGAAGAACCTTGAATGATTCTGGAACTCCCGGTTCAGGAATATTCTCACCCTTAATAATAGCTTCGTAAGTCTTAACTCGTCCTACAACATCATCAGACTTAACAGTAAGGATTTCCTGAAGAGTATATGCAGCACCATAAGCCTCAAGTGCCCAAACCTCCATCTCTCCGAATCTCTGTCCACCGAACTGAGCCTTACCACCAAGTGGCTGCTGAGTTACAAGTGAGTATGGACCAGTTGAACGTGCATGAATCTTATCATCAACAAGGTGATGAAGCTTTAAGTAATGCATGAATCCGATAGTTACAGGACTGTCAAAGTACTCACCTGTTCTACCATCTCTCAGTCTTACCTTACCATCACGGCCGATTGGAACACCCTTCCATTCAGCTCTGTGATCTCTGTGTTCTGAAAGATAATCAAATACCTCTTTATTAAGAACATCTTTATACTGTGCTGTAAATGTAACCATATCCTCAGGATATTCTTCACCATTCTTCTCAGCCTCAGCCTTCTGGGCTGCAAGCTCTTCATCATCGAATGGATGGTTAGCATAAGCATTTGCCATATCAAGAGTATCCATAATATCATTCTCATCTGCACCATCAAATACTGGAGTAGAAATGTTAAATCCAAGTACCTTGGCAGCAAGACTTAAATGAATCTCAAGGACCTGTCCGATGTTCATTCGTGAAGGAACGCCCAGTGGGTTAAGCACGATATCAAGAGGACGACCGTTAGGAAGGAATGGCATATCTTCAACAGGAAGTACTCTTGAAACGACACCCTTGTTACCATGACGACCAGCCATCTTATCACCAACGCCGATCTTTCTCTTCTGTGCAATATATATACGAACAGACTTGTTAACTCCTGGTGAGAGTTCATCTCCGTTCTCTCTTGTAAATGTCTTAACAGCAACAACGATACCATAAGCACCATGAGGTACCTTAAGTGAAGTATCTCTTACTTCTCTAGCCTTCTCACCAAAGATAGCTCTAAGAAGTCTCTCTTCAGCAGTAAGCTCTGTTTCTCCCTTAGGAGTAACCTTACCAACAAGAATGTCTCCGGCTCTTACCTCAGCACCAACACGGATGATACCATTCTCATCAAGATCCTTAACTGCCTCAGAACCTGTTGAAGGAAGATCTCTTGTAATCTCTTCAGGTCCTAACTTAGTATCTCTTGCTTCTGTCTCATATTCTTCAATATGAATAGATGTATAAACATCATCTCTTACGAGACGCTCACTAAGAAGTACAGCATCCTCGTAGTTATAACCTTCCCAAGTCATGAAACCGATAAGAGGGTTCTTACCGAGGGCAATCTCACCATTAGATGTAGATGGACCATCAGCAATAACATCTCCTGCCTTAACCTCATCACCCTTGAAAACAATAGGTCTCTGGTTATAGCAGTTACTCTGGTTACTTCTTGAGAACTTAGTAAGCTTGTATTCGCGTGCCTTGCCGTCCTTCTCTCTGATAACAATCTTGTTAGATTCAGAAGAAAGAACAACACCATCAGCCTCTGCAACCACACAAACGCCTGAGTCAACAGCAGTCTTATTCTCAATACCAGTTCCGATAACAGGAGCTTCTGTCATAAGAAGAGGTACAGCCTGACGCTGCATGTTAGAACCCATGAGGGCACGTGTACAGTCATCGTTCTGAAGGAAAGGAATCATAGATGTAGCAACTGAGAATACCATCTTAGGAGATACATCCATAAGGTCAATCTGGCTCTTATCGAACTGAGAAGTTTCTTCTCTGTAACGTCCAGATACAGTATTTCTTACGAAATAACCATTCTCATCAATTTCAGCATTAGCCTGTGCTACATGGAAATCATCTTCTTCATCAGCTGTGAAGTAACGAACTTCATCAGTAACTCTTGGATTCTTAGGATCAGACTTATCTACAATACGATAAGGAGCTTCAACGAATCCATATTCATTAATTCTTGCATAAGATGCAAGAGAGTTAATAAGACCAATGTTAGGTCCTTCAGGAGTCTCGATAGGACACATTCTACCATAATGAGTATAGTGTACATCTCGAACCTCGAAACCTGCACGATCTCTTGAAAGACCACCAGGACCAAGGGCAGAAAGACGTCTCTTATGAGTAATCTCACTAAGAGGGTTATTCTGATCCATGAACTGTGACAGCTGTGAACTTCCGAAAAATTCCTTAATAGCAGCTGTTACAGGCTTAATATTAATAAGTGACTGTGGAGATATTCCGCTAAGATCCTGTGTAGACATTCTCTCACGGACAACTCTTTCCATTCTTGAGATACCAATTCTGAACTGGTTCTGAAGAAGTTCTCCTACAGCTCTGATACGTCTGTTTCCAAGGTGATCAATATCATCCTTAGTACCAACACCATATTCAAGGTGCATATTATAATTAATAGAAGCAAGAATATCTTCTACTGTAATATGCTTAGGAATAAGGTCAGCAATGTTCTTAGTAATAGCTTCCTTAATATCCTCTAAAGATTCATTCTCAGCAAGAATCTGTGCAAGAACAGGATAGTATACATACTCTGTTACACCAAGCTCCTTAGCTTCTTCTTCGCTGATATCAACCCATTTAGTAATATCAACCGCACGGTTAGAAAGAATCTTAACAACTCTGTCAGATACAGTACCATCAGCAGCCTTAACTTCTACAGTAATGAATACTGAAGGAACAGCTGCATCCTGAATAGCCTGTGCTGATTCTCTTGTAAGCTTCTCACCTGCTGTTGCAATAACAGTACCGTTCTCATCAACAACATCCTCAGCAAGAACCTGACCTGTAAGTCTGCTCTTGAAAGAAAGCTTCTTATTAAACTTATATCTTCCAACATGTGCAAGATCATATCTTCTTGGATCGAAGAACATACCTGAAATAAGTGCCTCAGCACTCTCTACAGATAATGGTTCTCCTGGTCTTAACTTCTTATAAAGTTCAAGAATACCTTCCTGATAGTTAGTAGAAGTATCCTTCTCCATAGTAGCAAGAAGCTTAGGTTCCTCGCCAAATATATCAAGAATCTCCGCATTAGTACCAAATCCTAATGCTCTGATAAGAACAGTAATAGGAACCTTCTTATTACGGTCAACCTTAACATAGAACACATCGTTAGCATCTGTTTCATACTCTAACCATGCACCCCTGTTAGGAATTACCTGACAGCTGTATAAGAAGATCTTACCATACTTATCCTTCTGTATATCATAATAAATACCAGGTGAACGTACCAACTGGCTGACAATAACTCGTTCAGCACCATTAATTACAAATGTACCTGTCTTAGTCATTAATGGCAGGTCACCCATGAAAATCTCATGCTCGCTGATGCTTTCTGTCTCTTTGTTATGAAGTCTTACTGTAACCTTAAGAGGAGCTGCATATGTAGCATCTCTTTCTTTACACTCTTCAATTGAATACTTAACTTCGTCTTCACATAACGCAAAATCTACGAATTCCAGACTTAATCTTCCATTATAGTCTGCAATTGGAGATATGTCATCAAAGACCTCTTTCAAGCCTTCATTCAAAAACCACTGGTAAGAATCCTTCTGCACCTCAATAAGGTTAGGCATCTCAAGAACTTCTTTCTGTCTTGAGAAACTCATACGCATTGCCTTGCCCGACGTTATTGGGCGTAATCTGTTTTTCTCCATTGACGTTTCACCCCTTAGTTTTCTTCACATTAATATATTACATTATCGGTAAATGTGCAGAGAATGAGCACAAATTACCACAATAGTGCATTGTCCATAGTACATCAAAGTTATATATATGTCAAGGGATTTTCAAAAATTTCCACGAATATTTAGAATTTTATAAAGATAATAGTGTTTCCGCCATATCTGGCAGAATAAAATAAAGATATGATTTATAGAAAAAAGAAAAGACAGGAGCCGCGAAGGCCCACTGTCTTTCTTATTATATTCATTGAATAATCAAGTAAATTACTTAAGAGTAACCTTAGCTCCAACTTCTTCAAGCTTCTTCTTGATTTCCTCAGCCTCTTCCTTAGAAGCCTGCTCCTTAACAACCTTAGGTGCGCCGTCAACAACATCCTTAGCTTCCTTTAATCCAAGACCTGTGATTTCACGAACAACCTTGATAACCTTAACCTTCTGATCTCCAGCTTCTGTAAGCTCTACATCAAACTCAGACTTCTCCTCAGCTGCTGCTGCGCCAGCACCTGCTGCTGCAACTACAACGCCTGCTGCTGCAGATACGCCGAACTCTTCTTCACAAGCCTTAACTAAATCGTTAAGCTCTAATACTGATAAACCTTTAATAACTTCAATGATTTCCTGTGTTGTCATTATTATAATCTCCTTTTTAATATTATTCTAAAATTGAAAGAGCATTTATGCTGCTTTCATAGTTAATCCAGTGTTAAACTGATTAAGCAACTTCCTCGTTCTTCTCAGCAATCTGCTTAATAACACGAGCAAAGTTTGTAATAGGTGACTGCATACTTCCAAGTAACTTTGAAAGAAGCTCCTCTCTTGAAGGGATAGTAGCGATAGTAGCGATTCCTGCTGCATCGTAGAATGTTCCTTCAACAACGCCGCACTTTAATTCAAGAGCATCAGCTGTCTTAGCGAAGTTAGCTAAGATTCTTGCAGGTGCTGTAGCATCTGTCTTACAGAATGCAATAGCGTTAGTTCCTTCAAGAGTATCAGCGATTGGCTCGAACTCTGTTCCAGCAACAACTCTCTTTACTAAAGTGTTCTTATAAACCTTATAAACTACACCAGCTTCTCTTAACTGCTTACGAAGCTGTGTATCCTGCTCTACTGTAAGACCGCTGTAGTTAACTACAACAACGCCCTGAGCGCCATCAAAGTTATCTTTGATCTCATCGATAGTAGATGTCTTAAGGCCTACATTCTTTAAAATAGCCATGAATAATTACCTCCTGTTAGATTCTTGCTTCATATAGAAGCGATTTTGCCTAAGTGAAGATTATTCGTCTATAGTTTCCCTACAAACAAAACCCTCTCTGCCTAAGACAGAGAGGGAATAATTAATCAAATCCTTAAATCCTCGGTAGGCGTGTTACCTTTAACCGTCATCAGTAATACTGAATCCGGACCTGCTGTCTACGGCAAAATATTATGTTAACAGCAAAACGCTGCTCACAAGCTGATAGTATACTATCAAAATATATTAATGTCAACCGTTTTTAATCAAAAATCTGATTAACCCACATACTTGGCTGTGCTTAACTTAACACCAGGTCCCATAGTAGAAGTAAGAACTACACTTCTAAGATAAGCTCCCTTAAGTGAAGATGGCTTAGCCTTAACGATTGCATCCATAATAGCCTGGAAGTTGTCTGATAACTGCTCCTCTGTGAATGAAGCCTTACCAATTGGCACGTGAATGATATTAGTCTTGTCAAGTCTGTACTCGATCTTACCAGCCTTGATATCATTAACAGCTTTTGTTACATCCATAGTAACTGTACCAGCCTTAGGGTTTGGCATTAATCCCTTAGGACCAAGTACACGACCAAGACGACCAACAACACCCATCATATCTGGAGTTGCAACAACAACGTCGAACTCGAACCAGTTATCGTTCTGGATCTTAGGAATAAGTTCCTCACCGCCAACGAAATCTGCTCCAGCTGCAAGAGCCTCATCAGCCTTAGCACCCTTAGCAAATACTAATACACGTACAGTCTTACCTGTTCCGTGTGGAAGAACAACAGCTCCTCTGATCTGCTGCTCAGCGTGACGTCCATCACAACCTGTTCTGATATGTGCTTCGATTGTCTCGTCGAATTTAGCAGTAGCGTTCTTCTTTACTAATGAGATAGCGTCTGCTGCTTCGTATAATGTCTGGCGGTCAATATTCTTGGCTGCCTCAACGTATTTCTTTCCTCTTTTCATTATAAACCTCCTAGTGGTAATATCGGAAGGATTCTATCTTTCCTCCCACAATAATCATGAATCAAATGTAGATTAATCCTCTACAACGATACCCATACTCTTAGCTGTTCCTTCGATCATAGAAGTAGCTGCTTCGATAGATGCAGCATTAAGATCTGGCATCTTAAGCTCAGCAATCTTCTGAACTTCTGCTCTCTTAATAGTAGCAACCTTAGTCTTGTTAGGTACGCCTGATCCTGACTTAATGTTGCAAGCCTTCTTAAGAAGTACTGCTGCAGGTGGAGTCTTTGTAATAAAGCTGAAGCTTCTATCAGCATAAACTGTAATAACTACAGGTATGATAAGATCTCCCTGATCTGCTGTCTTAGCATTGAACTGCTTTGTGAATTCTACGATGTTAACACCGTGCTGACCAAGTGCTGGACCAACTGGTGGAGCTGGTGTAGCCTTGCCGGCAGGAATCTGTAATTTAATATATCCTGTTACTTTCTTTGCCATTTTGGCACCTCCTAAAAATAAATGTGGTAATTGGCGACCATCATAATACATCCTGCAATATTCACTCCTCAAGAATTGACCATCGGGCAATTCTTGTGAATGAATTTACGCAGTAAATTCATTCTGGTCTCCCACGTCCCAGGATCGGGACTGCTTCTTACAATAACTTCACATCTGTGAAATCAATTTCGACCGGTGTTTCACGACCGAACATCTCAACATTAATTGTAAGGCACTGCTTGCCCTCATTAATGTTAGTAATCTCACCAACTGTATCTTCCCATGCACCAGAGAGGATCATAACCTTATCGCCGACCTTGCCAGCGAACTGGATAACAGGCTTAACTTCCTGTTCTTCCTCAAGGCTTATGCCAAGATTCTTAATCTCTGTTGGTGTAAGTGGTACTGGCTTTGATCCAGGACCAACAAACCCTGTAACACCTCTTGTATTTCTGACAACATACCAACTATCGTCGTTCATTACCATCTTTACAAGAACGTATCCAGGAAACATCTTCTTCTGAGCAGCTTTCTTAGAGCCATCTTTAATCTCCACTACTGTTTCAAGCGGAACGATAACTTCAAGAATCTGATCGTGAAGATTTCTGTTTTCAACTGTCTTTTCAATGTTAGCTTTCACCTTATTCTCATAACCTGAGTAAGTGTGAACTACATACCATTTTGCGTCATCCATACAATCACCTATTCCTTATTTTACAATGAACTCAATTCCAAAGCGGACAATCAAATCCACAACTGCAATGATTACACCTAATAATACGGATACAGCCAATACAGCTACAGTTTCCTTAGTAAGCGACTGACGGTCTGGCCAAATAATCTTTGAAAATTCAGCTTTCAAACCTTTGAACCAGTTCTTTTTCTGCTTCTTAGCTTTTACAGTATCACCCATGAAATACTCCTCACTGTACTAATTACTTTGTTTCCTTGTGTAATGTGTGTGATTTACAGAACTTACAATACTTCTTTGTTTCCATTCTGTCTGGATGAGCTTTCTTTTCCTTAGTCATGTTGTAATTACGCTGTTTACACTCAGTACATGCCAATGTTATCTTTACTCGCACAACTTCCACCTCCAATTATTATTTTTGTAGGTGTTAAAACACCAATTGGTTTCTTTGCCCGCCCTCTCAATGTTGGGTTGTTGAATTTCAGGCACGCAAAAAAGACCGCTTCCATAGCCGTTCTAATATAGCACAGTATAATCCAACTCGTCAACAACTTTTTTAAAGAAAATATAGTGACAAAAAATGCACTTCATATTATAATATTTGTACAAATAAATACGATATATATAAGGAAATGGATTTCCTTTTTTCTAGAGATTATTACAGACAAGGAGGTGACTGTTATGATCAGCAGCGTGTACAGCTATTATCTTGCCCAGTATGGACATAAGACTAACTCAAAGTACGACACACACACTAAAGCACAATTAAAGAATACATACGGCAGAGTTCTGAAATCTAACAGTCAGACTCCTACATATAAGACAGATATGTCAGAGGCTGCGCAGAAATATGCAATCGACCTTAAAGAGAATGCCAGGGAATTAAGTAACATTGCCAATGATCTTTCCGGAAGCGACGGTCACGGCATGGTATTTAAGAAATCAGCAGTATCCAGCAACCCACAAAGTGTAACCGCAGAATACATAGGCGACAGCACCTCACCTGACAGTTCAAGCTTTGAAATTGATGTAAAGCAGCTGGCAACCAGCCAGATTAACACCGGTAATTTCTTACAGCCTAACAATCGTGCTGTAGAGCCAGGAGATTATTCATTTGACCTTAACATCAATAACCTGACCTATGAATTCCAGTTTACGGTAGATGAGGAAGAAAGTAATTCTGACATACAGAATAAGCTGGCAAGACTCATCAACCGATCGAACATCGGACTTGCAGCCAGCGTTAATGAAGACAGCCTTGGCAATACCGCTCTCTCAATAGTGTCAGACATGACTGGTATAAACGGCATTAAGCCGACGATATTTAACATCAGTCCTAACAACGATATCCAGACCAATAATCCTGATTTCGTTGAAGGCTTTGATGAACCAACAATGAAGAATAATACTAACTTCATTAATGCATTTGGCTTAGACAGAGTATCACAGTATCCATCTAATGCAATATTTTCAATTAATGGAGAGGAACGCTCATCGGCATCCAACGATATTACAATTAACAAAGCATTTGCAATAAACTTCAACAGTACTACGGAGGAGCCTGTAACCATAAGTCTCATGGAAGATACTGATTCGATAACAGAAAGTATTGGCGAACTTGTTTCAGGATATAACAGGCTTTTTTCAATTGCTGCTGATAAAGAGAACGATAAGTTTGAGGGAAACGCTAAGTTAAAGAAAGAATTTTCAAGAATAATGAAGACTTACCAGCCACAGCTTGAACACAATGGGCTTACAGTAAACGATGAGGGTTCACTTGAAGTTAATAAGGTAGTTATTCAGAAAGCCGCTTCTGATGGCACACTTTCCGATGTATTTAACGCTTTGGATTCATTCAAGAAATCAATTCAAAGAAAGGCTGATGATATCTCCATAAACCCTATGAACTATGTAAACAATAAGATTGTTGCTTATAAGAATCCACACAAGCCTGTGAATGACCCTTATAATCTTTCTGCCTACTCAGGCATGATGTTTAATAGCTATATCTAACTACCATAATATAAAATAAGGCATCCGTCTGGTTCATGTAATACATAAACCGGCGGATGCCTTTATGTTTCTTATTATTCATTAATCAGTCTGCTTCCTGCATCATGTAACTGCTTAACAAATGTACTAAGCCTTACAAGTGCTTTAGAAACAGCCACATCATCATCAGCCTTTACAGCATCCGAAAGCTCCTTAACGCCAGAATTAGCTTCTGCCTCGTCAACTGCCCCAGCCTCAATAATATCCTTAGTTCCATTATATACTTCAAAAAGCCAGTTAAGCCCTTCAATAATAACGTTCACTGCATCATGAGTCTCTGGAAAAGGAACTCCTACAAGTTCTTCTGAGACTTTCTCTATTGCTCCAATAAGCTTCTCACTGTAAGGAACAGCTTCCTTAAGTACATCTATCTGCTGCTGTCTGTAATCATCCATGATTCTAATCACCTTTCTTTATGAACCTTTTGAATATATATCGGCTGGATTGGTGGAAACTTAACGCTAATTACACGTAAAAATGCTACACCCTTAACCTTCCACTGGCAACCGCTTCACAAAATTCATCAACGCTGCCTTTAAAACCGACATTTCTAATCTGGTGGATCAATTCCTGCTCCATGTGACCGTAAAATGGATATCCATGATCTGCTGTTCCTACTACAGGAGTCATATAATCACCATATTCTGCTCTAAGAACCTCATCATACATTTTGGGTACTGTTATATTCATGTTTTCAAATGGCAATTCTGTTGTGTAATCATAACATTCTTTTTTCATTTTATAATTGCCATTGTCAAGCCAGTAAAAAATATTAGTAATATAATCTGCCTCATCACGATAACTTAATGATGAAATTTTATCAATTAATTTCCACATATAATTTTTAACATTCTTTACATTGTCAAAACTAACATTACACAATTTCTGGAATCCATTTACATATTCATCAAGCATTCCATTCTCTTCCAGCTTATCCCAATCCCTTAAAGTTTCAATGCCCAATCGAATAACTTGTTTCTGAACACTCGTAATTCCGATGTCTCTTGAAATATAATCCATTGGAAAAATATCTATACCTACTCTCTGATACGGAAATCCATGAAAATATCTCATATAATCATTAAAATCCCACAGTGTTTCATCTGCTATAACTCTTAAATGAGGCACAAACGCTGCCTCCTGCAGCCTTTCCGAATCAGCATACATTCCAGCAATAACGAATCCATGCGGTAGTGCTTTAGGTAACACCTGAATTAACCTGTTATATTCTTGCCTTACTACGCATATATCAATATCATCATCCCATGGTATCATTCCTTTATGTCGTACAGTCCCCAACAGTGTTCCTGCATCAGCAAAATATCTTATTCCGTTCTTATTGCAAACATCTGCTACCACATGTAAAACTTCCATCTGTGCAGCCCATGCACGCTTCATCATTGACGGAACTTCAAAGCCATCCCGCATTTCTGTTTTAAAATAATCTGCACTAAACTCCAATTTTTTCTCCATTATTATTCAGTCTTTTCTATAAGTTCACACACCGCTTCCTCATTAACACTTCCATCTGCTTTTCTTGGAAGCGGTTCTTTAGTAAGAATTATGTTCTGAATCTCCCAGCGGTATCCCTTCTTTTCATTATACTTATCAATCCGGCGCTTGAATATATCCTCAGTTGCTCCCTTATCAATAGGTACAATAATCGCTGTAAGCCTGTTATTATAAAATGTTATGAAACCTTCGGCAACTCCGTTAATGGCTGTAATCTGTTCATTAGTTCTGACACGGCTTATCTTCTCACCTGTTGGTAAAAGAATAATATCCGGATTCCGCTGCAACAAAACAAGTCTACCTGCACTATTAATCCGTCCGTAATCGCCCGTATGATATACTCCATCCCTTAACACCTTATTATTAGCTTCATCATCCTTGTAATATCCTTTCATGACACATGGTCCGTTTACAAGAATCTCACCATCTTCAGCAATTGTAACTGCGCCCTCATCAAAAAGTGTATAAGAACCGTCATACAGTTCATTAACTCCAATGCAGCCTGATGTCTCCGTCATTCCATATATATTATAAACCTTTAAATCATTGTCACACAGATTCTCAAAAAGCCTGAATGGGCAGCTTGCACCGCCTATTATAATAGTATTAAGTTCCCTGTTAAATCCGCTTACAGATCTAAGATAATCAATCATAGATGGTGTGCCTATAAGAATAGTTGGATTGTAATAATAAGTGTCGGCATCAATATGTCTTAAGCCTCGTCCTATACATACCATGGCTCCACAGCATAACGGCCATATAAGACTGTATATAAAACCAAATTCATTATGCAGAGAAATCTGTGCAAGCACAATATCATCTTCTGTACATTCCACTCTGCTGCATATTTCTCTGGCTGTATTAAGGATATTATCTACAGACAAAACAACCGGCTTGTCACATTCACCTGCTGTTGCTGTAAACATTATGATATCCCCTTCCGTGGTATTCTCATCATATATCAGTCCTTCAACATCATCCTTTTCTGCGCTTGATATAATAATAGAATTCTCATCCGACAGAATATACTGGTTAGTTGATGTCAATGTGTAATTGACATCAGTTTTCTTAAGAAGGTCAACCCTCGAATCATGCGGAAGGAAGAAATCCACAAGAACAAGATCCTTTCCCGCCACTATTGTTCCAAACATATTTACAATCCATCTGTATGAAGCCTGTCCAAATATTGCAATTCTCTCGCCATCAAATTTCTGAAAATGCAATGCCTTTTTCGTAACATCATCAAAAAGCTTCGCATAAGTAACTTTCATCGTATCATACACGACAGCCACAGCGTCCGGGCGGCTTTCCGCATTAGTCTTTAACATATTATAAAACGTATTCTTATCTGTCATGATTTTCTCCATTTCTGAACAAAGTTATAAATCCTGCATCAAATATAAAAAATTATAGCATTTAGCGTAGAAAATGCCAACAGGGTTATTGTATAATGATTAACATAAATATTAAAATTGGAGGTTTCCATGAAAATATATTTTTACAGATATGGAAGTATCTGCGAACCTGATGTTATAGACTCATTTAAAAGATTAGGACTTGATGTTGATGAAGAAACTATTGAGATAAACCAAAAAAATTTATTGCCAAACGAATGTGTATCAATTGTTTCTCCTAAATTAATGAATAATAATTATACATTTGTATTCACAATTAACTTTTTCCCATGGCTTTCTGATGTATGCCAGATTGTTAATGTCGTGTATATCAGCCTTATTGTAGACAGCCCGGTACTTGAATTATATTCCAATTCACTGTCTAACTCTGTCAACAGAATATTCCTCTTTGACAAAATGTTATTCAATGAATTTGAACCATATAACAAAGGACATGTTTTTCATATTCCACTGGCAACTAATGTCCGTCGTAACGATGAAGTTATAAAGAATGCCAGTGCACAAGAAAACAGAAAATTTACAAGTGATATATCATTCATTGGTTCTACATATCAGGAAAAATGCCCTTTCAACCGTGCAATTCTTCCAGAATATGAAAAAGGTTATGTCGATGGAATTATTAATGCGCAGCTCGGTGTCTATGGATACAATTTTATCGAAGATATGCTTACTGATGAAATGACAGAAAGACTGTTAAACTGCATCCCATATCATTATGAATTTCCAGAAGGGTACCGTGCCAATAATAAAGCTCTTCTTGCACAGGAATATTTAAGCGTTAAGGTTGCTGAACAGGAAAGGCTGCGTCTTTTAAAGCTGTTGTCTGATTCATTTAATGTTGACATATATACAGGCAGCGACACTAGCAGCATGCCTCACATACACAACAAAGGTTTTGCAAAATCACTTACTGAAATGCCTGTTATATTCCACAACAGCAAAATAAATCTAAATATAACAGCCAAATCCATTCGTTCTGGTCTTTCTCTCCGAATATTTGATGTTCTTGGATGCGGTGGCTTCCTTATAACTAATTATCAGGCAGAATTACCAGAGTTCTTTGAAATAGGCAAAGACCTCGTTGCATATGAAAGTGAAAATCATCTCAAAGAATTATGTGCTTATTATCTCAATCATGACGATGAAAGAAATGAAATCGCCAGACACGGATATGAAACCGTTGTAAATAACCATACTTACGACATCCGTATGCTCCAGATAATAGATAAGTCGTTCCCAGCCCAGTAATGGGTGGGAACGACTTTTTTAATTCCACATATTGAATGTTCTATATTCAGATTCAAGTTTTCTTCTCATAAAACCATCTTCTGTTCCTCCTTGAGTATAATAATCTATTGCATCCATTATATCTTTACATACATTTCCCTGATTGCTGAATGTATCTCTTCCCTTCTGCAATATATCTTCATACTCTTCTGAATGATTCATAATTGATAAAACTTTTTCTCTTAAATCCTTCTTTTCACATTTTATAACATAATCCATAGGAACACTTGCTGGTCTTGGCGGATCTTCATCTGGTATCATCCAGTCCGTTACAGCAACACTTGGTTTTCCAAACATAAGTGCCTCAGCCATAACGCTTGACTCATCAGAAACAACCATATCACATAAAGATAATGCCATCATAATACTTTCTTCTGGTTCAATATAATATAAATTTTCGTATCTTCCTTCATGTATTGAACGCATGTATTCAATGTTATCTTTTATATGCTGATATGCCTCCGACCAATCAGCCTGTTTTACAATCATATTTACTTCAAGATTCTCAACGGCTTTGATAAACTCATCTTCCTTATTATCATTTTCCCATGATGGTGCATACAACACTGTAAATCTGTCAGGCATGCCAAGCATTTTTTTAATCTCTGCTGCCCTTTCAATAACACTTTTATCATTAACATAGTCACTTTTTGGATATCCAAACTCATATGTACCACATCTTGGATTAACATAATAAAAGCATGCACACTGTCTCCATCTGTCTGCCCATGTTCTTCCAGGAACAATTCCTATATCAAATTTGTTCCATCTTTCACTTTCCCATAAGTTTGGCCATTTGTTATGTCCCTGCGCCAAATCATGTAATAAAATCAATGAAAATTTAGAATTTTCAGGGTAACACACATGCTGACAATATACTCCTATTTCTGCCTTTTCCTTTTTGTCTTTTGTAAACCTGATTTTATAGCCTCTTTTGCCAGCTTCATTTGCAATAGGTTCCAAATTATAATATTCACCCTTATCTGTATAAAAGAATGTTATCTCTTTCTTTATGCTCTTCTCAGACAATGCAGAAATTGCATTGGATTGTTTACTATTTACGGAAGCTTCGAGCTCTTTATACTCATTAATTTCATCAGTTTCATCACATTTGGCAGACAGTTTCGCTCTGACAAGAGATTGTTCCATATAAAAAATCTTCTGTCCTTCTAATATCTGAAACAACATATTCAGCCTGTTAATTGCTGCTGACTTATAAATATGCTGACACTCCATGTCATACGCACAATTTTTATTTAACATAATGTCTGATAAAGAACCATACAGATTAATATTATTACTAACACAATAATTTAATAATGTTTCACCCTTTACAATAACATTATTAAAAATATCTTCATATGCATAATCTTTGTGTCCGATTATATTTCCGGCAGCATCCACATACATTCTAGGTGTCATAACCACATTAAATTGTTTTGAACTTTCTAATTTCCATACCATCTCTGATATCTTATCATTATCATATTCGCAACTAACTTCCCAAAAACATATGTATTTACTGCTTGTTGCTTTTATATACTCAATTATATCTGCATTTGAATCCTCTTCCGACAATTTAGCCAATTCAATATTTTTATATGTCTGCATTTTAATAAATTCATCAATAGCTGATTCATTATTATCTAAGCATATAACAGATACTTGCGGACCATATTCATTTATAAGCCATTTATATTCCTCAACAAAATCATCCACTAAAAATGTTTGTGTATATATAATTAAAGCTTCATATGCAGCATAATAATTTCCGGAATCAATTGCCTGACATATAATTATCTGCATATTTTTAGCTGTGTCATTTAACATGTTACTTCCCCCAAGCTACATATTTTTAATATCATCGTATCGTTTTATACTCTGCTGCATAACTGCTTTTTCATTATCACTTGCTTTAAGATATCTGACAATAAACTGTGGCATCTGTGGAATATCCTTCAATATAATTTCATCAGTAAGCGTACCCACATATTCAATTACATCCATGATTGTTCCATTTTTAAGAATCTCATTAATCCTTGCCTCAGTCTCAGATAAATGCTGTTTTGGGCAATTATTCATATTGTTATAAAGCAATTTTATATTAGTTGTTATATTATCTTTATTTAATTGAGACAACTGCCAGTAATTAAATGTTGAATATCTGTTCTGAACAGTATTAAGAAATGCCTGTTTAAGATTATAATAGCAATCGCTCTTATCCTTTAAAGCATAATGCTCCAGTACTTGTTTCATAGGGATACATGTATCTATCCACATATTAGAAGCATACAATTCAATTATATTATAGTATAATCCAAAACTTGCAGGGATATCATCAAGACACCATTCCTGATCAATCCATACATAGTCACCATTTTCCTGGACAAAACAATTTTTATGAATCATATCAATATATATCTTCTTCAATATTTTATCATTAGATTCAAGCTCAGATAAATGCATCTCATCCGAACTATTAAATATTGGATTTAATCTATCCGATTCTTCAGAGCTTCTTATTATCTCTTCATATATTTTATCAAAGATTTTATATACTTCATTCTCATTCTTATCTGCATATTCTCTCAACAATATTTCTGTCAAAGGAGTCCCGGTTATCTCCTTTGTATACATAACATTTCCTTTAATGTTTGTTTCTGATACCAGTAGACCTCTTTTATCCAGCATCTTATGATTATTATCTGTTGACTTTAATGCATAAACACTATCAGAATCTGCAATCTTATAAAATCCATCGTTCTTAGAATAAACTGTTATCATATTATATTCTTTATTTCTAAATGGCGATGATACTGCATATTGTATTTCCCCAATATCTTCATTTCCTGCGCAACATTCAACCATAAAAGAATTGGCAAAAAACTCAAATACATCATTATCTACAAGATCACCATATATATGTTCTTCATCTGAAATCATTGAATTTCCATTAGGCTCGTAATACGGAATCCAATTATCTATTGAACCATTTTTAGGCAGATATTCTTCTGAATATACAACCTGTGGCATCTTATAATCCGGCAGTGGATAATAGAAATATGTATTATTAAATCCCACTGACTTAACAAGTCTCTCAAGCTGTTTCTTTGAAAATGTTCTTGCGACATCACTGTATATATAATTATTTATCCCGTCATATGGAATACCGCTATGATCCTCTGGTGCACCACACCAGTATTTAAGACCATATTTGTTTTCAATCGCAATTATAAGTTTTCCTTCCGGCTTAAGAAGCTGCTTTATTTTAGCTAAAAAATCCTTAAACGGATTGCTCGATGATGTAAAATTATTCTGATATTCCAGTACCCCTATAAGAGTAATATAATCATACTTTTTATTGAACTGAATATCATTAAGATTTCCTACTATTATTTCCAGATTATCATATTCTCTACATCTTAAATAAGTTGCTGTTGCCCTTCTTTTAGACAATTCAACCGCTGTAACAGAATTACATTTCTTGCATAACAATTCTGTTATTGCTCCCATTCCGCATCCTATTTCCAATATATCTGACTGTTCTTTAAATGGGTACCAGTTAAGAAGATTTTGTCTGATACGCGTAAGATGATAAAATACCGGCCATGAATAATTTCTGCTTATTGCTTCTTCATAATCTGTATTTGGATTAGCAGCTATTATCTTAATAACTTCATTTTCAATATCTCCATCTGAATACAAATCCTCTCCTTTATAAAAAGATGTATTGAATACTGGTTTTGGTTCTCTCCCTTTATATCCGTACATGCTTACATCTACCATCTTTCATCCTCCGCAATTATAGGTTTATTAATTAAATACGATATCAAATATTTCTTTAAATCTTATATCATATGTATGTTTCTCTGATACCTTGCCTGTACCATTACTCGCAATCTGCTTTCTTTCACTTTCATGTTCAAGATAATATCTGCATTTTTTAACAAGGTCATCGACAGATTCATACATAACCATATCTTCTCCCGGCACAAATACATCATACATATCTTCCTGATAATTAGAAAGAAGAAAACCACCTGCAGCACATATATCCATGCATCTTAATGGTATTCCCGACTTGATGCTTCGTAATGTTATATTTAAATTAATTCTCGAATTATTAAACACATATGGCATCTCATCATAATAATCTACCGGTCCTTTATTATACACGCCCTGTATATCTGGCGTGGCATTAGGTGTATATAGATTAATTATATATTCTTTCGAAAACCTTTTACCTAATTTTTCAATTATTTCATATCTTTCATCTGCTGTCATTTTTCTGGCAAGGAAATAATTTGCATACAAATATTCAATTGTCTCTACTCCATCCCTGCTTGTATCTAACGGACATGCCCTCTTCATTTCATTTACAATCCTGTCGTTAAGAACATTCTCCAAAAAGAAAAATCCATACACCTCTCTCTGTGCTTTCATAACAGCTTCAAGATAGCCTCTTGTATAATCTGATATATCATTTAATTTATCATACAAATTATGCTTTTCATTATACATAGATCCCACAAATGCTATATCTGCTTTATATTTTTTTCTAGTTAGTATAATATTATCATTTACAAGCATACGCTTCATTCTGTCCATATTAACTGCTAACGGAGCATAGTACACAGTATTAATTCCAACATTCTTTAATTCAATATACTGAGCTTTATCAAACATAAAAACATAATTGCAAGGATTAATTATTGTATATGAATATAACAAAACCTGTGGACTATCATACACCCACGAAATATACGGTAGACCATATTTTTTACAGTTATTGGAAATTACAGGACTAAAATTAAATGTAAACACACAATCATACTTTTCATTATCAATTCCATCTTCATACAATTCCATAAATAACTCATCTAGCTCTTTTTCCAGCCTGTTACAAATCTTCTCCGTCTCAATGATTTTATATTTATAACCAGCTTTAGAAAAACATTCTTTTACATCTGCTATTCCAAAATTCTTATATTCAAAAATAAGTATATTCACAATTCCCCCATAAATTATAAAAAAGCTGGCAACTTGGCGATAAAAACCGCTGAGTGCCAGCCCATAATTATATATATTATTTATTACTGTAAGAGAGAAAGAACTCCCTGTGTCTGCTGATTAGCCTGAGCAAGCATTGACTGTCCAGCCTGAGCAAGAATATTATTTTTGCTATACTGTACCATCTCATCAGCCATATCTGTATCACGGATACGAGATTCTGCTGCTGATGTATTCTCTGATGTTGTATCCAGATTGTTGATTGTGTGCTCAAGTCTGTTCTGAATAGCACCAAGCTTAGATCTCTGATCTGATACTGAATCAATAGCTGTCTGAATTGCTGTCATAGCCTGTCCAGCAACTGCAAATGATGTTACACTAAGGCTTCCCACTCCTAATTCACTTGCATTCATATTGCTGATGCTTAATGTAATGCTCTGTCCTGAAAGTGAACCAATCTGAAGATTCTTTGCTGTAAATTTACCATCTAACAGATTCTGAGTATTAAACTGTGTTGTAGAACGAATTCTGTCAATCTCTTCTGTAAGCTGATCAATTTCCTTCTGGATAGCTCCTCTATCAGTAGATGTGTTAGTATCATTAGCAGCCTGTGTTGCTAACTCATTCATTCTCTGAAGAATTGAATGTGTCTCATTAAGAGCACCTTCAGCTACCTGAATAAGAGAGATACCATCCTGTGCATTATCAGATGCCTTATCAAGACCTCTGATCTGTGCTCTCATCTTCTCTGATATTGAAAGACCAGCTGCATCATCTGCTGCTCTGTTAATCTTATAACCTGATGATAACTTCTCTGTTGATTTCTGAAGAGAATTTGTAACCATTCCCATCTGTCTGTTTGTGTTCATTGCTGAAAGATTATGCTGTACTACCATAACTAATTCCTCCTTGAAATATAACTTCCTAATTTAATTAATATAAAATAATAAACAATGATAATTGTTTTATTGTTTTCTCATCGCTTATGTTATATTTATCGGAGCTATTCCAAAATACTTAACCCCTCAATAAAAAATTTTTAATATTTTTTAATCACACATAATCTTCACATATTCCTGTGTTTTATCTCTCATAATTTTCATCCCTGTCTGTATATCATCTATAGAATATTCATGAGTTATAAACCTTTCTGGTACAATCTCTTTTCTCTCAAGCTTATTCAATACATAATGCCAGTCATCACTAACTTCTCCCGTATATGATGAATTCCATGTGCCGCTTATTTTTAGCTGTTTTCTTAATATTTTCCAATATAAATTTTTTGAAATATCCATATCACTATAAGGATTTCCAACCATAATGATATGTCCGTCTGGTGCTGCCAGTTCTATTGCCTCATTGACAGTTTCATTTTTTCCGACACACTCAAATACATAATCCGCACTTATATGTTCAGTATTAAAATACTCTTCAGTAACACCAAGTTCTCTTACATATTTCTTTTGCATTTCCTTGTTGCCAATCACATATACATTTTCTATGCCTTCTGATTTAAGAAACATTGTAAGAAGCAATCCTATCGTACCAAGTCCAATAACACACACTGTTGAATCTTTCGATATACTAAATCTTCTCATTGCATGTACTGCAACTGCCATTGGTTCCATCATTGCAGCCTGCCTGTATGTCACATTATCCGGAAGTTCTATAAGATTCCTCTCTGGTACGGCAGCATATTCTGCAAAGCCTCCATTGCATCTTGAGCCAAGGTAATTATAATTACTGCACATTTCATACATTTTCTTTTTACAGCTTGCACATTTTCCACATGGAATCAGAGGGTATACCCCGACTCTTTTCCCATTCCACCTAGAGTTCTTATCAAATGTTTCTACTACTTTGCCTGAAAATTCATGTCCTAGAACAATAGGATGAACATGTGCTCCTGTCTTATATATTCTTGGAATATCCGAACCACATACGCCTGCTGCCATAACCTTAACCATTACCCAGCCCTCTTTAAGCTGTGGTTTCTCTATATCCTCATATCTTAAATCACCAATACCATGTAGCACTTGTGCCTTCATAATAATCATTCTCCTAACATTTCAATGCAGACTCGCCTTAAACTTTTTCATGTCAGACATTGTTGTTATCTTATAATTATTCTCATCTCCCGGAATCATGACTATATCCATGCCTGCCATTATTGCCGGTTCTGTTGAACCATTAACAGCCAATATTTCTGTCGGCAGCAATGTCTCATTAGCTTTTATGTACGGGACTAATCTAAACACTTCCGGTGCCTGCCCTGCATATACTTTTTCTCTGTTAATTAATGACGATATGCATTTCCCATCCTCGCTAAAATAAACTGTATCCTTCATTGGTAATACCGGAAGTACACCATCATGCCCTTCAACTGCATCAAAACATTCATCTATAAGATTACATGTAAGGAAAGGTCTTGCTGCATCATGAATAAGTACTTTAGACTGTCCACATTCATCATCTGTTAATATTCCTTTAATTGCCATAAGTCCATTATATATTGATAGCTGCCTGTTTTCCCCTGGTCTGGCAAATCCCATAAATTTATCAACTTTTTTAATATGTTGCTGCCATATTACATCTGCTACTATCATCACCCTGTCTATTTTTTCTGAACAATCCAGTGTTTCAAGACAATAATCAATTATCATCTTACCATTAACCTCAATATATTGTTTTGGAATATCTGCCCCAAGTCTCACGCCGGTTCCCCCAGCAAGCACCAATGCTATGTTCATAATATACAATCTCCTAAAGCTGTCTTATATCCTTTAATATATCAGCGTATGGTCTGCCTTTGCCAAAAAGTAATGTCGTTCCAAGTACAAAGCCTTTAACCCCCATAGGAGCAAATGTTGATATTTTATCTGCACTGCATGCACCATCCCAATACACTTCAAAATGCATTTCTTCACGAATCTTAAGAAGTCTTTCTATTTTCTTTCCAACATATGGCAGATACATCTGTCCTGCATTTCCCGGATTAACTGACATGACAAGTACCTTATCAACAATCTGAAGCATCTCCATAACAGTTTCAATACTTGTTCCAGGATTAATAGCTATTCCTGGCACAAGTCCAGCGTCAATTATCTTCTGTAAAGTAGTTGAAGGATGATATTCTGCTTCTGGATGAATATATACAGTATCACCTTCCTTAAGTGAATTAAGAAACAGATTAATATGTGTATTAGGATGTTCAATCATAAGATGAACATCTAATGGTTTGTCCGTAGCAGAACGAATATATCTCATATCATTAAGCGACATTGCAAAATTCGGTACATAACGTCCATCCATAATATCAATGTGGAATGAATCAATTCCTGCTGCATCAAGTTCTCTGACCTCTTTCTCTAAATTGCCAAAATTGGCACACATCATAGATGCTGTTAATTCTGTGTACATATATTTCCCCTTTTATTAGTTTCCATATTATTGCAGCCCTTAATATGGTCTATATTGACTATTTATATATTACATGCTGTTTATCATTTGACTAAAATAACAGTTCCGCCCTCATCAGCCAGAGGAACTTTTTTTAATTTTATTCCAATTTCATTTTCATATCTATGTACAGCAACTTTTACGCCTTCTAAATATCTATTATTATAATCATGAACAAATATCATACCACCATCAGTCAGTCTTGGATAAAAAAACTTAAGTCCCTCGTATATTGACTGTTCAAAATCAACATCAATAGACACAAAAGCAAACTTTGTTTCTTTTAAATCCCTTGTTGTATCCGGGAAAAATCCTTTACAAATCTTGCATTTATCTGGATATGGCATAATAGAAAGCACATAATTTTCATCAGTCTGCTTAAAAGTTTCATAAAATGAATCCGGTACTCTTTTTAAACTTACTTCTTTTTCAAACTCTTCTTTATCGAACGACTCAAAAGTATCAAACATATATAATGTTTTTTTAGGAAATTTACAATTAATCATTTTAGAAAATGCTCCTCTGAACACACCTAATTCAGCAACATCCCCGTCTATATTATTATTTAATATTTCATTTGCAACCAACTCAAATGTTCTAAACCTGAAATAATCTTTTTGATAATCAAAATCCAAAAAGCCTTCTTTCATTATCATGATATTATTATCAAGCAAATCATAACCATTTCTTGATGCAACTATAAATTGCTTTGCCAAAATATCATTCTCTTCAATATATTTCTTATACAAAACAGGAAAAATATTTTGTACATCAATTTGATTTTCATTAACTTTTTTACAACATTTCATTGGTGGCTTATTGCCAGAAATACTTTCTCCATCACTCCACATCCAATTTCTTAATAAAATAATCTTATTTGTGTCCAATCCAATTTTTCTACACAAATCAAATATTTCATTCCCATAGTTGTATACGCAAACAATAATATAATCGTAATTCTTATCTAAAATTTCATTCGGTGTAAATACCGGCTTATTCCAAAAATAATCCTTACTTTTTTCTGTTTCAATAAATCCTATAACAGATTCTTGTGATATTTCATTACATTGAATATACTGCTTTGCTATTTTACCAGTTCCCCATATATATACTTTCATACTTTTTATATTAGCTACAAGCCAACCCTTTCTTATAAAATATTTAATTATATTGCACACATTCTATTTATCATATCATTATATCTTTTTTCTGTTTTTTTCCTATTTTGTAGTGCCTCCTCACTCATCCACCCTCCATTAAAATGATGTATTGAAAATGTATTAGCAGTTAATAATGTCTGACCACTCATATAATCATATGGATGAAAATAATCGGAAGAAAAAATAGTCATATTATTTATCCTTTGAACTGTATTATCAATTTTCATTCCCAGTTGTATAAATGGCATTGTCTCATAAACACCATTTGTTTCAACATTAAATTCATTGCTGCTAATCTTCATATTTTCTCTATATTCCAGCATCCTTTTTATCATATTATGGTGTTTTATAGCCCCACAACAACCACCCGTGTTAATATTCCCCCATTTTTCGACTCCGCAGAATGCCCCTTGCTTTCTCAATGGATTCAGACTTTTTAAAAGTTCTACATCTGTATCAAGATAAAATCCCCCATAGTTATATAAAACATCCAATCTGGTATAATCTGATATGAATGACCACTTTCCAAGTTTATATGCCTCTTTTACATAATCATTTTTCATTATATCATAATTATTTTCATCCCATCTTACTATTTCATAATCAGGACATATTTTTCCCCAATTAGAAATACTTTTTCTTATATTATCTGGCATCTTTTTTTTTGAAAACCAAAAATAATGAATAACTTTAGGAATTTCATCATCACAATAATCTTTAATAGGTTTTATACTTGTGTCTATTCTATTGTTAATTTCTATAGTCTGTATTATAGGAAATATAACCGTTTTTAGCCCATCATATTTACTTTGGGCATCTAACATATCAACAATTGAACTATAATCACTATTAGAAATAAGCAGCAGGCTTCTTTTTATATCTATTTCTATATCATCTAATTGACATATTTCTAAAATAATATTATTTACCTGCATAGTATGCCCACATTTTTTTTTGTCTCTATCTATGTATTTTTTTATATGATTCTCTATTCCGAACCGTGCACAAAAATCAGGAATAACTATCTTACCTATCATGCCTGCTCCATATACATATACATCATAATTATTTTTCTTTATAAAATTTGACAAATCTAATAATGAACCTTTTAATAATTCAAGCATTTATAATCTCCATTTGTATTAGTATGTTAAGATTTGATATTTACATTTATCAAATCTTTTTAAATTTTCAATAACCTCACCTTGATACTCGCTTCCCACACAAATAAACACAAAAGTTTTATTGCAGGATACAAACGTTGACACCTTAATTACAGGTATAGAATGTATCTCTGTTGGATTTCCATATGTATTTGTAACTAAAATTGCATCTATCAACACTTTATTATCCTGTAGATATTCAGTAAATTCAATTCCATGTTTTCCAGCCCCAAATATACATATTTTATAACCATCTTTTCTTAATTGGCTTATCTGATGCTTAACTTTTTTTAAATAAATTTTTCTTAATATTTTGTCAGGGAAAAAAGCAACAATAACAAAATTTTTATACCCCTCTGGAATAATTAATTTAATCCATTTTCTATATTTAAAAAACATTTTTAAATTGTATAAATGACGACTTTTCAGTTCAGTAATTTTGTTTCGTGATAAAAAATATTTATCTACTGTCTGCAATATTGTTTTTTTATCGTAAACTTCATCTGGTAAAGATGTTATTACACTTCCCCAACTTTCTAAACATATTCGAATAGTTTCATTATCCCAGCTGGCTTTCTGAAATCTAAACAAGTCATAAAATGCTTCCCTTGGAAACTCCAATGTCAATATGTATGGATCACTAATCAGACTCAATTGTTCTAAATATAATCCAATTTGAGAAAAATTTATTTTCCTATCATCCAGATATTTCTCTGATATTCTCTCCCAATTGACTTTTTTTAGAAATGTTTCATTCCTTATTATAGCTGATCCAAATCTTCCTAACTGCCATGCTGCTTTTATTGCAAATTCATTTAAACTATGCTCAATCACACAATTATAATCTTTACATTGTTTTCTGATATATATAAAATCAGGTTTTTTTATTAAAGATTCTTTTATATACTTAAGCGCTGGTTCATTAAAAACAGTATGATCATGGCTAATCCAGACATATTGATATTTGCTCTCAACATTTGAAGCAATATCAAAAAATTTTTTATTCGATGATATTTTACTATTTACTTTTTCATAAAATAAATTATCATAGTTTTTTCTTTTAAAATCGCCCACTATTCTTTCAGTCAATTGTGTTTCACTCGAATCATATATAATTAAATCAACTTTGGCTCTGTAAAGTATTTCAATTTCTTTTTCCAAAAAAATATTAATTATTTCAGGTCTATTATAAGTTAATAAACATAATACTAATTCATTATCCATTTGATAATTGCTCCCAATAATTATTAAAATCAATAAACACGCGATTCTTAATTTCAGTCTCTTTAAAAAATAATTCTAAAACCTGACATGAATTATTATTATTCATTCCTAATACAATTCCTACATTTTTGTCTTTCAATAATAATGGACTATATTGCACAACTTCTTTTCCCATAAAATGATTGCATTCTTTCTTTGTGACGCAAAATCCATCAAAATAAATTCCCCAATCATTAAATTTATTTGCAACTACTCTTGCATAACTGCCACATCCATATATATATAATCTGCTATATTTTCTACTGAATTTTTTAATATGGATTATAAGTTTCTTATAATTCAAATTTATATAATAAAATGCTAATTTCTTAGGCATTAATGCAATTAAAAACATTTTGCATAGAGAAACATCTGTTACCCTCTTTATTCTCATAAAATATTTTACAAAAACATTTAACGAATATTTACCGTCTATCCTTAAAATAATCATTCCTTTAGCGGTAAAATAACCCGATAACCGTCCTAATTTTTTTATAACAACCCCTTTGTTATAATACCCATCAAGCTTATTAACCGCATTATACCAACATTCCCACCATATAAAAAAAATGTCCTTATACCATCCAGATTCACCTTTTAAAGATGATACCATTAACTCATTTGTATTTATACTATAATGCATAATTTGGGGAGAACGCAATTTTCTCATTCTTTCAAAATAAAAACATACATGAGAAAAATTTATACAATCAGGAGTAAGATATTTGTTTTCATATTTTTCCCACTGAATATTCTTTAAAATTGTATTTGTATTAACTATAGTGGCACCATATAACGTCATTTGCCACGCTGCATCTTCAAATAGATTTTGTGGTGATTCATATATTCTATCCCCAACATTTTCTTTATCCCTATGATTTAAAACAACAAAATCAAAATCTTTTGTATTCTTTATTTTATATAATATATTTTCTGACCATCTTATCGAATCAGACCATATCCAAATATAATTATAATTTTCTAACAGATCCTTATCCTGATATATTCTATACACTTTTGTATTAGAATGTATTGTTTTGCTCATGTGTATATATTTAAATTTATAAATCAGTCCAAGATTATAGCATATTTGTTGTGTCTCATCATTGTCACTTGAATCATAAATATTCAAATCATATCCCAATTTTTCAAAATATTCACCATATTTTACTATTAATTCCTTTATGACCAACGGTCTGTTAAATGTAGGAATGCAAATTACTATTTTTTCCATAAATGATACTCTTGTAATTCCTTTTCCATACGTATATTAAAATTTTTATCTTTTTTATCAGCCCAGGATCCATCAAAATGATGAATAGCATGAGTATATGATTTAGTATTAACAACAAATGTATATATACTTTTTCCGCACAACATTTTTTCTGGATATATCATATTATTTTTTATAATCTGCTGGTTTCCATTTAATTTTAATCCGTTTTTTACCAAAATTTTTGTTTGGTAGTATGGACTTGGCAACATATTCAAATCACCGTTTTCTAATATAAAACTCTGTTTATTGTACTCTTCCATCATTTCAATTAATAAATCATTATTTTTTTTTGAACCAAAACCATGTCCTAGATTAACCAGATCATCTTGTTGAAAGCCAAAAAATCCATCCTGATACAAGAGATCATCCATTGATTTTACTAACTCAACATCTGTATCTAAATATACCCCACCGTAAGTATTTATTATATCCATTCTCGCATAATCGGGAACAAATCCCCATTTCCCTGATTCATAAGCCTGTCTCATATACTTATTCTTTTTTATATCATAATTACTTTCATTCCACTCAATTATATCATAATCAGGGCAAAATTTTTTCCATGAATCCATCCATTTTTTATATGTATCTGGAATATTATTCCTTCCAAACCAGCAGTAATGTATTATCTTTGGTATTTGCTTTACTGATCTCAAGTGTGTTTCTGTTATATCTTTTTTTAAACTATTAATATCATGTTCTATTGAAATTACGTGTGTTAAACATACAACTTCACATTTATTCATTAATTGCTCTTTATATAATTGATCACAGATATCCTGATATAATCTGTCCGGAGTAACTATTATAATCGAATTATCATTGATTAAATTACTACCTTCTTTTAGATCAATAATTTTATATAACTTACCAAATACCTTTATTGTTCTATTATACAGCTTTTTTGAATTATCTATCACTCCACAAATTTTATCTTCAATATTACAGTCCCCAAAAATCTGCTGAAATAACTCCAGCCTATTACCTGCTCCAAAAAGAAATATTTTATCAATGTTCTGTAATTTATTTTTCAATTCGAGTATATTATATAGTTTTAACATAATCCACCATATTTCTTTATCACACAATATATTTAATATATGTTTCTAATGAGTTACTCTCCAACTCTTGATAACAGCCAGCATTAAATATTTTATGTTTTAATTTAAATTTTCTAGTTTCTTCCATCTTAACACAATCATCATTCAAATCAACTTCCTCTTTAATGCATTTATTTAAAGTATCCATAATTATAAGTTTGTTTTGTGAATGAATATATGCATATATTTCACCATTATGTTGAGAAGTCCAAAAAGTTTCTCCTCCACATGATATAATATAGCTTTCTTTATTATTAATATCATATAGTCTTATATTCTTTTCCGCAAAAGGAAATATTACAACAATATTATTATTTTTATCATATTGAATTTCAGAATAGGCAACTTTTTCCGTAACACCTATACCTTTACACAATAATTTTGATTTGCCAGAAATCAAATTGTATATATACACGTCACCACAAATTGTCAAAATATAAATCTCATTTTTATCATCTGACTCGGATACTGAGCTTAAATTATTATCAATATTAACATCCAACAATTCTCCTAACCCTGTTTCCAAATCAAACTTGATCAATTTATTAATAGATGTGCATGCAAAATATGCAATATTTTCAACTTGAACAATACCATGGCGTATGATATTTCCGTTAGTACTCATCCTTATCTTATTTACAACATCATCAAAATATTGAACATCATATGTTTTAAGATTAATTTTGACTATTGCAGAATATGTTCCCGGAAATAAATAAATATTATTTTTATAAATGCATGACTCAAAAAATAAATCTTTAGGTAATTCAAATAATTTGAGTTTTATTTTTTTTGAACTTCCAGAACCAAAATTTAATATTAAAACTTCATTCGAATACAATGGACACAGAATCAATTGATTATCAGTAATTTGAATTGAACCATATTTAGGGCCATTATTATACTCCAACAAATTATATTTCTCAAAATTTTCAAGTTCTTGTGTTTCAAAATTATATGAAAAAACAGCATCATAATTCCACACTGGAAATATTAATTTGTTATTTATCCATGCAGCGGTCTCAAACGAAATCTCCATAATACTCCTTTATATATCAGAATTTATTTATTAAATATTTAGCACGCACTATATTTTTACGTTCTATACCATTTTCTAGCAATTGTTTAATAATAGTCTCATCCTGTGAAGGTGTTACAACTATAAAATATGAATTATTATATATTTTTTCGACACCAAATACTTTCTTACCATTAATTTCATTACCTTGTTTATTTACATCATTATCAACATAAAATTTCGGACATAATGACAACATTTTCACTAATTTTTCTGAATTATGACCTGTCCCAAAAAACACAAGATTATCTTTTGTTTGTTCTTTTAATATGAGTTCAATACATTTTATAGTTTGATTACTATCAAGTAACATCTTATGTTCATATTCAAAATTATTGGGTTTTAAAAATATAACATAATCTTTTCCAATACATTTTCCTCTGAATAATTCTAACTGATTCCAGAAATATTCCATAAAAATATAGAAATTCCCCGGCTTAATCTGCTCCACATTTTCAACAACTGAATCGATATGTATACCGTTCCATCTAAAAAAATCTATATAACTGTCGCTCTCTATATACGAACCTACTAAAATAATTTTTTTCTTTTGAGTAATGTGTTTTTGTACCAATTTGATAATAGTTGTTGTATAATTACTAATCCACTTAGGATCATAATAGTTATTCAAACCAAATAAATCACATTTTGAACAGTTTCGTATATTAGTTCTTCCCTCGCTTATCATACTTTTTCTTAGTGCATTATAATTATCGGAATTCCATACACCTTTTATACCATCAATTGATACATCTCCCAAGGTTTCTTCTCCATATGCATCTTGACAACACATACTTACTTTCCCATCTGGTCTGATTATCATCTGAAAAAAAGGCAAAACGCACCCCGATTTAAATCTATATTCATTCTTTTTGTTAGGTGAATTTCCTCCCCTGCTTAATAATATCTGATTTTTTTTCCTAAGGCTCAAAGTAACATCGCAGTTACTCTGTGAGTCATCTATATCCATTATTTTTTTTATTGAATCATTTATTTCAAAATCATCATTATAATTATCAATAACCAAATAGTCTAATAGATTTATCAATTTTTTATAAATCACCTCATTAATCAACAAACCATTTGTACATAATGCATGCTTGGCATATGGTAGTTTTTCCCTTGCATATGTTAGAAATGTAATAAGACGTTTATCCAATAAAGGCTCATTATTAGAAAAAATACTTATATAACCTGTATATTTCATATCAGATAATTCATCAATTATCTGATAAAATAGTTTTTCATTCATTACATTTAAATTCCGAATATCATTTTTCACCGAAACTGGACAAAACGAACAATCGTTATTACATCTGTTAATAGTTTCAATCTCTATGCTATTCAATTGACTGTTTTCGTAGTTATTTCTTATTATGTCTTTTATATAAATATCACTATTTGCATCAATTATATTTAATTTCCATTCCTCATTAATCCAATTTTCCTTAGCGCCATATATAACTTTCAATTTAACACCTCATAATTATCGTTATAACTTATTATAGATTTTAACCACTCATTTTAAATTTATGATTCCTCTAATAGAATTTATAACAAAGAATCTATCAGAGGTTATAATCCATTATCATAACAGGTTTGCCATCATTCCTGTACCACTGCACAATTGACGAAGTATCACCATAATACGCATCGCATGAATTAAGAATTTCCTTATCTTTATCACTACACATATGTCCGATTTTTTCAATCATATAGTTGTTTTTAATAACATTTATACAATCATATAATTCGGCGTTAATATCAGGGAGTGCTGAATTTATAAGTTCTTGAATACACCATGTGAGTTCTATTTTATCTGAATATTGTTTAAATGTTTTCAGAACCCGTTCAATTTTCTCTGCTGCCACATCCTGATTCTGCATAATCCCGCTTATAGATGTATAAAACAACATTCGCTTTTTACCACTTGCATGAATATATCCTTCTTTCTTCTCATTCATCCATTCCGGCTTAACACATATTTTCTTGCGCCATATTTCTTCTGTGTTATCTCCTGCGAATTCAGTCAGATTCTTAATATACAGTTCACGCATGTTTTCTGACTGTACATATACCTCATCTGCATTGACCACTCCCGGAACCGTACAGTAAGACGACATATTCTTATATGCCCGCTCATCATTACTATCAAATTCCTCAAGTTGAAACGACTGGATATATATAAGTTTATTTGTATTTTTCTTTAAAACCTCAGAATAATATTCTTTATAAACGCTGACTGCTTTATTTTCATTATCAAATGGATTCTGTATATATATCATATCAGGATGATGAAGTTTTAAATTATAATTGCATATATCTATTGCATTTATCTCTTTAGGAAAATCATTAAGTTCATTAACATATTCCTTAACACTTCCATCATATTCCTTATAGAAATATGGCAAAACTGCAACTGTGACATCTGCTTCCGTATCTCTTTGAGCTTGTTCCCATATATTTTTCACATAACTCCAATCAGCAGTTTTATATGGCATAATAACTATTTCTTTATGTGTTATTATTTCCTTTTCTATAACAGAAAATAAATTATCAAATTCATTTATTAAGTCATATGTATTTCCCTGATAAATCATATATAATGTATCGCAGAATTTTTCAATACATCTGACACTCTCTGTTTCCTCACCCTTCATCTCTTCTATCAGATTGCCAATATCAATCACGGTCTGTTGAATATCTACAATTTCTGTCTGAATATAATTAATAATTTCCCCCGTCTGATTATCAGTCCAACATTTTCCGTTTTTAATATAATGTCCGATTTTTTCAATTTCTTTTTTAACATTACACATCACTTCAGATATTATTTTTTTATATCCTGCAATTGATACATTCTTATTATCTCTTACGGCTTTCTTTTCATCAAATGTATACTTTGGCAATTTAAAATCCATAAGTGTCTCTAACTGCTTTTTCTGAGATTCATAAAAAGGATAATCATGCCCACCGGTATTTCTTACCAGCTTCATATAGTCTCCATATCTCTTGCTAAGCATGGCATCAAACCCTATCGGTACTGGAATTGTTGTATTCTCAAAAGGAACCCTGATTACTTTATCATAATATTTTTTAGGTATTCTCATATGATTTCCATACATGCTGCATGGCATCATCTGTGTCATCTCATCACAATCATCATCTTTAAATGCTGCAAAAATATTTTCTGCCAGAGTATATAACTTTACTCTTTCTTCTTCCTTATTTTCATATACAGGTACATTACAATTACATAACTGACTAATTCTTTTTAAAGCATCTTTCTCCTGAACGCCATTCAGATTACCGTCTGCAATGTTATCCGCAACTGTTATTATATATTCTGCTATTTTCTCATTCTGTTCCTGAGCTTTATAGTCCCTTAATACATTATCATGTACAAATATATCTAATCCTACAATATAAGGAAATCCATAATGTTCTTTTAAATATTTATCCTCAAAACATATCCTGCTTGTACAAACAACTCTTGCTAAAAAATGATGAAAATTGTCATGATTTTTAAAGTTAATGATTTCATATCCATTCTTTAATTCCTGCTTTGCAACCTGACAAAATTTAATATAATCGTTTCTCTGCATAGCAATATCAAGATCATCATCCCATGGTACGAATCCTGCATGTCTTACTGCCCCCAATAAGGTTCCCCACTCTGCGTAATATTTAATATTATATTTCTGACATATCCTGTCAACTTCTGACAGCACATCTAATGCCACAGCCCATGAGCGTTTAATCATTGATGGAACATAGAAACCATCCCGGATTTCATCTTCAAAATAGCTTTCATCAAAATGTTGTACACAGTTTGCTTTCCCATTCATCCCTTGTATCTTCTCCATAAAACTCAACTAGCTTTCTTACATATAATTTCTTTATGTTCTCGGATTGAAGTATTACTCTGTCTGAATATACTACGCCCGGCATAGTTACATATTCATTCATACTTACATCTGCTCTCATATCATCTTCTGCAATCTCTTCAGTTGTAAAATATGGTATATAAGTAAGTTTATCTGTATGCATAAATAAATTTTTTGAATAATATATCGGATGTACCGTTGTTGCTACATTGCATTCATCATATGGATTTTGAAATACAATCTCAACCGGTCTGTTTTTTTCAAAATTATACTCATCTAACGATACCACATGAAGCCCTTTTGGATATTCATCCTCCTCAACATACTGTTCAACCGTTCCGTTAATATTTCTATAATAATAATGCATCGGCATAACTAATACATCTATATCTTCAATCTGTGAATATTTTTCCCATAATGGCTGCATTGTTTTCCAATATTTTGCTTTAAAAGGCATAAAAAGAACCGTTCTCTTTTTTTCAGTGTCTATACTTGCCAGTTTTCTAAAATTTCTTATAGTATTCTCCTGATTAATAAAGTTTTTATATTCCTTCATATTAAGTGCAAAATGTGGTATATTTACTCCATACTCTATAATCTCATTTCTTGCTTCCTGAAAAAATGGATACTCATGCGAATCACAGTTGTGTACTTTAACATGATAATTCCCATACAATTCCGTCAATATTTTATCATATTGTCTCGGAACCGGAATTGTTATATTTTCAAAAGGCATTCTCACAATATTATTATAATAATCTTTTGGATATATCATCTTTCCCGACTTCATCCATTCTATGATATTACCTATATATTTACACTCATCTTCTCTATATAATCCACATAATCTATCCAACAGCATATTTAACTGCTGTGCAAAATTTCTCTTCCAATCAAGCTTTATAGCACACATTTTCTCTATCTGGCCTATATAGCTTTTTATCTCTTCTAATAAGCTTTCATTTTCTTCTTTTTCATATTTACGATATAACTTTGCCACACTATTTACTATGCAAACCATATTTTTCTGAAAATCAGCATCTTCTTTTTTCCACGGAATAAAATCCAACGGAGATATATCTATTCCTGCTACATATGGAAATCCATGAAACTTTTTCAATCTTTCTTCATCAAACCCTATATGTTTTGCATTAATTAATCTAGTTAACATATTATCACTATGTTCATCTGCTTCAAGATTATATATATCATATCCATCTGGCATAATCTTTTTTGCTATCTTTAAGAATTTATCATAGTCTGGTCTCTTCATACACACATCTATATCGTCATCCCATGGAATAAATCCGCCATGTCTTACAGCACCTAACATAGTTCCCCAGTCTGCATAATATTCTAATCCATTTTCTCGACACGCTTTATCAAAATCATTAAGCACTTCTAACTGTGCCGCCCATGCCTGTTTCATCTCTGCTGTAACATAAAATCCATCTCTTACTTCTGCTTCAAAATATTCTCTGTCAAATTCCATGCAATAATTCTCCTTCATATGTGTAATTGCAAAAAGAGCCGGTGCAAGCACCGACTCTTCTGCTTATAGTAGTAATTGTTATTAACCGAGAAGTGAAAGAACTCCCTGTGTCTGCTGATTAGCCTGAGCAAGCATTGACTGTCCAGCCTGAGCAAGAATATTATTTTTGCTATACTGTACCATCTCATCAGCCATATCTGTATCACGGATACGAGATTCTGCTGCTGATGTATTCTCTGATGTTGTATCCAGATTGTTGATTGTGTGCTCAAGTCTGTTCTGAATAGCACCAAGCTTAGATCTCTGATCTGATACTGAATCAATAGCTGTCTGAATTGCTGTCATAGCCTGTCCAGCAACTGCAAATGATGTTACACTAAGGCTTCCCACTCCTAATTCACTTGCATTCATATTGCTGATGCTTAATGTAATGCTCTGTCCTGAAAGTGAACCAATCTGAAGATTCTTTGCTGTAAATTTACCATCTAACAGATTCTGAGTATTAAACTGTGTTGTAGAACGAATTCTGTCAATCTCTTCTGTAAGCTGATCAATTTCCTTCTGGATAGCTCCTCTATCAGTAGATGTGTTAGTATCATTAGCAGCCTGTGTTGCTAACTCATTCATTCTCTGAAGAATTGAATGTGTCTCATTAAGAGCACCTTCAGCTACCTGGATAAGAGAGATACCATCCTGTGCATTATCAGATGCCTTATTAAGACCTCTGATCTGGCTTCTCATCTTCTCTGAGATTGAAAGACCAGCTGCATCATCACCAGCACGGTTAATCTTATAACCTGATGATAACTTCTCTGTTGACTTCTGGAGTGCGCTTGTAACTACACCCATCTGTCTGTTTGTGTTCATTGCTGATAAATTGTGTTGTACTACCATAATATTTTCCTCCTTGAAATTATATTCTGATACAGCATCCATGCTGCATCTAGTTATGGTTTACAGGAAACATTCTGTTCCCTTGTACTTTATATATCGGACCTAAGTACCAAAACTTTAGTCCGTAATATAACTTTTTAAAAAACTTTTACTGCTTCGTATCCATAAACTGAGGTTCATCACTTACACGGCTCATATTCTGATAATATGACTTCGCCATTGAAGCACTTCTTTTAGCTTCCTTATGCTCCTGACGTTCCCTGCGAAACATTGCCTCAACCTTAACCTTATTTCGAGCTTCCTGAACTTCTATCTTAGCGCCAAGTTCTGTAACTGCTTTAATAAGTGTCTTCATAGTTTCGATTTCATCAGAATACATCTGTTTATTATCACTGAGTTCTTCCTTAATACGGTCAAATACACTCTGAAAGCCTTCATCAAGCTTCTCCAATTCATCAATGCATTCACCCTTTTCATGCATATTATTTTCAAATACATCATGATCAAACTCTGTATTAGAAAGTATCTTATTCTGAGTCTCATTAAGAACTATAATCTTATCAAGAATATCCTTCTTCTTCTTAAGACTGTCTATCATAATCTGAAGATAATTAGTAGTCATACCTGTCTCCTACTTATTCATTGACCTTGTTCGGTTCATAACTTCTTTCCATGTATCTCTCATGCCCCTGATTTCATCAAGTGCCCTATTAAGTATCTCAGTGTCTTTTTTAATATTAGCATCAACCAATAATGAATATATATAATTATATACATTTTCAAAATCCTTAGCAACCGGATACTTATGATTAAGTGTCACCTTAAACTCCGTTATTATGTTCTCAGCTTTCTTAATATTAATATTTGCTTTTTCATAGTCCTGCTTCTCTATAGCAATTAATGCAATATTACAGAATTTAATTGCCCCTTCATAAAGCATAAGTGTAAGCTCTGCCGGACTTGCTGTAAGAATTTTATTACGGTTATACTCCTGTGCGATATTCTGATTAAACGCCATAACTCCTCCATGATATATGGATATCCCATAATTTAATATATTCTATAATTAACTGAATAAACCTGTCAACGATGATGACTGCGCATTCATCTTGGCAAGCGCTGATTCCATTGCTGAGAACTTACTATAATAATAATCTTCCCATGTAGTAACCTTGTCTTCTGCCGCAGATATCTTAGTATTATACTCTGAATACTGCGTATTCATCTGCTTATCATTATATATAGTATAAGCACTGCTTGTTGATGATGCTGCCATCTTCTTTCCAAGATCAGTATACAATTGTGTAGATAACTGTGAAAAGAATGATATAACCGTATCAGGGTCACTTGCTATCATTTCTCTCAGTTTATCTGTATTAGCTGATGTCTTAGAATCATCCTTATCACCATCTATATGATATACACCTGTTTCATTCTCTGGAGAATTAAAATATCCAAGTGTGGCTATTCCAAAACTTGAAAGTGAATAGGACTTATCTCCCACCTTGAATGATCTTGCCATATCATTCTTCATAGTATCAAGAACGCTTCCAAGTGTTGAATCTTTTCTAAGAAGTGAATCCTTAATCTTTTCTTCCCACTTCTTAACCTCATCATCAGACATTGCATCTTTCTCATCACTTGTAAGAGGCTCATAGCCCTTAGAGCTTGCCGCATTGTAGGCAACATCTACAGACTTGACAAGATCGTTATAATCCTTAAGGAAGCCCTTAATCATATCATATATGCCATCTACATCCGTGTTGGTTGTGATAGTTACTTCATCATTACCAGTAACTTCCATTGCCTCAATTGTAAGACCATTGATTGAGTAGTTATTAGAGTTGTTAGTAAATGTTGCCCCATTAAGCTCAATCTCTGAATCCTGTCCTGTTATTCTGACAGCACCTGAAGATGACGCACTACCAGCAACATTTGATGCCATTGCAATCTTAGAGTCAAGCAATGCCTTAGCTTTAGCCTGTCTGTCAGCATTAGTATCGTTTACTTCCTGTAATATATTGGCATTAGAAGCATCTGCCACAGCTTTTCCATCATCGCCGATTGTTACATAATCCTTAGTATCCTCAATAACCTTGGAATTATCATCATACACCTTAATCAGTGATTCATTAGACGCTTTTTTCTTTACCGCAGCCTCATATTCATCCTTGACACCATCTTTTTCCATAGCCTCTGTGTCATATTCGTACACAACTTTGCCATCAGAATCTTTAACTGTATTGCCCTCTGAATCCACCTTTTCCTTCTTATACTTATCATAAGCATTAAGAATATCTGGTGTCTCTGTCTTAAGCTTTGCGACATATTCATCTAATGTCAATGAATGATCCCAAGTATCATCTGCTGCCAGTGCGTCAAGCTTATCCTTGGCTGCATTATACTTATCAGCATAACTCTTGGCAGTATCCTCAGCTGTAATCTTACTATACATACCTTCAAGTTCTGTATTATATGCATCACTGCCCTCTGTTAAAGCTGCCAGTCTCTTGTATTCTGCTGAATCAGTATCATTAACTGTATATATTCCAAGCTTCTGTAATGCATTAAGTCCGTTAGAGTCATTAGCCACAAGCGAGAAATCGTTATCCTTGCCTGACTCCTTAGAGCTTATAAAAAATCTTGCATTATTCTCATCAAAGCTTGCATTAACGCCAGCTTCCTTTAACTTAGATACGAACTGGTTAACATTCATATCTGATGTTATATCAATACTCTTGGTTCCAGAAGCAGTCTTAAAACTTATAGAACCATCTGTTGTTCCAACTATGTCTGATATCTTAGTATCACCTGTAACCTTGCTTCCATCAGCAGCTTTAATCTGTCCACCTGTAAGATATCCTGTTGACGCCAGCTGCTTAACCTTAAGTCTCTGTGTTCCGCTTACCGCAGATGAACTTGCAGAAACCTTAGCATACTTATCATTAGACACACTTGATGTCTTCAGATTATAACTTGTAGAAAATCTTGCACTTGAAAGCTTTCCGCTATAGAACCCATAAATACTTGTATTCATGGTCTTCCACTTTTCCTGCTTCCATGAAAGCTTGGTCTGTGCTTTAACAAGATTGTCTTTCTTTAACTTATATGATGATACGAGCGCTGAAACAAGTGATTCTGTATCCATACCCGATACCATACCAGATAATCTTATTGCCATAGCTTATCTCCTCTCATCTACTATGATACCTGCAAGCTCCCATGCCTTGGCAAGCATCTCAAGAGCTTTCTCTGAAGGTATCTCTTTAATAACTTCGTCTGTATCTTTATCTTTAATCTTAATTGTGATTCTGTTAGTTGGTTCGTTGTAGCCGAATTCTGCAATCGTATTGTTGTTAAGGACTTTCCTTATATCCTTAACATCAGCCATAGATTCAGCCTGCTTCTTTGCCTTGTCATTGTCTTTAGCGCTGCTGCCATTCTTCTCACTGTCTGCTGCCTGTCCTACAGAAACTGCCACATTAGATGCTGCTGACTTTGCTGAATCAACAATAACCTCATTGCTCTTATCTGTAGCTGATGTAACACTGCTTACCTGTGATACCGGCTTAGCAGCCTGTAAATTCTGGCTCTGGTAGCTTGACGCTGCCGCTACTCCATTAACTTCCATTCCCATGATACAATTCCACCTCCGTGTGAAAACAAAACTTTATCCTGTAGTTACATTCATGTTGTACTGCATATATCGGAAAATGTTAAGTAAAATTTAACCCTTTGGAAACAAATAAAACAAATCATTTCTTAAATAACTGGTTAAGAGACTTCACATCAACCGAACTTGCTGCTTCCTTATTAGAATCAAGTATCTGTGCATACACTTCCTTACGATATATAGGTACTGACTTCGGAGCTGATATGCCAAGCTTTACCTGATCGCCCTTAATTTCGATTATTGTAATCTCAATATCATCATTAATAATGATTGCTTCGTCTTTCTTTCTTGATAATGCGAGCATATTAGTTTTCCTCCTTCTTTAGAATATCGTATATAGGATATCTTACCTGATATTCAGAATTATCTGCTATAAGCTGTATTCCTTTCATTGTATCAAAATCAACAATGATAGGAGCTTTAAGATTAATTGTCATCTTAGTAATATCCTGTGGTACCGTAAGCGCACAGTACACTCTGATATTATCATCCTGTATATCATCTCCGAGAGATTTAAGAAGCTCATCCTCAACAACAGGATCATATGTCTCATACACGAATTCCGGCTTCATGACAGGAAGTGCAAGTGTTGGCTCATCAATCGCCTGAAGCCATATAATTGATATATTCTCCTCTTTCTCTGCATCATACACAAGAGTATACTTCTTCCAGTCCTCAAATCCAATAATTCCCTTGTCAAATGTGATGATTTTATCCTCGCTAACTTCAATCTCTCCAAACCATTTAGTCTGTACTTTCATGTCAAACCTCCAATTTTATAATCTATCCTTTATCCATGCTGCATATCCTGCTAAAACTTACTATCTGAGGAAATCAAGCAGTGACTGCTGTACAACCTTACTGGCTGCTGATAATGCTGCCTGATATACAAGTTCTGCTGATGTATATGTAACAACAATCTCTTCAAGATCAATATCTTCATTCTGTGACTTCAAATCAGTAAAGTTAGTCTTCTGTTCTGTAAGTCGTGTCTTAGTAAGATCCAGTCTTATCTGTCTGTTTCCAACATCTGCCTTAGCATTTGATACCTGGTCCATATATCCCTGCATCTGACCAATTCCTGCCTCGAAAGCATTCTTCATCTCAGACTTTGCAAAATCTCTCTGCTTTGTAAGTCCTTCCATAATGGTTTTAAGCTTTTCCTGTGAAGCATCATCGCTATACTGCGAATCCTTCTGCATTGATTCAACCTTAGATATCTGGGCATCAATATCAAGAACATTCTGAACTGTATTCACAAGGTCATTAACGTTTCTACCAAGATATATGTTAAAAGCCTCGTCAGCCTCTGTATTAACCTTTAACTTTTGTGAGAAATTAACTATGTATTCAATATCCTCACTCTTTTTATCATATACAACTCCTGTATTATTATCAACACAGTCAAAATACATTGTCGGGTCTATATCACCCTTTATGAAATTGCTCTTTTCATATGTAACTGAGAATTCATTATTCTGGTATACAGACTGATATACATTCTGTCCAAGAAGCAGCTCCCCTGTTGTTGCATTTATAGCAATCTCATTATCTCCCGGAATATAGTCAGGATCTGATGTTGTTACAACGCTTACCTGATTCTGCACAACACTTCCATCGGTCTGGGTTATATCAGCCGTAAGACTGCCATTCATTGTAACCGTTCCATCTGCATTAATAGTAACATTTGCAGAATTATTATTTCCCATTCCTAATGTAAATGTTCCACCATTAATCTCATCATAAGCTAACTGTATTCTGTTTACACTCTGGATATTAGGTGTAATTATATTGCCATTAGCATCTGTCTTAACTGTAAGATTTAATATATCATCATTACTGTAGGCATTAGTATATGCTGTCTTTGTAGAAAGATCTTCCCTTGTAAAATTCTGGGTAATTGAATAATCAACATTCTTAGCATCTGCATCTGACTGATATGTAAGCGGTCTGTCAGTTGCATGTCCCGTAAATACATATCTTCCTGCATAATCTACATTTCCCTGTTCATAATAAGCCTCCACAAGCTTATTAAGACTTTCTGCAAGAGTATTTCTTTCAGATTCTGAATAAGAATCTGTAGAGCCCTGCACACAATATTTGTATAAATCCTTGATAATACTGTTACTTTCATCAAGTGCATCATGTGTAACACTAAGCCATGATGATGCATCCGGTATATTCTTTCCAAGATACTGGGTTACCTCATCAAGACTCGAGCGAAGTCTTAATGCCCTTATCGCAATAATTGGATCGTCAGATGGCTTGCTTATCTTTTTTTGTGTAGAAAGTTCTGTACTCAGAGTATTTATCTGATTTTTATTAACCTGAATATTCGAAATCGAACTGTTAATCATCATCTGGTTAGTAATTCTCATAATTTTGTCTCCTTGTTATACTCCCGTGTTATTTATAAGTCTGTCATATAACTCATTCATAACACTTAACATTTTTGAACTGAGATTATAAGCTTCCTGAAATTTTACAAGGTCCATTGCTTCTTCATCCGTATCAACTCCCATTACAGAAAGTCTCTGGTTCTGGATAGTTGTCTGAAGATTCATATAATTCTTTGTAAAATTGATTGCCTTACTTGAATCTATTGACATATCACTGACGATACTTTCAAGGAAAAATGATCCTGTACCGCCATCATATATCTTGGCATCCTTAGTGTTAATAAGATCTACAATCAGATCAACATTTGCTTCACCATCACTTACATTGTACTTGGTTGCAAGAAGATCTGCGTTATCAAGCAATGCCTGATTAACTGTAACAGTGCTTGCTGTAAGCGCCTGTGAATTTTCCTTCATAACAAAAAGTGAAATTCCCTGTGCCGAGCCATCAGAAGTAACACCTTTTTTAAGTATCTCATTAACAGATGCTGCAAATGTCTGTATAAACTGATTCAGCTGTGACTGATAATATGGAACGCCTTTATACTGTGTGTTCTTATCCTTCTGGCTTTCAGTTTCTGTAAGAATATTACCATCTGCATCTTTCTTATATGTAGAATTACCGGCAGCATCTGTTGTAGATGCGTATTTCTCAATTTCTCCATTACAGCCATCTCTTATATCAATAAGTCCTTTTAACTCACCACTTAAAGAATCACTGTAAATATAAAACTCCTGCCCATTCTCCCACTGTATATCATAAAGTCCTGCTGCATCTGATACATTTCTCGGATTATCTCTTGCCACAGTCTGGAGAGTGTGGTAGTTATATCCATCAACAAGGCTGTTACCATTGATTGTAATCTGAAGATTAGTAAGATTATTACCCATATCACTCTCGCTTACTGTTATATTAACAATCTGTGAAAGTTCATCAATCAGGGCATTTCTCTGATCCTTCAGATCATTAGCATTACCGTAATTTGCCTGAATCTGGTTAATCTGCTTATTAAGCGATGAAATATTCTGTGCCAGGGAATTAATCTGCTGTACAGCATCTTTAATCTCATTATTGGCATCAACCTGAACATTTCTTAAGTTAGTTGATAAAGTATTAAAATAATCTGTAAGACTCTTTGCATTATTAATAAGCTGGTTCTTTGCAGATGTGTCAGCCGGAGTACGGTCAAGCTGGTTAAGTGCCGCAAAGAAATTCTCATACTCTGTGGAATATCCCTTTAAAGTAAATTCATTAAGATAATTCTCTATCTGCGACATATAACTGTTCTTCACATTATACTGTCCATAATTAGTATTATTATTTCTGTACTTCTCATCATAGTAGGAATCTCTTGTCTGGTTGATTGCATCAACAACAACTCCTGAACCGAGTGTTCCATATCTTGCATAAGTTCTCAGCGCATCAGCTGCTTTGGTTGATGCAGATTCCCTTGTGTATCCTTTAGTATTAATATTGGCAAGATTATGTGATGTAACATTGATTGAAGTCTGTGCAGCCTGCAATCCTGTATATGCAATTGTTAATCCAAAAAATGTTGATGCCATAAATCCTCCTTATTTGTGAAGCAGCTGCGACTGTTTTATGCATTACCAAGCGATGTTACAAGATGTTCTAACATCTGATTTACAACATTGACATATCGTGATGCTGCATTGTATGCCTGCTGGTATTTAATCATTTTCTCTAATTCTTCATCGGAAGAAACGCCCTCAGACTGAAGTCTCTGATTATCATATCCATCAACCATAGTCGTCTGGTTGCTTACATAATTGCCAAGCGCTTTTCCTAATGTCGCATACTCTCCAATAAAGTTATTATAAAATGTCATGAAATCTGATTTGGCGTATGTGTCAGGATTAAGTGAAGCAAACTTCTCATCCCATGCATCTACCAGTTCCTTAGCCCTGTCAAAATCTTCTTTTCCCTGCACTGTAGAAAGTGGAATCTTTCCAACATTCTGGGCTGCTTCCGGATTAATCTGTAGATTGCCAAGCTTATAAAGCGATTCATAATCCGTTTCATTAAGATTATTTCTTATATAAATTGTTTTTCCTGAATCATCAGTTGTCTTAATATATCTGTCAGTGCCTTTTCTTGAAAACAGCTCTGTTCCTACCGTTTTATCATCATCCATTCCATATCCGGTCTTGTCCATATCAAGCATTGAATATGTATATGAATCAACTGGTACTTCAGTACCTCCAGCACTTGTATATAACTTTTCTCCGGAAGAAAATCTGTATGTTCCGTCTCCATTATCAGTTCCGGTAACTTTCCTTCCATATCTGTCATAAAGCACCTGCTGGCTGACAGAATCATATGTGTATATATCTGCCTGAATCTCTGTTCCATCTGCTGCCATATAAGGGTTATTCCTTACCTCCGACTTCTCAGGACAAAGTATATTGTTAATCTTCTCAACAATGCCATTAACAAGCTTATCAAATCCAGCCATAGCACTAAGAATTGCAGATGGCTCAATATAAGTATTGTAATATTCCTGTGCCTTGGAATATTTGTTATATGCTTCCTGATATGCTGCCCTTCCATCAGCAGTACTCATATCATAATCCGAACTGCTTGGTGCTTCAGGAACAACCGTATAATCAACAACCATATTGCCTCTTGCAATAAGAAGTCCCTTAAGTTCACCCTTGTCTGTTTCATCTACATTAGATGCCTCTGTACTTAAATCATACACATCCCTTTCATATCCCGGCCATGTAGGAATAACAAGATTAGTGCCTTCAACAACTCTTGTATCCATCTTCGCAAGTTCTCCCATTGTTACAAATGGAATTCCTTCCGCAGATATAATAACTTCCTTGCTGTCATTCTCGTAATATGTAATATCAATATACTTGCTGAGTTCGTCTATTGCCGCATCTCTTTCATCTCTTAAGTCATTGGCATCCTCAATTCCTGTAGACTCAATCTTTGATATTTTCTTATTCAGTGTATAGATTTTGTCTCCAAGCTTATTAATTGAATCAACCATATTCTTAACTTGTGTATTAAGTGTCGTCTGGTAATCCTTCAGTCCTTTATATACATTTTCAGACTTTTCAATAAAAGCTGTTGCATTCTGGATAAGCGATGACCTCGCTACTGTACTTGTAGGATTCTTGGCCAGCTCATTAACAGAATTATAAAGATTAATAAGATATGATTCATATGTAACGCCCTGCATCTCGCCAAACTGGTCTTCTATCTCTTCAATCGCCTTATACTGGCTCTCATAAAATCCAAGTCTGGAATTTTCATTTCTGTATGCCTGATCTATAAACTGGTCTCTTATTCTTCTCACTTCAGAAACCGCAACACCAAGTCCATAATCCGGTGAACTCACCTTATCACTGGTATTCACTCTTACATACTGTGTATCTGAAAATGTGACCTGCTGTCTTGTATATCCCGATGTATTAATATTTGACAGATTGTGTGCTGTTGTATTAAGTGCTGTCTGTGCTGTCTTAAGCCCTGTTGTTCCAATAAACAGCCCCGCCATTCCGTTAGCCATAAGGTCACCTCTTTCTTAAAATTTAAAATCATCTGATATGTATATCGACACATTTTTCTGATAAAACACCCCTCAGGGCTTAAAAAAGCCACATTCTCATTGTGAAAATGTGGCTCATTCCCGAACACGGATAAGCACATATACATCATCCGTGATAATATCCAATTATAAATGTAAAATCATTCATGCAGCCATTACTGCTTTGCATCAAAACTGCCACCGCCTAAGCCGCTGTTCTCCTCATAAGCTCCCTTTCCATAGTTAGCTGTCTGTGGTGCCATGCTTGCATTCCTGGCCAGATTAATCTCGAATTCTATCATATCCATAGACTGCTTAAGAAGCTGCTTATTATTATCATTAACTTCTGTCAGCTGTTTAACAGTATTCTTAAGATTAAGATACGACTGTTCAAGTGCATCATGTTCTTTAGGCTTCTTCTCCAAAAGTCTTACAATCTCTCTGACTTTAACCTCTGAAGGTGACAGATGCAGAATCTTACATATGTCTGTAACACACGCCTCTCGTTCCGTCTCAAGTCTTGTGATTACATCAATCAGCTTCTGCTCTTTCCCAAATATTTCCTGAAGCTGCTCAACATTGCCATTAACAATAGCAGCAGTCTTATTATTAGACAAGTCCAGCAGTGCTGTATACTGTCTGTTTTCATCATCCATTATATTAATCAAAGAATCAATCAAACTTGCCATCTAATAAAACCCCACTAAAATGTTAATGTAGAAATGTTGTTCAAAATCTTATCTGCAACAGCTTCTGAACTGATATTATATGTTCCTGCTGCCATGCGTGCCTTGATATCGGCAATCTTATCTTCCCGAACATCGGAAGCCGCGCTCACTGCTGTTCTGGCTGTCTGATATGTCCTGGCTGTGTCAGAAATTTCAAACTTATCACTAGCCGATGATGTCTTTGCTGTAGCCTTAGCTTTAGAAATCTGGCTGGTCTGATATATCTGATTAACAGCATTATAAGCATCTATACGCATATTAACCGCCTCACTTTCTATTAATTAAAACAGATAACTCCTGCTTTATGTGTAAGATATCGGACGGTTTTTCAAAATACTTTATACCTCTTTTGAAAAAATGCTAATTAATTATCCGGGTAAGTTTCACCCTTTAATTACTTATCAAGGAATCTCATTCTTGCCTTTTCTCTTCTCGCTCTTTCCTTGTCAACATTGCCTACGGCCGATGTAGCACTTCCATACATGCTGCCAAGCCTGTTAGCCATGTCATACTTGCATCTTTCACAGTATCTTCCTGTTTTTATGGTAGCTCCGCATACTTCGCATGCAATGCCAATAGGTGAATCATCACTGAACGACAGTCTTTCTTCTCTTATCCACTGCTCAATCTGTCTTGTACTTACATCACAGTTCTCTGATATATCTCTCATATCAGATCTTGGATTATCTTCTATATATTGCTTAACCTCCTGAAACTTTTCTTCAAGTTTCTTCATACAGTCAGGGCAGAGTCTGTATGCGCCCCCGATATAATTATATAATCTTCCACAATTCTTACAATTTCTAACTTCCATAAATCCTCCTTGTTTTGCGAAGCAAAATCCATGTGCTTTCAATCACATTATCCTTCTGATAAGGAGAGGATTTAGCTGCCTTGTTCTGCGAAGCAAAATCCCGCTGCCGCTAGAATCCATCCCCAACGCACAGGCTCACTCCGTACACTTTCTGCACACCAGCGTGCTTCAGTACTGTGGCACATGCGTCAAATGTTGCTCCCGTTGTATATATATCGTCCACGATTAATACTTTTTTATATTTTACAACTTTTTTGTCAGCTTGAAAAGCATTTTGCAGATTTTTAACCCTATGTGCATTATCCAGTTCTTTCATAGGAACTGTTTTAACAACTCTCACAAGAGCTTCACAATCCATAGGGATTCCCATAAGCTGTTCCAATTCTCCTGCAATCAGCTCTGCCTGGTTAAACCCTCTTTCCTTAAGTCTTGAACTGTGAATAGGCACAGGAATCAGTGCATCTGGCGCCCAGGCATGAATCATGCTGCCACACTTGTCTGCAATCTGTTTTGCATAGATACCTGCATATTCCCTTTTATTGTGATACTTGAATCTGTATATTGAATCCTTGATGCACTTAGAATATTCATACACAGCGCATGCCTGGTCATAAACATGTTCTTTCCTGCTGCAATCACTGCAATATTCCACTTCATCATTTTCAACCGGTTTGCCACATTTAAGACAGACCGGCTCACTGACATAGCTCACCTTGCGCATACAGTCCGGGCATATATCAACCCTGCTGCCCCCAGCAAAAGGTGCCGGCTTTCCACACATAGGACACGCTGGCGGAAGTACCGCATTAACTGCCTCCATTAATACCTTCTTATAATCCATAATCCCCCATTATTGTCATCATTATCACATATAAACATATCAATTATCATTGTCCGAAATCTTCAATATGTCTGATTTCTTCAATCCTGTCTGTGAGCGAAGAATATCGTTTTGACTCTGATACATTGTCAGCCATAAGCCTGAATATCTCCTCTTCCCCAACGAGGCACACACATTTTCTTGCTCTTGTAACTGCCGTATACAGAATATTCCTGTTCATCAGCATTCTTGGTCCCTGCGACATCGGAATAATAACCGCCGGGTACTCACTTCCCTGTGATTTGTGAACCGTAATCGCATACGCAAGTTCAAGCTCATCAAGCTGTGAAAATTCATAAGTAACAAATCTGCCATCTTCGAATTTCACAGTTACATTCTCATCAAATGTGCTTATTCTCTCTATAACTCCGGTATCCCCGTTAAAAGCGCCGGTTCCCTGTTCTGTTGGAATACCGTATCTGCTTCGTTTTTCCCATGCAAGCTGATAGTCATTCTTAATCTGCATAACCTTATCACCTTCACGGAAAGTAACATCACCCACCTGTCTTTCCTGCTTGATAGCATCAGCCGGATTAAGAAAATCCTGCATAATCTTATTAAGACGTTCCACCCCGACATTGGATTTTCGCGATGGAGTAAGAATCTGAAGGTCATACACATCGGCACCTACATAGTCCGGAAGTTTGTCCTTAATAAGCGTTTTCATCGCATTTATAATATTGTCAGCACCGTTTCTGTGAACAAAGAGAAAATCCTTGCTGTACTTGTTAAGTACTACCTCCTCGCCCCTGTTAATCTTATGGGCATTAATAATAATCTCGCTCTGTGCCGCCTGTCTGAATATTCTCTCAAGCTTAACAACCGGAAAGCAGCCGGATTCTATGATGTCTTTCAGCACATTTCCCGGACCGACACTTGGAAGCTGGTCCACATCACCTACAAGAATCAGTTTCGTTCCAATCGAAACAGCTTTAAGAAGTGAATTCATAATACTAATGTCTACCATCGACATCTCATCAACAATAATAACATCAGCCTCAAGCGGATTATCTTCATTTCTCTCAAAGAACATAGACAGACCTGCTACCGACTTTCTGTCACCATCCGGCACGCCGCCGCTTATCTCTAACATTCTGTGGATAGTCTGTGCCTCATAGCCACACGCTTCTGTCATTCTCTTGGCTGCGCGCCCTGTAGGTGCTGCAAGCCTGATTTCCAGCCCCTCCAGCTCAAAATATTTGATTATTGTATTAATAGTTGTAGTCTTACCGGTTCCCGGACCGCCAGTAACAATAACAAGCCCGTTTCTTACTGCTTTCGCAACAGCCTCTTTCTGGATATCATCAAGAGTTATTCCTTCTTTATCCTCAATCCTTGCAATCCTGTCATCAATGAATTTCTGGTCTTCCTCAATCTGGACATCAAGATTATTAAGCATAGCTGCAACATTTGCTTCCATGTTGTAATACATGCGGGCATAGACACATTTTACATTGTCCTTAACCTTGACAACTATCTTCTTATCCATTGTCATGTCCATAAGGTATTTGTCATAGTCCTGGACATCAATCAAAAGCAATTCGTTTACCTGACGCACAAGCTTATCATACGGAAGATATGTGTGCCCCTGCATTGTCGCCTGATTAAGCACATAAAATATTCCGCTCTTAATCCTGAATTCAGAATCAATCTTGATTCCGGCACGCGAAGCAATCTCGTCAGCCGTCCTAAAACCGACACCCTCTATGTCATCAGCAAGCCTGTACGGATTCTGTTCAAGAATGTTATAAATGTCGTTTCCATAACGCTTAAATATTTTGTTGGCAAGATTCATCTGGATTCCATAACGCTGAAGAAACATCATTGCTTTTCTGATGTCTTTCTTGTCAATAAGCTGGTTTGCTATATCCATAGCTTTAGACATGCTTATTCCTTTAATCTCAGCCAGACGCTCCGGTTCTTCTTCCATAATCCTGAATGTATCATCGCCAAATGTCTTAACTATTCGTTCAGCCATCTTCTCGCCGATACCCTTTATTGCCCCGGAGCTTAGATAACGCCTTACGGATGCAGCATCATCCGGCGCCCTGAACTCATAAGATGTGACTTTAAACTGCATGTAGTAAACTGCATGCTTAACAAATTCGCCTTGTGCGGTAATAAATTCACCTGTGTTGATATAGCTTAACACTCCAACACAGGTGATTTCTTCATCATCATATACAATATTAAAAACCGTATATCCATTGTCTTCATTCCTGAAGATAATATTCTCCACAAAGCCCTCTACATATTTCACAGACTCGTAATCCAATCTGTTATCTCCTTTATGTTAAATATTATTTCTGCTCATCTGCCTTAGGAATAGACTCTGTAGAATAATTTCTCTTCATCTGCTCATAAAGCGTCTGTGCTATTCCAAGTCCTTTGCCATGATTAGAATCAGTCATAAGCTTGGCATAAGATGACACCATCTCATCTCCAAAGTAACTCCCCAAAGTATTAAGTGAAGTATCCTCTGTTCCGCCAATTCCAGCCATAGAAGAGAACAGATTGCTATCTTCGTCATCCGAATCAATCTTAGCCATCTTCTCCATTGACTTAAGAACCTGTTCAACAAAATAACTTTCAAAATCCTTGCATACAGACATAAGTTCATCGTCTGATGCCTTAGAATAATCAGTACCGGTAAGTTTATTAGTTAAAGAACCCGCCTTAGAATCATACACATCTGAATAATTCATACTGCTAAGTCCTGTGATAGAATCACTCATACACTGCACCCCACTTATCTCTTAAGGTTATTAGCCTGCTCCATCATTGTATCAGAGGTTGTTATAGCCTTAGAGCATAACTCATACGCTCTCTGTGCTGTAATAAGATTAACCATCTCAGTTGCAACCTGAACATTAGATGCCTCAAGATATGATTGTCTTAAGGAACTCTTCTTCCCAACTTCATCATAATCCTCATTAAGCGGAACACCTGAAGCTTCTGTCTCGCCAAGATAGCTACTTCCAAGCTTATCAAGTCCTGCCGGGTTAGAAAACTGATATAGACCAATCTTAATTCCAATAGGTGCCGGATTGTTAGACTCATCCGGGTATAAAAGATTGCCATCCGTATCAATAGTTATAAGATTCGTCTTATAATCTTCCCCATTAGCATCCTGCCCAAGAACAATCTCTGCGCCATCTGCGCTGAGCACAGGATATCCTTCAGAAGTACTGAGCATTACGCCTTCTGTAGCTGTTGCCCATGTAAAATGTCCATTTCTTGTATAAACAGTATCACCTGTGTTAGTATCCCTCACTGCAAAAAAACCATTTCCATCAATAGCAAAATCAGTTAAACTGTCAGTTGCATTAAGAGCACCCTGTGTATATATTGATGTTACTGCTGAAACTCTTGAGCCAAGTCCTACCTGTGCTCCAACAGGCTTATCATCTCCGTTAGCTGAAGTAGTCTTTGCCTGAAGATTCTGATAAAGCAGAGACTTAAACTGAGTCTGCTCCTGCTTATATCCGATTGTATTAACATTTGCCAGATTATTGGCAATAGTATCTACGCTTGTCTGCTGGCTCATCATTCCTGATGCAGCAGTCCATAATGATCTCATCATATCGTTAGTCCTCCATATGTAAATGTCTAACAGTTGTCACTAAATTTCAGAAATAGATACCATCTTTCCTAACATCTCATCGATAGTATTCATAATCTTCTGATTACTTTCAAAATCTCTTGCGATAGATATCATATCTACCATCTCTGTTACCACATTAATATTGGAAGCCTCCAAATATCCCTGATTAACCTTTGCTGTAGCTTCTGTCTGTGTTGCGCCATCAACTGCCTTGTAAAGATTCTCTCCATACGCTTCAACATAATCGTAATCCTCAAAATCTACAAGCGCAAGCCTGTCAACATACTGTCCGTCGGCATATATCTCGCCGCTCTCCTCTACAGTAAGGCTCTCAAAATCTGTAGGTAACTGTATCGGACCACTCTCGCCCAATACATAATCACCATCCTTGGTTACCAGATAACCTTCACGGTTCATCTGGAAAGATCCGTCCCTGGTATAAAGCGTTGAAGTTTCTCCAGCTTTGTTAGTGAATGAAATCGAAAACAATCCACTTCCACTCAGCGCAAAGTCAAATGTATTGCCAGTATTCTGGAAAGAGCCCTGATCCCAGCTTCTGAAGGATTCTCCTACCTTCGCTCCAAGATTCAGAGTTCCAATATTCTGATTAATATAGCCCACAGTTTCATCTTTAACCTTGATGCCATAAACATCTTTAAACGACTGTGTCGTAAGACCTTCTTTCTTATAACCTGTGGTAGTTGCATTAGCCAGATTATTAGACACTACATCCAGTCTCTTCTGCTGAACTGTCAAGCCAGAGTACGCTGTATAAAGCCCTTTTACCATAGCCCGCCTCTTTCTTGATAATATATTCTTCCGGCATAAAAATTGTCCATTCTGCCAGAATGTTAAGAAACATTTGTAATAATCTTATTATAAATGTTTCAGGTTACTTAACTTCATCTCTGTAGCCTGCAAGGAACTCAATAAACTTACCTGTACCAATAGCAACACATGTCATTGGATCCTCAGCAGTCATAGTATTAATTCCTGTCTTGGCTTCAATTAAATCCTCAAGTCCTGAAAGAAGACTTCCGCCTCCTGTAAGGACGATTCCTCTGTCTGCAATATCAGATGCAAGTTCTGGTGGAGTCTTCTCAAGAACGCTGTGAACAGCTTCAACAATCTGTGAAGTTGCCTCTCTTAAAGCTTCCTCTGTCTCCTCTGAGCTTACCTCTACAGTCTTAGGAAGACCTGTTACAAGGTTTCTTCCTCGTACATTCATAGTTGTGACTTCTGCCTTAGGATAAGCAGAACCAACCTTTATCTTAATATCTTCTGCGGTTCTTTCACCGATAAGAAGATTATGCTTCTTTCTCATGTATCTTACGATAGCTTCATCAAAATCATCACCGGCAATCTTAATAGAAGTACTTACAACAGTTCCTCCTAAAGAGATAACAGCGATATCAGTTGTACCACCACCGATATCAACAATCATATTACCGCATGGTCTTGAAATATCGATACCTGCACCGATAGCTGCTGCGATAGGCTCTTCAATAATAGCAACCTCTCTTGCGCCTGCCTGAAGAGTAGCATCCTCAACCGCCTTCTTCTCAACCTCAGTAACACCTGAAGGTACGCATACACTGATTCTAGGCTTCTTAAGCATTCTCTTGCCGATAGCCTTCTGGATAAAGTACTTAAGCATCTTCTCAGTTACAGTGTAATCAGAGATAACACCCTGACGAAGAGGTCTTACAGCAACGATGTTACCTGGTGTTCTACCAAGCATCAGTCTTGCTTCCTCACCGATAGCCTTAATCTTATTAGTATCCCTGTCAAATGCAACAACTGAAGGCTCTTTAAGAACAACTCCTTTGCCTCTGATGTACACAAGAATACTTGCAGTACCTAAATCTATACCAATATCTGTTGATAACATGATAATTCCCCTTTCTTATAAAACAATGCGGACCTCTGTCTGTCCGATATATTCAGATAAAACATAAACTCAAAAGTCATTAGAAGCCATGTGTGCCCATGGCTAATCACCATTATATACATAAAAAAGGAAATTTAAAAGCCCTAAATAAAAAAAATCTATCTAAATATATATTTTTATAAATATTCAAGAAGCAATATGTCTTGTAAATGTATATCGGCATTAATTTGTGCCTGCTTAATATTCTGCCCGCGAATTTAAAAATATTTTGATTTTGAGATACATACATATTATAATGTGGTGGATTAGGATTATAACTTACATATGTTAAGGTAATTCTGAATTTAAGTGTATAGGAGATTGCTATGAATATCCGTGTATTAGATAAAAATGATAAGGCTGCTCTCGAACAGCTTATATATACTATAGAAAATGCTCTCCCTGTTCCGGAATGGTGGATTCCTATTGATGATATTGAACGCTCGCATTTCTTTGATGCTGACTGGACATGCTTCTTAGGTGCATTTAATGACGATAATGAACTCGTTGCCGCCAGCGCCCTTTTCTTTAATGAACATGAATTTGCTGAGGAAGCTGAAAAGCTCGGTCTCGACATTCGTTCTACAAATGTAGCTGAAATCGGACGATGCATGGTTCACCCTGACTTCCGCGGTCACAACCTTATGTGTGAGCTTAACAAGCGCCTCTGTTCAATTGCCCGCAACCGCGGCATCGACACAATCCTCGCCGTAGCCCACCCTGACAACGTCGCCAGCAATTCATCCTTCTTGCGTCTCGGTGCAGAGCTTAAGGCAACTGCCACTGTATTCGGTTCTTACCGGAGGAATATGTATATTCTGCCGTGGTAGGTGGGTAACAGCCGGTAGGTAGTGGCTGGTGGGGCAAGGCAGGCTGTCCCAGAAGAAGACAGCCTGCCTTGCCCTACCCTTTTTATTCATATATATTGCCGTGGCACTTGCTCATGTAACCTGCCTGCAACCGCCTACAATTCTTCCTTAAGGCATTCAAGCAGTCCTTTGCAGCCTGCCAGAACATCCCTGTAAGTTGCCTCAAAATCTCCCGTATACCATGGGTCTGCCACATCAAGTCCGCTTCCCGCAAAAGTAAGCAACTTATATATCTTCTCATCCGGATCTCCGCCCGATATCCTCTGCATATTGCGGATATTCTCAGTATCCATTCCAATAAGGTAATCATACTCCTCATAATCATTCAGAGTCATCTGCACTGCCCTGTGCGAAATCACCGGAATTCCTTCTTTCTTCAACTTGGCAACAGTGCCATGATGCACCCCATTACCAATCTCCTCGCGGCTTGTCGCCGCCGAATTAATATAGAACTTATCAGCAAGCCCCTCTTTTTCAACTAAATATGTCATAACGCTTTCTGCCATAGTGCTTCGGCAGATATTGCCGTGACAGATGAATAATACTCGTATCACTATAAACATTCTCCTTTAATGCTGTATTTTACCCCATTTTACAAGATTTTTCGATATTTTCATTCTATACACATATCATACCTACATTACACAATAGACAAAACCGGGCAAATTGTAACCTTGTGTACTACTAGTTTAGATGCAGAATACTCTGACCTTTGAAACATTTAACGATTATTCGGCAATGGGAAATCAATCATAAATTTGAATTTTCCCCTCCTCATAAAGTCAAATCCGGGTGATTAATAAACTCATCCGCATTAGCTCTAATTATTGAATTATATTTTTTAACAGCATCATCAGTTATATGTGTAATATAATACTTATCTGCATCTTCAATGCACGTTCCTTGTGCCATAAGAATTCTAGGAATAATAGACATTAGTCCTTCTTTTAATCCATCAGTTCGTATAAAAGTAAACGATGGATTATCAGAAGTATCAAAAAAATGTTGGACCATCAGAAATCAAAAAATGAAAATTTGTATACTTTAAAGCTTCCATTGCATGAGTATAAATCATGCCCTCATCTTTTAGATACTTTCTATAGTATTTTAATAGCAAATTGTGTTTCGTTTCATCTGATGCTGTTTTTAAGCAAGGTAAAATACGATCTTCTTCCAGAATTTCTATCTCATTAAGCAGCGCTTCCGTAAAAAGACAATACGCCTTTTGAAACTCATCATTGGATAGAATGCTTCTCCAATCTAGTGCCACAAAAAACCTCATGAAATAATTTTTATGTATAGCTGTCATACTTCCCGAAGTTGATGTTAATATTATAGATTCTAATTCAGATACAACTTTATTCCACCAATTTTCATATTTATTGACCAGTTGAATTCGATATCTCTAATTTTCTCATTTTCACGTTCAATTCCTTTTTTGCTTACAACAGAACCATCCTTTCGTCTAATTATCCAAGTATTAAAATCATAGAACTTTTGATTCATCTATAGTGTATCACTTACAATCTGCCCTCAATTTCTACAGAATAATCTGCTAACACAGAGAAAATCTTATCCGCATCAGCTTTTGTACAAATAACCATATCAGCTTTTATGAAATGATAATCTGTTTTTCCCGCAATATTTTCTTTATTTCTCTTTTTAACTATACCAGGTTTATTAAGAAATTCCACCTGTAATGTACACTCATCATCTGCCCAAGCAGACATATATGTTTGTGGTATTAAATGATGATAATTTGCTTGAGTCTCTTCCATCACTATACTCCCTGATTAAAAACTGCTATTGTTTTTAGCTTAGTGCTTCTTATACCACTCAATAATGGCATCCCTGTCTGAATCAAAGAACTGAGTAGAAATAAAAATGTCAGCCCCTTGGAATGACAATGCCTTTGCGCGATATCTCTTTTGCGTTGAATTTCCCATATTATCAGTCCGCTTGTTTGCTATCGCAGGATAATCCGATGATGGAAACAAGGACTTTGTATATTCTTTTGTCTTTAATTTTCCAACCTCAACTTCAGTAATCTTTCCTCTTTCAATCAAATCCACCACAAAATTAAAAAACAACTTTGCAACAGGCAGCATTCCCTCGGCCCATGTACTCTCATCGTTGATATCAAACGGGACTTCAGATAATGTGAAGGTAAATTCCTCACTATCCAAATCCATCTGAGCCATCATATCCCGAATAAAAGACACAATTGTATTTGCTGACAGATTTGATTCATAATAGATACCGCTCCTGTCGATCTCCTTAGCCTTACGCAGTTTTCTCTTATCGTTGCTAATATACACATTGGTTGCATTAGGGATGGTATAGTCCTTTATCGCCAAATCCGAAAAAAGAGCCGTATCCAATTCATATGCTACAGCCATAAATTTTGCAAGAACTTCTGCCCAACTACTTACCTTTGTATATTCTCCAACGAAAGAAAAGCTATCTGGTTTAGTATTGGTTAAATTCAAACCACTCTCTAAAGAGAACCCACTCTCTTTATCCTCAATAACATCAGAATGAATATCTTCATAATTAAACTCTTTTATCAACAATGCAGCAAGAACCTTTGCTCTATGCAAAATTGCTTCTTCGTTCCATGTATCCGCCGACAGCACTTCTCGGTTTAGAATAACCGCCTTGGAGTTTGCCTTAATAATTTCCTTTTTATCACTAAATGACTTCGTTCCGAGTTCGCTGTTATGTCCCGTTATTGTAAGATTCCCCAAGGTGTGAAGATATACTTCATATACACTGCTGTAATTCTCTCCAACCTCTTTCTTCCATACTGCAGCATTCTCCTTTTGAGGAAGAATATGCTCGATTGTAAGATTGCTGACATCAATATGTTCTTTTGTAGAATTCTCTATTACAGACAGAACAAACTTGCAGATAGGTTTCTTATATAGAGGCTTATACAGCAGAGCATCCTCAAATTCCCTGTCAGAAGGCATTCGATTATTAGCCTTAAGTCCATTCAAAAATACAACAAATCTTTCATAATAATCATCGTATGTAGTGCCATCAATAACTCTGTCGTACATGGACTTCATAAATTTCGACAGGTTCTTGTTGATCTCACATGCAGTAATTCTCACATAATAAGTCAAAAGATAATCTAAAACTTTACACAGCGTCTTATCATTGATATTGCCATCTTCATAATCAGTAAAAATTCTAAAAATCAACGGCAAAACCGTTGTCTGCTTGATTGTATTAAACGACCGCAGATACCCAATGATTTCCTCGCTATAATAATTATTCTCACCAATAAATGCTCCATAGTATCTAGATGTTCTTTCAAGTTTTTTCAATACATCCTCATGGCTTAAATTATTCTGTTCACAATGCTCTTTAAAAAGCTGGTATGCATTGTCAGCATTTACAGCTTTGGTGATTTGTGAATTTAAAAAGTTAATAACAAAATCACCTAGATTACGATATCCTACATTTTTCTCTATTTCTGACCAATAGTTCTCATACAATTCATCTTGATTCTCATCATCCATCAAAAGGTAGTTCCTAACAAGATCCGCAAGACTCAAATCCAACCCAGTCGAATTGATAGATTCAAAAATCTTTTGAGGTTCATCCTCTTGAGATTTATCCAATATTCCGTCAAGAATATCTCCCAGTTCATACCCTGCCTCAACCGTTTTATCAATCATATTTTTGAAAAGAATATAATTTTTATAAATATTGGAATTACGATCCATATCATCAATTTTACCCTTGATAAGCAAAATAAGTTGCTCGTTATCAGACTTAACAGGTTTCAACTTAATCTTGTACTTTTCTTCGCAGTTACGATTAAACATTACTTCTTGTATTTCTTCTTCAATTCTAGTAGAAACACCCTTTGCATGATCGTAAAGTGCTTTAAGAAGAATATATACCGTTGTCAATCTCTGTTGGCCATCAATAATCAATACTTCACTTAAGTTACTTCCGTTAAGTTCAACAATATATACAATTGTGCCTGTAAAGTGCTTATGGTCACGCATATGAGCAAGCATGATATCCTGGTACAGTTTTTCACACTGAACATTAGACCAGTCATAGTTTCTCTGATACACAGGTACCTTAAACACTCTCTTATTCTTTTCAATTAAATCCGAAAAAAGCCATACTCTATAAGGTTGCATTCTCAACGCTCCTCCATCTTTCGTATGCTGACGTACCAGCATCAAGGTTGATTTCTCTTCACATAGGTTAGTTCAATATCATATCCCATGCTCTATATATTTTACATTCACATCAAGCTCAATATTATTATTTATTATTGCTTCTAACCTCACTTGAAATTTGTTGCACAATTCAGATAGCTAATTGTATCACGTCTCATTTAATTTTTCCATCCGCAAAAGTGCAAAAAAGAACAAAATGAACACAAACACGCCTTTCTGTATAGTAATCTAACATTGAAACTAAAACAAACGGTGTTATTCTTTCTTTTTACTGCAAAGTTTATTACTCTTCGACATGTTCCGATTTTACACACATTAGAGCTCTCTAATTAATGGCGAGCAAAGACAAAAAATAACCTCACCAGACAATATTCCAGTGAGGTCATATAATCACGCTTTCTGCTTTGGCACAAACTCAATCTTAAGAACCATCCCATCTGCTAATCTTTTAAGCAAATTAACAGATGGATTTCTTGTTCCATCCTCAAGCTTGCTGATATCTGCCTATTTAATACCAGTGCGTTCTGCAAGTTCCTTCTGTGTCATATTCTGAGAACTACGAGCATCCACGATAGCTCTCATGACATCCATCTCTGGCTGAATAGCTTCGTATTCTCTTCTGAACTCATCATCTTTTAACTGCTTAAAAAGCATATCATCAAATGTTCTCATCCCTCATCACACTTTCTATGAAATCTTTTCTCCTATCCTTTGCAATCTGAATCTCTTCTTCAGGAGTTTTGTGTGTCTTTTTAACAAAACCATTCGTAAGTATTATTTTTTCCCTCATAATACAAAAAAATATAAGACTCTGGTTTATCACTTCCGAATTTACAACGCAATTCAAATATTCCATCATCCAAATGCTTACTATACGGTTCTATAAGCATATTTCCCTTTTCTTGAAGAATTTCGGCATATATACCATAATGTCAATTATCCATTTAATATAATCATGCCGAGCTATTTCTCTAAAAAACATGTAGTAGAGCACTTTTTTAAACGAAAAACGGCTTATTTTCAGGCTTTATTGAAGTATCTAGTGATGTTGCCGTGGCAAACCATAAGCACTTTTACTTTTGTATGCATAGCTTGGTATAACCTCGTTTTTTCTTGAAAATATGACATTTCCTTGTATTTTTTAAGTTCATAACATTTATCAAAAAACTTTTCTTAGTATATCACAGCATAAACTAGTATAAATTAGACAACTAAACGTACAAGCACAAACAAATACCTTTTCTTATGATCAAATAAAGAACTCCTAAACCTTTAATCATATATAAACTCATTAATGCGATCATTCAAATACATTTGATAATAATCCAACTCAGAATAATTCTTTCTTTGAAAGAATTTATTATTATAATTATGAGATAAATGATATGATAATTCAATCAAATAATTGACACTATGCTTTTTAGCCTCTGCTTTTAGCTTTTTTTTAGTATCCCATATTCCGCCAATAATGCCACAGCAAACACCACATACATTTAATGCCGCCGAAACACTATCCGGCACATGTGTCATAGCCGTAGCAATAGTAGAAACTAGAGGAAACATTACGGTTTTCACTCCATAAAAACCTTCAATTTTAATATCTCGCATTCGTTTGAAATATTCTTCTCTAGCCTTTTGAAATTCTTTCATTCTTGTATTAAGTATATCATTAATTATTTTTTCATCATCAACATTCATAATCATCTCACTCATTTTTTGCATTTCAGCAAAAAATAATTGACGTTCATCTTTAGATTTTTCTCTAAATGAAATTATTTCTTTCGCAGAAAGTTTTTCAATACCATATGGCATAAATTCTGCGAAGGTTACAGCTCCCAGTTGTGTCAAATCATTTCCCCGACATACATCATCATCTAATTTACCATGATAATCCATAAAGTTTGAACAAAGCCATGAAAAATCATAGTCCGTTGCAAGTGTAATGTTATTCTTTTTTGCTATATAATTAGCCAAATATATCATATAGGCATTTGCAAATTCTCTAGGCACATGATAAAATCCTTCATCATCACGTTTATTACCAGATATCAACAATTTTCTTAACTGAACATCAGCTTTCCCTTCATGCAATAGAACATAATTTTCATCCATATAATCAATTTGCGATAGTGCACAGGCCCACTTTGATTCATCAATGACTTTTTTAAAATCTTCAAATATCTCTGCAGCATATTTTCCTGGAACAATATTTGTAACTATATCACTTTCTTCAATTACTTCCCTTATCTCACTCTTATCATGTGGAATGTACCCCTCTGGAACAATTCTATATATTTTATCCCATAATAAACAAGCATTCCAAAGCCAACCTTTATTATTAAATTCAATTGTTGGATAATATAATGTTGCATTATAATTCATTTTTCATCCCCTAAAATATTCATATTTATTTACAAAATGCTCAAAAGTTCTATTTTACCAGCGTTCCCACAATTTTATTAAATTTTGTCGTGGCACATAAAAAATATTTTATCATAATTTTGTTTTGATTCGAAAGGTCCTGTTTTGCAATGGTTTCTAGAGTTATGATAGTATGCTCTGAAATTACAAATCACAACAAATCAAAGCAAACCCTGCAAGTTATTACTACCTGTTAGTAGCAAAGTTGGCAGAAAAATGGTTACTACTAAGAAAAAAGAGTATACACTCTACTGCATACTCTCTTTAATAAATCCAATTCTGTAATAATTCAATTGCCCTTGGCACATCAAAAACCCAACAGAACAGAATTGCCAAACAGCAACCCCCATAAATCACATTTAAAATCACCATATATTTGGGATATACAATTTTTTCAGATTTTTTATTTCCAATTTCCATAATAAATCGTGTCAAAATGTAAATTACGTTAGTTAATACAAAAGCTAAAATTACCGCTATTAAAATAGTACGATATATGCTTGAATTTGCAATATTCTCTAACACAGATGTAGAAAAAGCTATTCCTCCAGTAAATGCTAATACTATTGATGCAAATATACCTAGAATTGTAATATATTGTTTTTGCATTTCATCAGCCATTACAATAGTATCTTCCATATTACTCACACTATCTTCAATCTGTGACAATGTTTCAGAGACCTTTTCCAATTCAGTTTCCGTTCTCATTTCTGTTTCTTTGAAATAATTAATTCTTGCTATTTCAAGATTAATATGATCGTAAAGCTTATTTATCTGCTTTTCAATATTTACAGGATTTCCATCCGCCCCATTATTCATAGGTCTATAACCTTGCCGAATGATATCCATATTTTGACTAAGAATCTCTATATTTCCCAAAGAAGGATCTTTATCAATTAATGATAACACAGCAAATATATCTGAATAGAAATGCCTAAAATCTTCAAGCTCATCATCTTTAGCATAAAGGCGTTCAAATTCTAAATATATTTCACTTTTATCTTTATTTGAACTAAGTGTCATTTGAGAAAGAGCCAATTTAAAAAGCAACATTTTAAAGCTATCTCGCTTCTCATCAAATTTTTCTGTTCTCAAATAATATCTATCCTTTCGTTCTTATTAATTCTGGTGAGATAACACGTCTATTACCGACTCCATTTCTGTATGTAATATCCCATGCTTTACCTAGAGCATGCGTCTCAGTTACTAAATCCCATGGATTCTTTTCTCTCTTATCTTCAACAATTGGATTAATTAACTGTATATCGTCAGGATCTATTTTTACAGTATATTTCATCGTTATTGCACTTGAACCAAAGCCACAAAATTGATAATATACTTCAGGAACAACCGGACCAAATTGCCATGCTTGAATTTCATCCGCAAACAAGCAATTACCATATTTTACCAAATGCTTTTTTTGTAAAAAATACAATATTTTCTGTAATTGCAAATTGGTAATAGGACACTTTTCAGTTGTACATTTATCAACTATATACTTGGCAACATCCAATGCATCATATATCCTTTTACCCATAATGCACACTCCCTTTCTAAACCTTACAACAAACTAGATTCAAAATTGTTATAGTCTATGTATTATACTATTTATCCGGTCAAATTACAACAAATATTTAGCTGATGAAAGATGTGTTTTATCCATTTTTCTAACCTATTATAGGAATAAGTCATTTGTTTCTCATTTTTTGTTTACACCACCGTAAACATCTTCTGCGACATCGTTTTCTCTTTCTTCTGCTCATCTTCCGCTTGTACCTTCCTAATCTCACTCATCCATTCGTTTCAATTCTTCCGCAGCATCATCGAATCCGATATGCTTGTAACCGGTATATACGAATATCTCATCATGTACTGTAACATCTTGGAACTCATTTCCGATTTTGCCATATTCCAACAATATGTATTCCGGCATACATGAAGTGTAATGTTTGGCATATGTACTCTGTAGATATCATTGTATTTGACAACCATGTGATTAAAGTAGTACTGCCCATGCATTGTCACAAGTGGCATTTCCATTATCATTGTAAAATAGAAATCCACTATATCAGTCTATGGATTTCTTTACTTTCAGTACATTTCTATCCTCAATGATTTCCTAAAACATTTGTGTCACATCCTCTTTAATCAGCAATATTCTTATTCTAGCATCCATCTTTGTAGTTTCTTTAATATATAGTATATTTAATGTTCTCTACAACTGACGGTCAACATTCACGATTCTGTTCTCAAGACCACTGTCAATCCACAAAACTTTGATATTTGCATTATCGTATAAAAATATATATACTATTTCATAATATTTGCAGTACACCACATTGTCATGCAAATGGAACTGTAGCTTTTTCCATCTTCCTGCTGTAACTTGATAATGAACAACTTAGCAACAGAAGTTTTCACACACCATATTGTTTTTTGCCAAATGCTTCCTTCGCAAGCAATCTCTACACTGTAACATGCCCATGTTTCATGCTCTGCCTTACTACGATCTTTGTTTTCAAATATCGTTCTATCAGTTCGCAAACTGTCATCTGTCCGTTTATAATATTTATGAGCAAATCCAAACCTGTGTTAATCTTTTTTCCAACTCACGAAGAAAAGCCATGGTTTTCTTGCCTTTCGAAATTTTCCCTCCATAAAAGTTCAATTTCTTCCAAGAAATCCCATAAGATATCCATAAGCATTTTCACCTTTTTCTCCGAAAAGTAAGATACTATTAGCTCAATGCATAAACCAACATGAAGCCCTCCATTTGCATTTAGTATCACTCACACAAACTTCATCAACCAAAAGATTCTGCGCTCGTAAGCTAAAATAATCTTTATACTTGTATATAAATTGTCTACCAACCAATTAAATATTTAATTTAGAACAAAATCACTCCATCGCCAATCCCAGCCGATAAGCCTCATTCAGCCCATCAGTATTCCTGACATCACCTTTATCCTTAGCACCTCTGACCAGCACCATTCCCGCATCTTCAAGCTTGAAGAAATTAAGCACAAGCTGATACTGTATCTTAATAGAATCAAATAATTCTGGCAAAACCGCTGCTCCAACCAGTATTAATGCCAGCTTCTTGGCTTTGAAATCATTTCTCATAGGAGTATGTAACCTGTCGATAATTGCTTTAAGCTGCGCACTCACTCCATAGAAATACACTGGCGAGGCAACGACAATCACATCAGCACATTTTAACTTATCATAAACTGTCCGCATGTCGTCCTGCTGAAAACAATCATGCCCTTCCCTATCAAAGCACGAATTACAGCCAATGCATGGGTTGACCTTATAATCCGCCACCGAAATAACTTCTACATTATTATTCTTTTCCGCACCTTTAACAAATGCATCAACCAACAGGTCAGTATTGCCACCCTTACGCGGACTGCCTGACAAAACAATAATATTGCTCATGAAAATCCTCCTTATCTGTTAGAAACTTCAAGGTCTTTCACCGCATTTTTCAACAAATTCTTAAATTCATCCGTTCCTTCAACATACGCATTATCCTTATTCGTAAGTATGTATACAGGATTAGTTTCTGTCAAATCTTTTATCGGAAATACCAACAGCTTATTGTCATTATATAAGTTCAATTCATGTAAATGTGGCAGATACATGGACAAGCTGAAATACGCCGCCAGATTCTCCTGTGCCATCTGCTGATGCAGGTCAAAATGACCTGATGTGTACATAATCCAGCGTAACCCCTTCCAGCTCAAGCATCTGCCCACTTACCACAAGATAAAGTCCCTCTTCAAACAAAAAATCCTTTTCTATACATTCAGGAGCCAGTGGCGAAATCCCGCTAAATACAATATCCAGTTCGCCGTTTTCAAGCATTTCCCGCAGTTGTTCTGCATTACCAATTATATCTTTAATGGTCAATTATATGTAAAATCTCAATTTTTAATTTTTCTCATTTTCATATGAGTCTGTGCTGCAAACACAGTTGCATCACCCTTTGCATCTGCAATTTGAAAGTTACTAATAACTTTTTGCTGCGTCTCCGGACTCCAGTAAATTGTTAAGTCTCTTTTAGAACGAGTAATAGCAGTATAAAAAATATTATGAGTAATCATGCTGTCAATTTCTTCTGTAATGATTACCTTTACAGAATCATACTCCAATCCCTGTGCTTTATGAATGGATACCGCATATGCAATCTGAAATGGTACATCTGTATCACCAGAAAAATCAGTCTCATCATTATCTGAATTCTTTTTCTTTAATACATAAAACTTTATAACAGATTTCCCCGGAGTAATTGGATCTAATAACTCAATATCATAATTCATAATATCAAGTTCTGTAAGCACTTTATCAATTTCTAATATAAACCATATCTTTTCTTCAGATTCTTTTTCTATACCTACAATAGTTCCTTTTAAATTATTATAAAGTAAAGGAACAAATCTTTCTGATTCGTTAAAAAGAATTGGATCTCCTACTTTATATGTCCACAATCCCCATCTTATTTCAGAATTAGGATTATTCTGCTGAAGGAATCTATTTATATTATTTATTCCATATAAGCCATCATAATTTAAACATAATATAACTTCATCCTCTGATTTTTTATCAAAAACAGATTGATCTAAATTTGATGCATATCTATTTGCAACAATATGTTCCGTTAAATCTTCATGCAATTCCCTCACTTTTTCCCACAAAGTTAATAAATCCTCATCTTTTGTCCTATAAGGAGTTTTAAGTTCATGCCATGCATATCTTGGAATAAAATATTTTACCATTGAAAACCAATTACCAAAAGTAATAGATTCAATCTGGTATGTATCACCTACTAAAAGTAAAATTTTACAATTTACTTTTTGTAATACTTCAGCCATATCTGCATTGCTTACCATACTACATTCATCCATTATCAAAATGTCAACATCAACAGGAACATTTTTAGACATTATATACTTGCGAATAGTCATAAAATCACAATTTTGTGCCATTACTTTTCGCCTAAGGTTCTCAACCGCTGGATTTGTGTTAGCAAGAAATAATTTAGAATGAGAATCCATAAATTGTGATACATGATTTATCAAATAAGTCTTTCCCGTTCCAGCTGCCCCGTAAATCACAGCTACATGTGTTTTTTCAAACAACTTCTGAAGAATCTCTTTCTTTTCGTCGCTATCAACATTTTGCCTTTCCTCAATCCAAACAGTGATAGCATCTACGTATCCTTGTAATCCATTTTGTGATTTATGAAATAACTCATCCATAATACAATGGGTATTATCAAGAGCTTCTTTTACATAAATGTTCTGACCAAATTTTGCAAGCCTTCGCCCTTCATGTTTATAATAAATACTGTCATTAAAAACATCCATTTGAGAATCTACATTTTCTGTAAACTTCTCCACTTCTTTTATAGGTGTATACAGCCTTGAATTAGTACTCATATTGCCTTGGATATACCTAGCCATTAACTCATGTTCTCTTCCTTCCGCATCAATACTCTCAAACAGTTCTGTAGCCTCAGGATTATGTTGAATCAATGATGTTGCAAATGGCATTTTGTCAAACGGAATACATCCCCATTTGAGTCTAAGTCCCGATAATAATTTATTATTATCATTTTGTCTTTGTAACTTAAGTACTTTATTATTCATTATGTGAAGTAAATATCTAATTATATTACTTCCTGGTTGATCTGATAAAATCAATTTTCTAGCTTCGTTTAATACTGGTTCAAAATGCTTGGCATGACTATGCCCAAACATTTTCCGCATACATATTGCATAGTCTTTATCTGATAATAAAACTAAATCCAGCAAACTTGAACCTGAATTCGTCAAATAATTCATCATTCCAATATACTCAGCACTAGCTGCCTGCATTTTTATTTTAATTCCAAATAAACTTGCAAAATTGTTAAATTCACATGGTCTAATTGAAACAGAATATTCAGTCATAATATTCACGGGCATTTTTTTACCGTCAACCTCTATATCATCATAGAATATTGCCGCCTTTATTGCATAATGTTTAGGCACCATATTTTTTGAATATACAATAAATCTATCAAATTTACTTGTAGAATCAAATGCTGGTGTTAATACCATTTCGAAATATGGCATTCCATCCACAATAAATGGAATAACTTTATGAACATACATTCTCTCATTTCTATTGTAATCTATAGATGGTCTATTTACCTTTAATCTTTCTGCTATTTTCTCATAAAATTCTGCTACAGTTTTATCCGTATTTATAGGAAATTTATTTAGATTATTAAGTAAATTCATGTCATATTCTTGTTTTACAAAAGTCTTTATCATAACGAAATACTGATAATACTTCAACATTAATCTTTCAGCACCCTCATTATCAGGAGTATAATGTGATTTTGACTCCTGTAGAAAACTATGAAATTTTCTTAAAAATAAATACTTATTATTCTTTTTCAAATACGCCATTGCAATTGGTACAGTTTCACGATTTAAAGGTATTTCTTGACCTTGTCCATATGCTCTTACAGCAATATGTTCTACAAGATTTCTAGATTGTGCTAATAAATTCTGAGATATCAAATCTCTTGAAACATTTGAGGATTCCATCATATCCAAATTTCCGCATATGACCCTATCAATATCATATATTCTTTGCTCAATTTTTAACATAAATGCTATTTTCACCTCTTTAACTTTCATTGCTTATTTTACAAGGATTTCTATAATTACCTACATAACCATTAGTCTAATCGAATTTGTTCTTATCTTTTTATTTCTAACAAATATTATTAATAAACTTAATCTCAAAAATATAGTAAATTTTTACAAATATCCATTAAATTAATTTTAATATGTAATATTAATATTTTCAACTAAATAATTAAAATTTACTTCAAACTCTCTTTTCTTCCCAACAACACATTAATTCTCAAATATAAGTTATTTCTTATCTCAACATCATTCAATTCATCTAAAGTACATAAAGAATCTTGTGGCATTACCATAAGCAAATCAGAATAAGTATTATATTTAAGATCAATTTCGTTTATTTTTGTCTTTACATTATTTCTATCTATAGGTTGTTCCAAAAACACTTTAATAGCAGATATTATATCTTTTTCTAATTCTGTTATCAGCTTTTTATTCTTAAGTTCTTCTAAAACACTATTTAAAACAATATCCCTTTCATCCATATTTTTATCCTCCAATCTTGTATATATACTTATACTACTACTCCTCATATACAAAATTTGTCAGATTATGTCGACAATGAATGTTATTTGCAATAATTTGTAAAATTATATTTTTTCTTGATTATTCTTAAAGAATTTAATATGACTGAGTAAAGTCTCACGACTGGAAAAGGATGCTCGTTTCTTTTTTATTTTCACCGATTCTATCTCATAAAAAACAGCACCCCGGCAGTACCCATCCACTGCCGAAGTGCTATCCACTCCATCAATTATTCCATTAAAATCTACCCAAATATACTCATCAGATTAGCCACAACCAGGCCGCCGCCGGTTCCGATGACATAGCCGAGCAGCGCCATCATGATACCAACTGGTACAAGGGCATTTGAGTATGCACCGGCGAGAACCGGTGCTGTTGCTGTTCCGCCGATGTTGGCGAGGGAAGCAACACAGCATGTGAAGATGTCGAGTTTCAATATCTTCGCAAGTACAATCATTATTGCCACATGGATAAGGAGGATTACGAATCCTGCTAGAAGCCATATTGGGGCATTGCCGACTGCTCCAAGGTCTGCTCTTGAGGCTATTAAGGCAATGACTATATAAAGCATTACATTTGAAATCTCCTCAGTTCCCTTAATCTTGCCAAATGGTGTCAGGGCGAATACGATACCAAGCACTGATACGATAAGGACTGTCCATGTTGTGCTGTCAAAGAATGATAAATGTGCATTAATCATGCTGCCAAGTTCCATTGAAACTGCCGATACTAAGAGTCCTGAACCGAGCAGAAGAATGATGTTCTGCCATACGAGAGGCTTTGTGTTGGCTTTTGCTTCCTCTTCGAGTGCAGCTCCAACGCCGTCGATTATGCTTGTGTCTGCCTTTGTCCATTTGTTGAACTTCTCGTGATTTCCGATTGCCCACAGAAGGAACATTACATAAAGTGTCGCGCAGATTGAATCCATAACAAGGGCGTAAGCCATTGTTGCTTCGTCAACATCAAGTGCTGCCTGAATTGCGAGCATATTGCCGCCGCCGCCCATCCAGCTTCCGCACAGTGCGCCGAGTGCTTTCCATGAACCTGCGCCTAAGAGCTGGTGGAATATTGCATATGAAACAAAGAATCCAAGTCCTATTGACAAAGTTGCTGCGAAGAAACCGATAAGCATTTTAGGTCCAAGCTTGATGATTTTCTTCAAATCACAGCGAAGCAGCATTATGAAAAGCATCGCATATAATATCGGGTTCTTGACTGATTTGTACACAGCGCTTGTTGCACTAAGGTCCCACACTTTCATTGTGCAAAGGAGCATAAGCCCCAGGTATATAAGTACAATTGGCGGTGCAAAATTAAAGAACACCTGTGCCTTTTTCCCTTTAAAAATCTTAGGCAGATTTACTAATACTGCGGCTGCAAATATAAGTGCCGCAAGGTATAAAAATCCATCTTTTATCATGTATAAATTCTCCTTATGGTTAATTTATAACATATTCTGCCCATTTTTCTGTAGTATATAACTAAATTTGCGGAAGTAAATGTGATGCAATCTGTCGTCACACACTTACTCCCGCAAATTTAGTTATAAACTTTTAAGTATCTCCATCAGATATTCCCAGGTCCGCTCCACTGAAGCCACATTCATACACTCATCAGGCGTATGCACACTTTCAAGTGTCGGTCCAAATGATATCATATCTACTCCCGGCATTTTCCCGGCAAGTATGCCGCATTCGAGTCCGGCGTGAATTGAGGTCACTTCCGGTTCATGGCCGTACACATTTGTAAAGCTCTCAACGCATATCTTTCTTAACTGCGAATCACTCTTGTATTCCCACGCAGGATAGTCCGACATTGTGACTACATTTCCTGACAAATGTTTTACAAATGTATTAACCCTCTCAAGCAATAATTTCTTTCCAGCCGCTGTATTGCTTCTTATAAGATATTTGTACACGAGCTTGTCATCTTCAAGATACGCTGTGCCCAGATTAAGTGAAGTCTGCACCATGCCGTTGATTTCCTGACTCATTCTGTACACACCATCAGGACTTAACCAGAGGGCATATATTACATTTTCAGTGCTATGGAAATCGAGGACTTTGTCTGCTGCAGCGTCTGCCTTGCCAACCTCAATCTTAGCATGTGGCTCTGTCGCACTGATTTCCTGCATCCATACATCTGCACTCTCTTTGATGCTTTGTTCAAATGTTGTGGCATCGCAGCTTCTTACACTTACAACTGCCTTTGCTTCTTTTGGAATTGCATTTTCCTTGCCGCCGCCTGAAAGCGACACAAGCCTGAAATCTGCCGCGCATCTGGCATGTGAAAGAAGTGAAGCTAGCAATCTTATCGCATTAGTGTGCTGTTTGTGAATCTCAACACCGGAATGACCACCGGCAAGCCCGCTTATCTTAACTTCGAAGCATACCGAACCATTCTGCACATCAATTGCACCATCTGCCACCCAGCCCGCAGCATCCTCATACGCAACCGGAATATCGCACTCAGCCCTTACACCACCAGCACAGCTTACATACAATATTCCCTCACTTTCAGAATCAATATTAATAAGTCTCTTTGCTGTAAGGTCAGAAGTATCGAGGTCTCTTGCGCCAAGCATTCCAATCTCCTCATCACTTGTAAGCACTGCCTGTATCGGAGGGTGTGCAATTGTATCTGATGCAAGTACTGCCAGTATAAATGCAACAGCAATTCCATCATCAGCGCCAAGAGTAGTGCCGTCAGCCCATACCATCTTACCATCGGTGCAGGCCTTAATGCTCTGCACACTCATATCAATATCGCAGTCCGGCTCTTTCTCACACACCATATCAAGATGTCCCTGCAAAATCACAGGCTCACAGTCCTCATATCCAGAAGAACCAGCCTTAAATATAACAACATTATCAGCCGCATCCTTCCTTGCCTTAAGCCCATGCAACTTAGCAAACTCCAGACAATAATCCGCAATCATCCCGGTATTCCCAGAACCATGCGGAATAGAGCATATTTTTTCAAAATAAGAAAACACCTCACTAGGTGACAATTCATTTAACTTCATAAAAAGCCTCCTAAATCAAATAAACACATCACAGCCAGCCCAGCACCTGAAGTGCAACGACCAGGTGCGTCCGTCTGCCACATCTGCCCCGAACACGCACCGTGAATAAAATCATATTTCCAATCCAGCATATATAGCCACTGCGGCTGGGACAGTGCAGGGTGTACGCCTGAGTCTGACAAGCTGTGCAGAAGTTAATGCCGCCATCTGCAAAAGTTCAGGGTGTGAAAGCTCGTTCAAGCGAAGCGCGTTTGCTTTCGCACCCTGTAAAAAACTCTGCAGATGGCGGCATTTACTACTGCTAAGCGAAGACAGTCCGAAGGTGTACACCCTGCTCTGCCCCAGCCGCAGACCGGTCTACACATACCTTATCGAAAAATGATTCTATTTCACATGTAATATTTCATGAGCCCTGTGTGACAACGGTTTCTCAAAATACTCCTCATAGCACTGCTTAACCGATGGATTCTCATGTGAGAATCTAAGATTATCGCGCTTATCAAGTCCGTACAGCACATGACGGCGCTCCTCAACCATCACAGCGTCTTCCTTGTAAGGCTGTCCGCCGCCGTTGATACAGCCGCCAGGACAGGACATGATTTCAACGAAATCATAGTGAACCTCGCCCTTCTTAATAGCATTCACCAAACGTCTTGTGTTGCCAAGTCCGCTGGCAACAGCTACATTTATAGTTGTCCCGTTAAGGTCAAATGAAGCTTCCTTCCAGCCCTCAAGACCTCTCACTGACTGGAACGCATCCGCATCAGGATTATTTCCTGTCACAAGGTAGTATGCACTTCTGAGTGCCGCCTCCATAACACCGCCTGTTGCGCCAAATATAACGCCAGCTCCTGTTCCTTCACCTAAAGGATTATCAAACTCGTCCTCATCAAGTTCTTCCGGCTTTATGAAAAATGCTTTGAACATTCTTTCAACTTCTCTTGTTGTAAGAACTGCGTCAACATCTTTGCCGCCGTCCCATGTACACTCGTCCTTTTTTGCAAGACAAGGCATGATTGATACACAGAATATCTTCTCCGGGTCAACCCCAAGCTTTTCTGCATAATACGACTTTGTTATTGCACCAAACATCTGCTGTGGTGACTTTGCTGTTGAAAGTCTGCCTGCCATCTCAGGGAACTCGCTCTTTACGAATTTCACCCATCCTGGACAGCATGATGTGAACATTGGAAGTCCTGACTCCTTGATTTCTGGAAGCCTTTCAAGAAACTCGCTTCCCTCCTCCATAATTGTCATGTCTGCTGCAAATGTTGTGTCAAATATATAATCAAATCCTATTCTTCTAAGTCCTGCAACAAGTCTTTGTGCTGTCGCATATTCCTTAGACATACCAAAATCTTCGCCCCATGCTGTTCTTACTGCAGGTGCTATCTGTACTACTGTAATGATATCCTCATTTTCAATTGCATCAAGCACGATTCCGACATCGTCTCTTTCTGTAAGTGCACCTACAGGGCAGTTGCTTACACACTGACCACAAAGTGTACATGCAGTCTCCGCAATGTTCTTGTTTGCACGCACATTTACAGTTGTACGCGAACCTGTATTTACAACATCCCATATGTGCATTCCCTGAATATTATCACACACCTGCACACAACGCATACATTTGATACATTTCTGGGCATCTCTGATAAGTGGAAATGTTTTATCCCAATTATCTTTTTCTAAGATTGAATCATATGGCATCTCTGATATATTAAGTTCATTTGCAATTGACTGTAACGCACAGTTACCACTTCTTATACATGTACCACATTTGTAATCATGCTGTGAAAGTATGAGCTTGACATTAGTCTTTCTGGTTGTACGCACTTTTCTTGAATTAGTGTAGACAACCATGCCTTCTTCTACGAAGTTATTACATGCTGTAACACATCTGTCAGTACCCTCTACTTCAACAACACATACACGACATGCACCAATTGCGTTGACTTCTTTGAGATAGCAGAGTGTAGGTATTGTCTCTCCTATTGTTTTGGCAGCTTCAAGAATGGTAGTTCCTTCTTTTACTGATACAACTTTACCGTTAATTGTTAAATTTACCATTGTTTCTCTCTGCCTCCTCTGAATGAACCAAATCCAAAATGATCACATCTTAAGCAGCGTCCAGATTCCTGACATGCTTCCTCGCATGAAAATCCATATTCAATAGGTTCAAAGTCTTTCTTTCTGTCTGCGGCATCACGCAGTGCAACCTCAACTCGTCCGCAAGGTACCTTGTCCTCATATCCGGCATAAGGTATCTCTACATCTGAAGTTATCTCGTGATGGTAGCCAAGATATTCATCAATGTTGGCTGCTGCAACCTTTCCGGCTGCTATAGCCCTGATTACTGTTGCAGGTCCTGTTACGCAGTCTCCTCCTGCAAATATTCCTTTACGTTCTTTAATCTCACTTGTATCAAGTGCCTCAATTGTTCCTCTCTTGACTGTAACGCCATGCTCCTCAAAATATCTTGTTTCGATACCCTGTCCGATGGCAACTACAATAAGGTCGCAAGGAATAAGAACCTCGTCCTTAGCTGCAGTCTTAGGTGATGGTCTGCCACCTTTTATCCTGCTTATCATCTGTGGCTGAACCCATAAACCAACTGCTGCGTCATTTTCATCTTTCTCTATTCTAACTGGTGACATAAGTTCAAGAACATCGCAGCCCTCTGCCTCTGCACCTTCAACCTCCTCCGGAAGTGCCGTCATGTCGGCTTTTCTTCTTCTATATACAATGCTTACTTTCTCAGCACCTAATCTTACAGAAGAACGGGCAACATCCATTGCTACATTTCCACCGCCAATAACAACCACTCTCTTGCCGGTATAGTCAGGCATTTCATCATCACCAATTGCACGAAGCATTTCTACTGCTGATGTTACGCCTGTTGTAGCATCCTCACCATCAATTCCAATCTTCTTGTCTGCATGTGCTCCGATAGAAATGTATACTGCATTATATTCTTTATTAATATCCTCAAGCGTAATGTCTGTTCCTACGCTTATATTTTTCTTAACTTCTATTCCTGTAGACAATATAGCGTTAATCTCCGCATCCAGCTTTTTTCTTGGAAGTCTGTAGTTAGGGATTCCATATCTTAACATTCCACCAAGCTGCTTTCTCTGCTCAAATATAGTAACCTTATGTCCCATAAGAGCCAGATAATATGCGGCACTGAGTCCTCCCGGACCACCACCGATTATTGCAACCTTCTTACCTGTTGGCTCATTACATGCCGGAACCGGAACATCACCGGCATTATCAACTGCCATTTTCTTAAGTCCCCTGATGTTGACTGGCGCGTCAATAAGTGTTCTCTTACATCTGTTTTCACATGGATGCTCACAAATGTATGCGCATGTTGTAGGCATTGGATTGTCTCTTCTTATAAGACGAACCGCGTCTGCATATCTGCCTTCATGCACAAGTGCTATGTATCCCGGTATATCTACTCCTGCCGGACATGACTTCACACATGCAACCGGCTGGTTACTGTTACATGAACAAAATCCCCTCTCAATATGTGACCTGAAATCATCCTCGCAGCCATCAATACATTTTAGTACAAGCTTTGCTGCCTCATATCCGATTGCACAGTCAGCGGAATAATAGATTCCCTCTGCTGTAAGCCTGATAACATCAAGAGTTTCCTCTGTTGCGTTACCATCAAGCACATCATCAAAAAGTCTCGCAAGCTGTCTAAGTCCCACACGGCATGGGACACATTTGCCACATGACTGTGCAAGACACATTTTTATAAATGACCTCGTAAGGTCAATAGTACACAATCCCGGTGGACTTGCTACTATTCTTCTCTCTAAATCCTGATATAAAGACTCCATTGTAACCTGAGCCTTATCCTTAGTAATAATCGTTAATCTGCTCAATTCCCGCTCCATTTCTGCATATTGCGTATGTCGTATTGCTGCTTGCCAGTATACCGCTAGGCAGTTCCATATAACATTTTACACAATATATATTAATTTGAAAAGGAAGGTTATTTTTTTCACACAATAACCTTCCCTTCATCCATTACTTATGGTCGCACTTCATGCACTGGCTCGATTCTTTGTCAGTTTCTTTCTTGTAAAATGCACATGACCAGTCGCATATACTTTGCAATATCGGCATTACAGACAAGCCCTTTTCCGTAAGTGAATATTCAACTCTTGGCGGAATCTCGTCATATGATTTTCTTGATACAATATCATCAGCAATCAGTGCTTTTAATGTTGTTGAAAGAACTGCATCTGTAATATTCACCAGTTCTGTCCTTAACTCACTATATCTTAATGTCTTCTTATCCGCCAGAACACATATAACTCTTGATTTCCATTTGCCTCCAAAGACTTCCAGGCCGTATTCCAATGGACATCTGATATCTGATTCTAATTTCTTGTGGTACATAAATTCTCCTTATTTCACTTTTTGAATCTGCCACTGGGCATTTCATTATAATATCACGATATCAAGATTTTTCAAAGCTGCTATTGATTTTGTTAGTGACTTATTAAATTAATCTTCTTTCCATACTTCCTTAGCCATGTTGAATACAGCCCATGCCTTTGGCCATCCCGCATAAAATGCTACATGAGTGATAACAGCAGCAATCTCCTTTGCTGTAACACCGTTATTCTTAGCATTTTCAAGATGATACTTAAGTGATGTATCTGTCACGCCTGATGACATCAGCGCAACTACTGTGATTATGCATCTTGTCTTTAAATCAATATCTTCGTTGTTCCAGTTCTCCCCGAAAAGCACATCATCGTTAAAATGTGCAAACTCCGGCGCAAACTCTCCCAACGCATTTTTTCCTGCTGTCTGTACAATCTTAGCCATTGTAATTCTCCATTCCTGCCATATAAGACATTATCCTAATCTGTTATATTCTTCATCAGTTACAGGCTCACACCATTCATTACTTGTATTCTCGCCCGGAATCTCTGCAGCAATATGTGAAAACCAGCTGTCCTTCTTAGCTCCATGCCAGTGCTTAACTTCTGGTGGAATTGCGATTACAGTTCCCGGCACAAGGCTTACAGGCTCCTTGCCCTCTTCCTGATACCAGCCCTCTCCAGCTGTACATATAAGCATCTGTCCGCCGCCCTTTGTTGCATGATGGATATGCCAGTTATTACGGCATCCCGGCTCAAAAGTCACATTTGCAAGAAAAAGCCCGCACTTAGAATCTGTCAGCGGATTCAGGAAAGAATCACCAATAAAATACTTAGCATATGCTGTATTTGCCTGACCTGTTCCGAAAACATTCTGCTTTTCAAAATCATCCTTATCCATAAATTTCATGATAATAACACCTCTTCTTTCATAAAAATGTAAATTATTTGATACCTGTATGATACGACTTAAAGTTAGCTTTATGGCAAGCGGTTTATGGGATTTTATATAAATTTTTGCACAAATGTGATGTCTGGTCTTCCGCTTTGGTGCACCGACTTGCGTTTTGGACTTCCGCGTGCCTCCTCTCCGCCTCAAAGTCCAATCCTCCGCTATTTCTCACTCCTTTTGGACTTCCTCCTGCCTCCCCTCCGCCTCAAGGTCCATTCCGCCACGCTCCCGCTCCCCACCACGCAAAAAAGGCGGATTGCAAAGCAATCCGCCAGTCTCAATCAACCAGTCCAATCCTCCATCAGCCAATTCCACCAAGTAAAGCACCTGCAATAAGTGCAACAAGTGAAAGTGGAACAAGGACATATTTGCCAAGTGGTACAAACCACTTTCCAACAGGCTTATCTGCACCTGCATTAACAGCATCAACAGCAAACTTCTTTCCTGCAACCCAGAAGAACATAATTGCTGCGAGCATTGCGCCAAGTGGGCAGATATAGATAGATACTGCGTCCATCCAGCCTGATACAATACCCTGTATTACAAGTGACACAACACAGCCAGCCACTGCGATAATTCCAACAGATGCAACACGGTTAAGCTTAAGCTTCTCCTGAATAGTTGCAACCGGAGCTTCATACAGATTAACAAGTGAGCTCATGCCTGCAAACAGAACACATACATAGAATACAATTCCTACAATCTTGCCACCCGGCATACCATTAAATACATTTACAAGATAGATAAACATCAGTCCGGGACCACCTGAAGATAACTCGGCACCGCCTGCTGCCATACCCGGAATAATAACAAATGCAGCTAATAAAGCAGCAATAGTATCAAATACTGCAACATTTCTTGCAGAAGACACAACATTTTCCTTATCACTAAGATATGAACCATAGATAACAGTTCCGTTACCTGCGATAGACAGTGAGAAGAATGCCTGACCAAATGCATATATCCAGAGCTTTATATCAAGAAGTCCCTTAGGATTAAGAGTAAAAATATATTTATAACCTGCACTTGAACCTGGAAGTGTGAAAATGTATATTCCAAGACCTACAAACATGATAAAAAGCAAAGGCATCATGACCTTGTTTGCTTTCTCAATTCCACCTGCAATACCAAGTGCCATAATAACAGCAGTTACAACCATTGCGATTATAAGCCACATATTATTGCCAAATGCGCTTGCTGTACTTCCAAACATACCACCAATAGCTGACATATCATTGCCCATTGCTGAAAGCTTTCCAGAAAATGCAAGATAAGTATATTTGAATATCCAGCCAACAACTACAGTATAGCCCATTGCCAGAGCCAGTGAGCCAAGCACAGGAATAAAACCAATTGCCTCACCTGCTTTTCTCTTTCCGGTACGCATCTGCATACAGTCGCCAAATGCTTTAATAGGTCCGCCCTTAGTCGCACGGCCAAGTGCCATCTCCTCGATAACACCTGTTGAACCTATCAATATTACAAATAATACATAAGGTATTAAAAATGTCATACCACCCCATGCAGATACCATATATGGAAAACGCCATATATTTCCCATTCCTACTGCCGAACCGATACAGGCAAGAATAAAACCTGTACGGCTCTTAAAGCCATCTCTTTCCAATTCAATTCCGTTATTTCCCATAGCTTTAGTTCCTTTCTTCCTCATATTGCTAATAGCACATCACTTGTCTGTACCAAAGTTTCTTCATGAACGCTCATACGCAAAAAAGGCAAAGGCGCCAGAAACCCTCCCGGGTCATGGCGCCTTTGCCTTTGATGTCCGTATAATATACCATTGTGTTATTCCTGTAAAATACATGTTGGTTATAAAACCATAACCAGAAGCAATGATTATTTATTATATCATTTATATACTTGTTTAATATATATCATTGTGATATAATTTTCAGTGCTACCCCTCCTATACCTGGTAGAGAGAGGAGGTGCATTATATGGACATGTTTATGTCTTTAATTGTCACTATTATGGCTGAGATAGTTTCATACTATATCTGCAAATGGCTGGATAGTGATAATCACAGGTAGCCAGCCTGGGGCTTAAGCCACCCTTCCACAACGGAATAGAAAACCCCACGAGAAAGCAGCTCGTGGGGTTTTCGTTCATTATATGAACATGTTTGTCTTTACAATGGAATTATATCACACCCCATTGTATATTACAAGTATATTCTCTTTTTATTTAATTATGCCATTTAAACAGTCTGATTCATGTGTAATTCTTTAGAATATCTCCTACATAATCCACATCTGTGCCAGATACATCACAACTGGCATTGTAATAATTGAAAACAGCGTCGACAGGCAGACCATACATACCGCCCGCTCATAATTCTGCCCGAATTTCTGTGCAAATATTGCCGTACTCGTTCCAACCGGTGTTGCCGCAGCAATCAGTGTAATCATTCCAATCTGACCGTGTCCCGCCGGTATAATACAAAGCACAAGCAGTGTAAGCAGCGGAATTATTATAAGCCTGACAAACGATGCCAGATACAGGGACGGATTAAGCAGTAAGTCACGGATCCTGACACATGACAGATAATATCCCAGTACTATCATGGCTGCAGGTGTATTAAGTGCCGCTACTCCAGCCATCGTGCTGTTTATTACACCTGGCAGTTTAATTCCCGTAATAAAAAGAAACAGTCCTATAACAAGTGATATTGTCACAGGATTGACGAATACCTTTTTTATATTTATCATATCCTTGCGGCGGGTTATTATCACAATTCCATATGTCCACTGCAACAGATTAAGAATACTTGCAAATGACGCAACATAGAATGCCGCTTCATTTCCAAATACCGCAGTTACAAGTGGAATTCCGATAAATCCTGCGTTACAGAAAGCAGTTCCAAAGTTGTCTATCGGCTTTCGCATGCCGTATATTATATATGATACAGCTATCGCCACTGCAAATGCAGCTACAGCCAGTACCGCCGACATAAGAAGTCCATACAGCTTTTCCATCGTGAAATCTGTTATATAGCTTCTTATAATTACACACGGAATAACCGCATACAGCAGAATATTGGCCATATCCTTACTGCCATGTTCTGTAAGCAGACCTGTTTTAGACAGAATCAGTCCCAGAATCATAAGAATAAACATTATAAATGTCTGCGTTAATAATATTTGTGTTATCATAATCGTAAATATCCTGATTTCTATATTATGTTAATTGTAATTTTTATAAAATACTACATACAAGAGAGGTGCGAACATGGAATTATATCAGCTCAGGCAGTTTCAGGCTGCCGCCAGACACAAGAATATGACCCGCGCTGCCAGTGAACTGTGCATAGCACAGCCAGCATTAAGCAAAACAATCCACAAGCTTGAAGAGGAATTTGGCGCACAGCTTTTTATCCGTAATAAAAAAGGGCTCGAATGTACCCGTCAGGGAGAAATTCTGCTTGAATATGCAGACAGAATACTGGCTCTTTCAGAAGATGCTGCGCGTGCTGTCAGTGAAAGTCTTGGCGATGCAGGCGAAATAAGGCTCTGTCTCCGCTCAAGTGCAGTTCTTGTCAGCAATGTACTTAAAGATTTTATCCATGAGCACCCTCATGTCAGCTTTTCAATATCTTCTGAACCAAAAGGGTGTGACCTGCTGATTGACTCTGTCTCATCAGCTTATGATATTCCAGACAATGCACACCTTCTTATGACAGAAGAAATCTGCCTTGCCGTTTCATCATCACATCCACTTGCCCATACAGGACACATATCAGTAGAACAGATGATGGACGAGAAATTCATTGACCTTGCAGATTCCCCATCCTACGCCGGAGTGTTCAATTCAATATTCAGTAAATGTAAGAAAACTCCTCAGATAGCCTACTCTTGCAATGATTACATATTACAGGGCAAACTCATAAGTCTCGGTCTTGGAGTATCATTTGTTGCCTCTGTAACGTGGACAAGCAGCAGCCTTCCTGAAAACATAAGCCTGCTGCATATAGATGACTGTCCACATTTCAGAAGTATTTATTATCAGCCGCTTGGCTCATTCTGCTCAGAAAATCAGCGAATCTTCGAGCACCAGCTTGAAGAATATTTCAAAAATTTGAATAATTAATGCACCTCTAATGGTGTGTCTTCACCAGCTGCAAACCGCACAACACTCTTAACTGAAGACTCAACCATATCAGACACAGCCTGATCTGTGAAAAATGCAACATGAGGTGTGACAATAGTATTCTGGAAAGACTTAAGTATGATGTAATCGTGATTAACAACAAGGTCATCATACTTACGGTCTGTACGGATAAATTCATCCTCACCCTCACAGCAGTCAGTTCCAACTGAACCGATCTTGCCACTCTCAACAGCCTCAATCAGATCCTTTGTATCAACAAGCGCGCCTCTTGCCGCATTTATAAGGATAACGCCATCCTTCATCTTTGCAATTGAATCCTTATTAATCATATGATATGTCTCATCGCTTAAGAAAGTATGAAGCGAGATAATATCTGCTCTGGCATACAATTCATCAAGAGTTACATATTCAACATTTTCAAGGTCTTTTGCAGGGTATGGGTCATACGCAATAATCTTACATCCAAATCCTGAAAGATTCTTAATCACTGCCTTTCCAATTCTTCCTGTTCCGATAATACCTACTGTCATATTCTGCATTTCACGTCCACATATAGGACCAAGTGAATAATCTGCTGTGTGTGAACGCATCATTACATACAAAGCCTTGCGGATACACATAAGCATAAGCATTACTGTATAATTGGCAACTGAATATGGCGAATATCCGCTGTGTGCAACACGGATTCCAAGGCGCTTTGCTGCCTCAAGGTCAACACTGTTATATCCGATTGTCCTGAAACCGATGTACTTTACACCCTCTGCTGCAAGCTTTTCAAGAACAGGTGCTGACAAGTCACACATGCCATCGCACACCGACATAGCCTCACATCCTTTGACACTTTCTATATCATCTGCGGTAAATCCGCTCCTATTAATCTGTAATTCCACCTTGTATACATTTGCAAATGTATCAAAATACTGTTTTTCATCTTGACGAACGCTGAATGCTGCTATCTTCATAACTTTTCACTCCTCCTACTTAATCCACTCATATGTAAGTTTTCCAAGAATTTCGATTCCCTTAACAATCTGCTCATCAGAAGGTGTCGAATAATTAAGTCTGAATCCATTAGACTTCTGGCTCTCATCTGCTAAGAACGCTGCTCCCGGAACTGAGAGAACACCTCTGTTAATAGCCTCCCTTACAAATGGTGCAGAATCCATTCCCTCTGGCAAGAATGCCATTACGAAAAGTCCGCCCTCAGGGTGACCGAAGGTTACTGAAGGATGGAATTCCTTCTTCATGCACTCCATCATGAGATTACATTTGTGCTCATACACCTTTCTTGAATCCTCAAGATGTTTGTCGAAATCATAGTTATTAATATATTCATTACAAATGTACTGGAAAAGGACAGTTGAATGTACATCTGTGCATTGCTTTGCAACTGTAAGCGGTCCTGTGAGCGACTTGTTAAACACAAGAAAACCAAGACGGAATGCAGGTGCCATTACCTTTGAGAAGCTTCCTGCATATATAACCCTGCCCTCTGTATCCATCGACTTGATAGTTGGCACATTTTCACCTGCAAATCTTAATTCACCGTAAGGATTGTCCTCTAATATTGCGATATCATATTTGCAGCAAAGCTCATATACTTTTTTTCTCTTCTCAAGAGAAGTTGTAATTCCTGTAGGATTCTGGAAAGATGGAATTGTGTATAAAAGCTTTGCATCAGGGTTAGCCTTTAAAGCCTCCTCAAGCGCATTTATATTCATTCCGTCCTGCTCCATTGGGATTCCTACAAGCTTCGCACCGTAAGAACGAAATGTATTAAGGCAGCCTACAAATGCAGGCTCTTCAGTAAGCACAACGTCTCCTTCATTAACAAGTGCCTTAGTTGTAAGGTCCGCACACTGCTGTCCGCCTGACACTATGAAAAGCTCATTATTCTCGAAATCAAAGCCTTCCTTCTTCTCAAGATATTTCTTCATAGTATCACGCAGAGGTGTATAACCTTCACTCAGTCCATACTGTAATAAAGAAACAGGATTCTCGCCAAGACCCTTTGCTGCTATCTCTTCTATTTCCCTGCATGGGAATGTCTCTGCTGACGGATTGCCACCACCAAAAGATATAATATCCTTGCTTGCTCCTAACTTAAAAAGTTCTCGTATCATCGAACCATGAACACCTGATAAACGATTAGAAATCTCGTATTCCATATATATTTCCTCCTTCAAATACTTGCTAATGCAAAAAAAGAGCCAGAATCCCCTAAAGACTTCCGGCTCCTTTGCCCTTGATAAAGGTATCATACCCCCATGTGCCATTCCTGTAAAATACATGTTAGTTATAAAATCATAAATCATAGCAATAGTTATTATTCGTATTCTTTATATACTTGTCTATTATATATTGTTATGATATAATCCTTAGTGCTACCCCTCCTACACATGGTAGAGAAAGGAGGTGGATTGCTTGGATGCACTAGTGTCCTTGATTATCTCTATCTTGGCAAATATAGCTTCTTACTATATCTGCAAATGGCTGGACAGAGATAACAGACGGTAGCCAGCCTGGGGACTAAGCCACCCTGCCAGAACGGAATAGAAAACCCCACGAGCCCTAACTCGTGGGGTTTTCGTAGATTGCTTGAATGCACTACTTGTATCCAATGACATTGTAGCACATGCCATCATACATTACAAGTATATTCTTTTTCTTTTCAAATATTATAAAATTATCAGACAACTTTTCACTCATCCCCACACAGTCTCACCATTAATATAATCAGTCATAAAATATACAATCTTGTTCCAAAGCTCATACTCTACAATATGCCTTGTTTCTTTAATTATCCTGAGACATTTTTTAATTACATCGGATGAATCATCCTCTGTAAGTTCTAACAACTTTTTATATGTCTTATACCCCTCATTTTTCTCTTTCTCTGTCAATCTCACTTCTTCGGCATCCTCTATTTTATTAAGAAAAATATACATAAACACCGGTATGTCTTTTTCCTGTCTCCATTCCATACATTTATCCTCCATAGAATATGTCATCCTTCCACTGCCATCATAATAATTATCAATCCAAAAAAAGTAATACAAAAATACATTAGCATTACATACATATGATCACCTCTTTGTTAAAAACACTATCATATTCACTTTAAATCAACTTTAAATTGTATTTTAAGTCTCTCTGTGCTACTATTTAAGCATAAGAGGTAAACCTAACTTTAGGTCAACCTAATAATGGTGAACATTTTGTGAATTTTATTATCACATTTGTAAAAAAATAATATCAGGTAAGCATGGCTTACAGAAAGCAGGTGTGTTATGTACACAATAGGACAGGTTTCAGAAATGTTTAATCTTCCCGTTTCAACATTAAGATATTATGATAAAGAAGGATTATTCCCTTTTATGCAGCGTACCTCTGGAATAAGACAGTTCTCTGACACAGAAATTACTGCTCTTAAGCTTATTGAATGTCTCAAAAAATCAGGTCTTGAGATCCGCGACATCAAGCAGTTTATGGAATGGTGTCAGGAAGGCAGCAGGACTTACGAACTCAGAAAACAGCTTTTTGAGAGACAGAAGGCGGCTGTTGAGAAAGAGATGGAGAAGATGCAGGAAACTCTTGATATGCTTACTTTCAAATGTTTCTATTACGAGCAGGCAATCAAAGACGGCAACGAGGACGGAATACATTCAATGCTTCCAGACAAGCTCCCCGCCGATATTCAGGCTGCCTACGACAACTCACACAAATAATTATTAACTGCTTATTATATTTAACACAAAATATGGAGGCTAATATATGTTCAAATCTTTAGAAGTTAAATATCCTAAGTTTTATCAGGTATTCAGATTTATTATAGTTATAATTGCTTCCGTGCTGTACGCATGGAATTTAAGATGCTTTGCCAAAGTCGCAGACCTACTGCCAGGAGGCTTTTCAGGAGTCTCCCTGTTATTTCAGGCAATCGGACTACGTTTTTTTTATATCAGCATCCCATTTACAATATTCAATGTGGCACTTAACATTTTCCCAGCTTACATTGCCTACCGCTACATCGGCAAGAAGTTTACCATCTACTCAATCGTGGTAATTATACTTTCCAGTGTGCTTGTTGATATCCTTCCTCCATACATTTTTACAGAAGATATCCTGCTTATAAGCGTATTTGGCGGAATTATCAACGGATTTGCAATAAGCCTGTGCCTCAATGTCGGCACTACCACAGGCGGAACCGATTTCATAAGCATTTATTTTTCTCATGTTAAAGGAATAGACGCATGGAACTATATTCTTCTTGGTAATGTTGTGATTCTGCTTATCGCAGGCGGACTGTTCGGCTGGTCAATCGCCCTCTATTCAATAATATACCAGTTCTGCAGCACTCAGGTAATCCAGTTCATGTACAAACGCTACCAGAAGATGACATTATTCATCATTTCTGACAAATCCGAAGAAATCTACCACGCCATCAAGAACACAACCAACCACGACGCCACGCTTTTCAAGGGAATCGGCTGCTACGAGGAAAAAGAGCGCACGCTCATATACTCCGTAATCAACTCCGAAGCGAAACATGGGCTTATCACATTGATACGCTCAATTGACAAGCATGCATTTATAAATGTGGTAAAAACCGAAGAGCTTGACGGCAGATTTAACGATATTCCGCATGATTAATCAGAACACAGAATATTCGCACTCGTACCATATTTTAGTCAAATTTCTCCAATAAACTATAGACAATCAATTAACATACACTAAAGAAACGGAGAGGTGACTATGATTAAATTAAATAAAATCAAAAGGAATTGTGTAGCCGCAGTTATTCTTACTATGTGTCTTATGACTGCTGGCTGTGCCAGAAATTCAACTTCAACTACTACTGCATCAGGCGGTGAGACTACCATCACTTCAGGCATTACTAAAGAAGACACAGATGTAACACACGCAGATGATGCTGAGAATTACAGAGTCTCCATTACAGGTGATTTCACTGTGACATCTGATACATCAGACGGCGTTACACAGTCAGGTTCTGTATACACAATCACAAAGGCTGGTGAATATACAGTAGCCGGTCTTTTATCAGAAGGACAGCTTATCGTTGACGCAGGTGATGAGGACGAGGTTACTATCGTATTGAACGGAACATCTATAACATGCTCAAGTGGTTCACCTATATACGTTAAAAATGCTTCCGAAGTCAAGATTAAATCAGAAGAGAACTCATTTAACGAAGTAATTGACAATCGTGCCGAAGCTACAGAAGATTCTTCTGATGACGCCGGTAACGCAGCAATCTATGCAACATGTGATTTAAAGCTTGTCGGCAAAGGAGCCTTAGTTGTAACTGGTAATTACAATAATGGTATCCAGAGCAAGGATGACCTTTCTATTAAAAATGTGATTGTTAAAGTTACTGCTGTAAACAATGCCATCAAAGGCAACGACGCCGTTGATATTGAATCAGGAGACATAATTGCAATCTCTACTAAGGGGGATGGCATTAAGACTTCTAACAGCAGTCTTTCTAACAAGGGCAACCAGAAGGGAATCGTTACAATCACTGGCGGAAATATTGATGTTTATGCAGCCTGTGACGGTATAGACGCAGCTTACGGAGTGGATATATCAGGTGACGGTAACCTAAACATCTATACAGATACTTACTCTGAATATAGTGAAGAAGTTACAACATCTGGCAGTTCTTCCGGTTCAAGCAGCTCTACTAATAAAACTGCTTCTGCCAATACTGTTTCTTATGTGGCAGCTTCTGACACTATCGCCAACGCACCTGGCGGCTTTGGTGGTGGCAACATGGGTGGCATGGATGGTCAGAACGGTGGTAATGCTCCTGATATGAACGGCGGTTCCGGTGGTAATAAGGCCGGCGGCGACCGTCCAGGAATGCCTGGTGACTTTAATGAATCCGGTAATTCTTCTGGACAGTCCTACTCAACTAAGGGTATTAAGGCTGACAGCGAAATAAATATTTCAGGCTTTACGATTAACATAAACTCAACAGATGACGGTATCCATGCAAACTCTGATTCAGGCGTACTTGAAACTGGCGAGGACGGCAAAGGAACTATTGTTATCAATGGTGGTACAATTACAATTTCTTCAGGTGATGATGGAATGCACGCTGACAAACAGCTTGATGTCAATGACGGTTACATTAATGTAGTAACTTCATATGAAGGACTTGAGGCTATGACTATCAACTTAAATGGCGGCAAAGTATATGTTTATGCTACTGATGACGGCATCAATGCCAGCACAGGCGATGGAAAGACTTCCCCAATTGTCAATGTAACAGGCGGATATATAGACGTCACAACTGCATCTGGTGATACTGATGGTATTGACTCTAACGGAAACTATGTACAGACTGGTGGATTTGTATTAGTCAAGGGGGGCAGTTCTTCAGGAAATGTGTCAGGATCAATTGATGTAGATGGAACAGTCACAATAACTGGTGGAACATGTGTTGCCCTCGGCGGTGTCTGCGAAACACCTGTAAACTCTGTTAACGCTTATGTATTAAGTTCAGTATCTTTCAGTTCCGGAAGCTATTCACTTAAAGATGCTTCTGGCAATGAAGTAATAAGCTTTACTGTTGATGGTTCATTCAGTAACGGCTGGATATGCTCTGACACTCTTACAACCGGCACAAGCTACACACTCTACAGAGGTTCTGATTCCATTGCAGACTGGACTCAGGAATCAGAAACAATGGGAGCTTCAAGCACTGGCGGCTTCGGCGGTGGCAACATGGGCGGCATGGGCGGTCAGAATGGTGGCAACGCACCTGACATGAACAACCAGAACGGAGGTAACTCATCAGACATGAATGGGCAGAACAACGGCGGCTTCGGCGGCGGCAGAAGATAATAAAATAATTCACATTTACACTCCTTATACCTTGGTGTGAATGTTCTATAATAAAATAAACGAGATGTGAGCCGGAAGTTACCCGTCTTATTCGCTTAGAACAGTCACTGGAAATTTCAGCTCCCAGTGGCTGTTTTTATATTCTGCGAAATCTGTTCTGATATTGTAAAATACATTTGTACACACTATAATTACCCCTGTGAATTATTAAAGGAGGTTTCTTACATGAGTACTGAAAATAATAATACATCTGACTGGACGCTTGAGGACTGCCAGAGCTATATAAACCTGCTGTATCCTAACCGTACCAGTAATTTTAAAGAAAAAAGAGCTAAAGCATTCTTTAATTCCCAGACGAAGAAGAACCGAAAAACTACAATTACCAATGATGGAATATATGTAGATGGAAAGCTTTTTCTGTCGCCTGCAGACATAAAAAAATGTGTTTCTGCCGGAAACCTTTTTTTCTTTGAGAAAAAAGACAGTATGTTAATAAGATGTGTAAAGGCTGATGGGGAAAAATTACAAAAAATGAAGGATTTTCTGTCTGTAAACAATATAGATTTCACCGGCGATTCTCCTGATGAGGTTTACAGAATCCGCTATGATGCAAAGCTTTATAAGCAAAGCAGAAAACCTCTTTTAATTGTTGCAACCATATTATTCTTACTATCTATGTCTGGTTTAAACATTAATAAAAATGCACCTTTTTATGCATCTGACATAATAAAAGACGCCGGACTTTCTTCTGCTGTCTCTGGCAGATACATGGACACTGTTATTGATACTCTGCCATCAAGCGAGCAGGCCGGCATGGAGGTTTCAGAATATAATAACATGCTTTCAGATATACAAAATGCTATTCAGAACTCATCTGCCATAGACAGCATTGCCAAAAAATATACAGATGCACTCACCAAAGGACTTCGTGATGGCAAAACATTTGATGAAATAAACATTGATATAGATGAAGAACTTACAACGCTGGCAGCCATTGCATATAATGGTATCACAGAATCAAAGGACTACTCAGACACACAGAAAGATATGATTACACTTGCACTTGTGCTTGACAAAGAATCTGCACAGAAAGCTATTAATAACTATGCTTCCGGGATATATGATGAAATGCAGTATCGCACTTCTGGTCTTGCCGGAATATACCAGACAGTTACATCAAAAACATTTTATGTAATGATGATTTTATTGCTTGCATTATCACTTATATTATTAATATTATTCTCTTTACCATTATCAGTAAGCAGAATTTATCTGCCGGCACTATTTATTATATATGGCGGACTGGAATATGTCGCATTTAATGTACTTTTAAACCGCGCAGCAATGTTACTAAGTAACAGGTTTCTTGGAAGAACAGCCAGTCTTAACCTGACATATGCCAATACAGATTTAATATCTTATGCTTCACTTGGCGTTGTACTTGCAATAATAATGAATATCGCATACAGAAAAATGAAGCGTAAGGCAGAAAAATGAATATAACATTAAAAGGCAGAAAAAAGATGATATCCCATCTCTTTTCTGTCCTCTTTACATTTAATATTTGTGCTGATATTTCTATCTAAAGTTCTGACACTCCAACCTTCATTTGCTGCTTCTTTCACATATCACAATCTGGCATTTTTACCGGAATACCTTTCATCGGAATATTCTCCTACAATCTTCATATCCTGATATCCAGCATATTTCCTGAGCCTAACCTCTCAATTTATTCATTTATCAATTTCCACGACTGCTCAGCTAACTTCTTTTCTTCTCTCTTTACTCTACGTTCTAATTTTTTGATATCTTCAGATGCAGGCAAATTCTCCGGCTTAATCCCTCTCTGTCCCAGCATATCCCTAACTGACGTATTATTTTCAACATGCTCAACAGTAATAGCCGTCTCACCCTGTAAGTCTTTTTCTTCTACTTCACGACGTGCTCCATTTCCAACCGCAATAGTACTGTTAATTTTTGAAAAATGGTTTCCTATTAAATCACCATTATTTTCACAAGAAAGCATTGCTTTATTTACAGCATTATCAAAATTTCTCCATTGAACATAGTCCAATAACTTCATTAATTCTCTTGCATACCAATACTCGATACCATCTGATTCCTGTCGAATATCATCAAATTTTTTTCTATTAAAAATTACCGGTTTGGAATGTCTTCTTCTCTTACTCTATTATATTTACCACTAATCAATTGCCGGATGTTCCTTCAAAAGAAGCGCCACTGTCTCGACATGAACTGTATGCGAGAACTGGTCCACAGGCTGCACCTTCACAGTTCTGTAGCCCTTAGCCGCAAGCAGCCCCAAGTCACGGGCAAGTGTAGCCGAATCGCAGCTTACATACACAATACGCTCAGGCGACATCTTGACAATAGTATCAAGAAGCGACTCGTCACAGCCCTTTCTTGGCGGGTCAACGACTACTACATCAGGAGTAATGCTCTTTCTTGCTTCCTCCCGCTGTGCTTCGGTTGCAGATGTATCTGCTGCCAGCCGCGCCATTTCTTCATAAAAATGTGGTACAACCTCCTCAGCCTTTCCGACAAAGAACTCAGCATTATCAATGCCGTTAATTGCCGCATTATTCTTAGCATCTTCTATGGCCTGCGGAACAATTTCGACGCCATATACCTTTCTTGCATTCTTAGCGAGGAATAAAGAAATTGTTCCTATTCCGCAGTACAAGTCCCACACAGTCTCACTGCCTGTAAGTCCTGCGTATTCAAGTGCCTTTCCATACAGCTTCTCAGTCTGTCTTGGATTAACCTGAAAGAACGAAAGCGGTGATATCTGATATTTAATATCACCAATATAATCTTCAATATAGCTTTTTCCCCACAGAGTCTCGCACTGTCTGCCAAGAATGACATTAGTGTTCTCCGTGTTGAAATTAAGCATAATTGATTTGATACATTTGTCAGTACTTATATCTGAATCAAGTGACACTTCTGTAAGGCGCTTTACAAGCGATTCCTTTAACTTGCCAGACATTTTAATGCCGTTAATAACAAGACAGACCATTATCTCGTCTGTGTGGAAGCCAGTTCTTATAAGTACATGACGCACAAGACCTCTTCCGGTCTGCTCATCATACGGTGCAACACCGTTAAGCTCCATCCAGCTCTTTATTACCGCGAGAATAAACTGGTTCTCGACAGCACCAATCTTGCAGTCTGTACATGAAATAATAGAGTGAGTTCTTCCTGCATAAAAGCCCATCACAATACTTCCGTCCTTAGCAGTTCCAACCGGATACTGTGCTTTATTTCTGTATCTGAAAGGCTCTTCCATTCCGATAGCCGGGAAAAACTCATAGCCTTCTATCTTGCCGATACGCTTAAGATTATAATCAACCAGCTTTTCCTTGAACTTAAGCTGTGCCTCATAGCTCATCTGCTGAATCTGGCAGCCACCGCACTGTCTTGCAACAGGACAGGCAGGAGTCACCCTGTCAGGTGAAGCCTCAATAATCTTTTCAAGCCTTGCATAGCCGTAATTCTTCTTGGCTTTAATAATCTTTGCCTCAATCTTGTCGCCGATTATCGCATCCTTAACAAAGAGGGTATATCCGTCAACCTTGCCGATACCCTCTCCTCCGGTTCCTATATCTTCAATTACAAATGTTACTTTATCTTCTTTCTTAAAACTCATTAGTTGTCCTTCTTATATTAGAATCAAGCCATCTGTTATAACCAAGCCAGTCGTTGGTATCCTTGGCTTCAAGCGCTTCTCTTAATGTCTCAAGCTTTGCGTCCATATTATCTGCCATAGATAATGCGACAGCCTCTGCTATTGATGGCTTTTTAGGTGAGCCGTACTCAAGCTCTCCGTGATGTGAAAGTATACAGTGTCCAATCTGCATTGCAAGCATGTCTGGGAATCCGTCAATCTGCTTAACCTTCTCCCTAACCATCTCATATCCGATAACAATATGTCCTAAGAAATTACCCTCGTCAGTGTAATCATTCTTAGGGAATTCAGATAATTCCTTAACCTTGCCGACATCATGCAGCATTGCGCATGTTATAAGCAGATCCCTGTTAAGGAAATCATAGTTGCTGCTCATCTTGTCGCATAATCTTGTTACACTTAAGCTGTGCTCTAACAATCCACCTGCGAAGCCGTGATGAACTGTCTTGGCTGCTGATACAGACTTGAATTTCTTTGCAAATGCTTCATCCTTAAAGAAAGAATATAACAGCTGTTTCATATATGTACTCTTTACACTGTCTACATACTTCATCAGTTCTGCAAACATATCATCAATGTTAAATCTTGATGATGGCACATAATCAGATGCAGTGTATTCATTTTCAGCTGCAACTCTTGCTCTCTCTATCTTAAACTGTAATGCTCCGTTGTAGCTTGTTACCTGACCTGTCACTGCAACATAATCATTAACATCAAATTCAGCAATTCCTCCTGAATTAAGATCCCATATTTTAGAATCAATCTGTCCTGTCTTATCCGCAAGCATTACATTTGCATATTCCTTGCCTGTCTTTGTAAGTGCAATTGACTTTGATTTGCACAGATATACCTCTGAAATCCTCTCTCCATCTTTAAGAGTTTCTATATAACGCATAAATTTTCTGCCTCCGTTAATTAAGTTGTTTTAACTGCACATTTACTGAAAATGATACATCTGAATAACCGTCTTTTCCCTGTCTTTTAACTGTTACTAATAAAGTATCGCCATCAGCGCACTGATATAGTTTCTCACTAAACTGCTGAATTGTCAAAATACTTTGTCCATTAATTGCACTGATTACATCACCCGCCTGTAATCCTGCATAATAAGCTGGTGAGTCAATATCAATATTAGAAATGTATACACCATTTGGAAGATTATATTTTGCCGTAAGCTCATCTGTAACATTCTGGCCTGTAATTCCACAATACATAACTCCCTGATGATTAATCATTGTCTCAAGCTGCCCCTTGAGGTCTGATATTCCCATAAACTTACCAGATGCTTCTGATGATGATTTTGATATTCCTACTACCTTTCCTTCTGAATTAAAAAGAATCGCAAAACCGCCTTCTGCTACAGTAATATTGGTCTCAAATATTTCATATCCGGCATCCTTAGCATACTCCGTCTTAATTCCTGCTATTGTACCATATCCGACACCCTTGACTGTTTCATATAATTTACCGGCAGCAATTACAAGGTCTCCCTGATTTACCATATATGAATTATCAAGTACAGCTATTGATAATGAATCTCTCTGTTCGCTTGTAAGTTTATTTTCACTTACACTTATTAACCCTATTCCTGTTGAATCGTCCATGCATATTATTGTAGCATCAGTCTGTACATCGTCAGAGAATTTCACAGTAAAATTACCGGCTGTTTTTAACAGTTCAGCACTTGTAAGAATAAGATAATTAGAATTAAATTCAGCTACAATCAGTCCTGCCACTTCTGTCTGGCTGTTTTCAACAGACGGAACATCTGTAACAGGCTTCTCTATATCTACCGAAACCAGACATTTCTTGACACTTTCAACTTTCGTACGGAGTGTTGTCATAGCTGCTTCATAATTTTCTTTTAAATCATTCTCAGTCAGCGTATCAGCATATTCTCCGCTTTTGGTCTCCGCAAATATATAGTTATCCTTCTGGATATACACTACATTTTTATCCTTATTCTTCTCGTCTATCTTCTTCTGAAGCATAGGATACAGAAACACCATGAACACTATTGCCGCTGCCATTATTGACACTGCAAAAAGCATAACTTTTCCTATTCTGATAAGCCACTTATATTTCTTGGCTGGATGAAGAACAACCTTTTCTGTATACAGGTCATACTTTTCCTTATCCTCTTCTTTAGTTCCCATTTCGAACTCCTTATATAATTTTTCGTCTCTTATAAATACAATTATATCATAGTTTATATTACGATTATGAACAATTTATGACTTGCATGTAAATATTTATAAGCAAAATATAGTTTTTTTGCCTTAAATGCTGTAAACTTATAGCGTATGAAAAGATTGTATTTAGTTTTTGGAGGTCTTTCGTGAATAAGAAATCTTTATCCACTTTGGAATTTTATAAAATTACCGACCAGCTTGTTTCATATGCATGCTGTGACGGTTCAAAGAAAATACTTCGTAACTTAAAGCCAATGACTGATATAACAGACATCAACTTACGTCTGGATGAGACTAATGATGCGCTTTCAAGAATTTTCCAGAAGGGTTCTGTTGATTTCAGCCAGACTAAAGATATACGCGCTTCTGTGGCAAGACTCAAGGTAGGAAGTTCCCTTAATATATCAGAGCTTCTTAATATAAGTGCCATTCTTTCATGTGCAAAGCATGTTAAGGATTATTATGAGCATCGTGAGGATTCCATATCAGGTATGCTTGAAAACCTTGCAACAGTTGATGCACTTAATTCCCAGATTAAGAAATGTATTATCTCTGAAGATGAGATAAGTGATGACGCAAGCGCCAACTTAAGAAGCATCAGAAGAAGCAAGGCTATTGCTAATGACAGAATACATTCTGAACTTAACAAGGTGCTTAATTCACCTACTTACAGAACTTACCTTCAGGATTATGTTATCACTACAAGACAGGGACGCTACTGTCTGCCTGTCAAGGCTGAATATAAATCAGCATTTCCAGGTATGATACACGACCAGTCATCTACCGGTTCTACACTCTTTATTGAGCCGGCAGCAGTTGTAAAACTTAATAACGATATCCGTGAGTTAGAACTTAAGGAAGCAGCCGAGATTGAAGTAATTCTTGCCGACTTAAGTGCGAAAGCAGGGGAACATACAGAGGAGCTTCTATGCGATTATGAAATACTTGTTGAACTCGACTGTATATTTGCAAAGGCTCAGCTTGCAAGACATATGCATGCAAGCCGCCCGGTCATGAATACATCAGGAATTATCAATATTAAGAAGGGACGCCACCCTCTTATTGAACCACACACTGTAGTTCCTATTGATATCTATCTCGGAACAGATTTTAAACTTCTTATTATCACAGGCCCTAATACCGGTGGTAAGACAGTTTCTTTAAAGACAGTAGGACTTCTTACACTTATGGCCCAATCTGGTTTATTCATTCCTGCTCTTGACCATTCAGACATTGCCGTATTTAAGAACATTTACGCTGATATCGGTGATGAGCAGAGTATTGAACAGAGTTTAAGTACATTTTCATCGCACATGACTAACACTGTTAAGATTCTTAAAGAAGCTGATGAGAACTGTCTTGTACTCTTTGATGAGATTGGTGCAGGAACTGACCCGACAGAAGGTGCTGCTCTTGCAATCGCAATTCTTAACGACCTTAAAATGCGTGGTGTCACAACAATGGCAACAACACATTACAGTGAAATCAAGCTTTACGCACTTTCTACTGATGGTGTTGAAAATGCAAGCTGTGAGTTTGATGTTGAATCACTCCGTCCAACTTACAGACTGCTTATAGGAATTCCGGGAAAGAGTAACGCATTTGCAATCTCTAAAAAGCTTGGTCTTCCTGACTATATTCTCTCCGATGCATCAGAGAGACTTAATGCAGAAGATGTACATTTTGAAGATATCGTATCTGACCTTGAACACGCAAGAATCTCTCTTGAGAAGGAACAGGCTGAGGTTGAAAACTATAAGGCTGAGATTGCTTCTCTTAAAGAAAAGCTTCAGGCTAAGAATGAGAGGCTTGATGAAAGAACTGACAACATTATCCGCAAAGCCAATGAACAGGCTGCTGCCATCTTAAGGGATGCCAAGGATTTTGCAGACGAGACTATCAAAGCCATGAACAAGCACGGAATGACAGTTGCAGAACTTGAGAAGCACCGTACTGCTGTCCGTGAGAAGATGAACAAGAATCAGGCAAAGTTAAAAGTAGAGCCTGCCAAAGTTAAAGCACACAAGGCCCATGATATATCTGAATTTAAGACCGGCATGCATGTACGCGTTCTTACTATGAATGTTATCGGTACTGTTTCTGCAATCCATCCTACCAGGAAACAGGTTACTGTTCAAGTAGGTGCATTAAGCACGAAGATTGACATTAAGAATCTGGAGATTCTTTCAGGATATAAAGAGCCTAAGGAAACACCTTCCAAGGCTGCGGGCGGTTCCGGTAAGATTAAGATGAGCAAGTCAGCCGGAATATCAACTGAGATTAATCTTCTCGGCTGCACAGTGGACGAGGCTGTTGCCCGTCTTGACAAATATCTTGACGATGCTTACATTGCCAAGATTCCGCAGGTGCGTATCGTTCATGGTAAAGGAACCGGTGCATTAAGAAACGGTGTTACCGCTTATCTTCGCGGTGTACCATATATCAAGAGCTTCCGCCTCGGTGAAATCGGTGAAGGCGATGCTGGTGTAACTATTGTTGATTTCAAATAATTATTATTGGGGGAAATTATTATGGCATCTAAACAGCGAATACTTATTGTAGATGATGATGAGAATATTGCAGAACTTATCTCACTCTATCTTACTAAGGAATGTTATGAAACAAAGATTGTATATGATGGAGAGTGTGCTCTTTCTGAAATTCCCGTATTCAAGCCTAATCTTATACTTCTGGATTTAATGCTTCCGGGCATGGACGGTTATCAGGTATGTCGTGAAGTCAGAAAGAATAATAATGTTCCTATAATCATGTTATCAGCCAAAGGCGAAACATTTGACAAAGTATTGGGACTTGAGCTTGGTGCAGATGACTATATTATCAAGCCTTTCGAAACTAAGGAGATGGTTGCCCGTGTAAAGGCTGTACTTAGAAGATATCATTTACCTCAGAATGCTGGTGTTGATTCTTCTAATGCCAAATGTGTCAATTACCCTGACCTCTCTATCAACCTCGACAATTATTCTGTTAATTATATGGGTAAAAATGTTGAAATGCCGCCTAAGGAACTTGAACTTTTATATTTCTTAGCTTCTGCTCCTAACCAGGTATTCACAAGAGAACAGCTTCTTGATAATATCTGGGGATATGAATACATCGGTGACACAAGAACTGTGGATGTCCATATTAAGCGAATCCGTGAAAAAATCAAGGATCATGCACACTGGAATATTGAGACAGTCTGGGGCATCGGATACAAATTCGTAACTAAATAAAAAGGGCAGGATAAGGAGGCTTAATATTGAAGGGCTTAAGTACACTGGGGAAGCACATTTTTTTATATATAGCTATATCCATTATAGGATTTATTATTGTATCTACTGTATGTTATAAAATTGATTACAAACGCATATACAGCTATTATTCAGACAGATTATATCTTCAGGCCAATGAAATAGCCAATGAATATGCTCTTGAATATTTCAGTGAAACAAGACTCCGCTCCATAGAACTTGAACTTCATTCTGTATCTGTGCTTAATGACACGCGTATTATTTTTATAACTCCGTCAGGTGATGTCATTCTTGATACTAACGACAGCACTAAAGATAAAAGCAATAATGATGAAAAGATATTGTATTCTATTGAAGATTTTGACTATGGAGACCTTCACGGAAAACATGATATACTCTGGAATTTTTATAATTTGTTAAATGAACCTACACTGAGTGTTTTTGCTCCAATATCTAACTCTTTTGAAATAAAAGGTTATGTTGTAATTAATATTCCTGATTCTGTAATCATAGACAGGGTTTATGATACTTTTAACACTAACTACCTTACACTTATTATCACCCTTTTCCTTTCAGCTTCTTTCCTCGGATTGTATTTCATTCAGGTTCATAAGCCAATCAAGGAAATCACAAAGGCAACAACTGAATATGGTAAAGGTAATCTTTCTTATCATATCAAGCCAATGCTTAATGACGAAATAGGACGACTTGGAATGTCACTTGACTATATGGCTTCCCAGCTTAATGAATCTGATAAGTTTCAGCAAAAATTCTTATCAAACATTTCTCATGATTTCAGGTCACCTCTTACATCAATTAAAGGCTACTTAGAGGCAATACAGGACGGAACCATTCCTCCTGAAATGCTTGATAAATATATCGGTATCATGCTTTTTGAGACAGAACGTCTTACTAAGCTGACCAGCAACATACTTACACTTAACGAATTGGATCCTAAATCTGTCCGCCTTGATATAAGTGTATTTGACCTTAATTCTATAATCCGCCATACTGTTGAAACATTTGAAGGAACATGCAAGAAAAAAGGCATTAAATTCAATATAACATATGCCAACAGCATACAAAATGTCAAGGCTGATAAAGGCAGAATACAACAGGTAATTTACAATCTTATTGACAATGCAATTAAGTTCAGCAAGGACAGCTCATATATTTATATTACTGTAAAAGAAAAGGGTGAGAAAGCCCAGATATCCATTAAAGATACCGGCTGCGGAATTGCCAAAGAAGATATTGATAAAATCTGGGACAGATTCTACAAGTCAGATTCTTCAAGAGGCCGTGATAAGAAAGGTTCGGGACTTGGTCTTTCAATAACCAAGGAAGTTATCCAGGCACACGGCGAGAACATTGATGTTGTAAGTACCGTCGGAGTTGGAACAGAATTCATATTCACACTTGAACTCGCAAAATAAAAACACACGGACATGAAATTTTGTGTCCGTGTGTTTTATTATACTTATAACTATTCTTTCCAGTTAAGTCTGTGAAGATGTCCCTCACAGTTCATATGCGAAAAATTATGCTGGCGTAGTGCCTCGTATAAAATAATAGCCACAGAATTAGAAAGATTAAGCGATCTTATATCACCTATCATCGGAATTCTGATACATGTATCCTCGTTATCTACAAGTATCTCCTCTGGAATTCCTGCACTTTCCTTTCCAAACATTATATAACAGTCATCCTCATAATTAACTTCTGCATATGTCTTGTGTGCCTTGGTTGTCGCCATATATATCTTTGCACCGGGATTCTTCGTCAGAAAATCATTGTAATCATCATACACTGTTACATCCAGCTTATCCCAGTAATCAAGACCTGCCCTCTTTAACATCTTATCATTAATCTGAAATCCTAATGGTCCTATAAGATGGAGTCTTACGCCTGTTGCCACACATGTTCTTCCTATATTACCGGTATTAGCCGGCATCTCTGGTTCATGTAAAACTATATTCAACATATCTTCTGTCCTTATCAGTCACCTTTTACTGCAATATCTAACTCTAATATAAGATCATCATTACATGACATTGGTATACATATATTCTTGGCATATGACTGCGATATCTTCATTGCACCACGGCATACTGTAGGTGGTGTAATATCAATTCCGATTCCTTTAGTAGAAAGAATTGTTGCTGCATTACCCATTATCATATTACCAAGTTCACTTATTGCGCTCATAGCCATATCATCAAGCTCCGGCACAGGCATTCCCATCATCATTCCTGATGCAACCTGACATGCCTTAGGTGTCGTGAATGAAATCATTACCTGACCTCTCATTTCACCTGTAACACCAATCATTATAATAACTGAATCACTCTGGAATTCAGTAGTCTTTACATATGGTCTGCCTATCTTCATTTCCATCTGACAGGCGTCACGCATAATTGTACTGGCTGCCATCAGAAAAGGATTGATATGGTCAACATTAATCTCTGCCATATTTCTTATTCTCCTTACCTAAGTGTATTGATAAACTTTTCTATTCTCTCAAGTCCTTCTTTAAGATTGTCAATAGAATATGCATATGATATTCGTAAAAACCCTTCTCCACAGTCTCCAAATGCTGTTCCCGGCACTACAGCCAGCTTCTGTTCCCTAAGCAGCCTGTTAGCAAACTCTTCCGATGTGAGCCCAAATTTCTTGATTGATGGAAATACATAAAATGCTCCAAATGGCTCAAAACAATCAATCCCCATTTCTTTAAAAGCATGCATAAGATATCTTCGTCTCTGATCATAAGCAGTAACCATCTTCTCAACTTCCATATCACAATTCTTAAGTGCCTCCACTGCTGCAAACTGGCTGTTAGTCGGTGCGCACATAATTGCATATTGATGAAGCTTAGTCATCTGGCTTATTATTTCCTTAGGGCCACATGCATAGCCTAGTCTCCAGCCTGTCATTGCAAATGCCTTAGAAAAACCATTAATTACTATTGTTCTCTCTTTCATCCCTGGAAGACTTCCTATTGAACAATGCTCTCCGTTATATGTAAGAGCTGAATATATCTCATCCGATATAACAAATATGTCCTTCTCAATTATGACAGGTACAAGCTCTTCCAATTCCTCCCTTGTCATAACAGCACCTGTAGGATTATTAGGAAATGGCATAACAAGTACTTTAGTTTTATCTGTTATACTGGCAAGCAGCTCTTCCTTAGTAAGCTTAAACTCGTTTTCTTCCTTTAATTCAATAATTACAGGCTTTGCATCAGCCATAACTGCACATGGAAGATATGATACATAGCTAGGCTGTGGAATAAGCACCTCATCACCCGGATCGCACATACATCTTAATGCAACATCAATTGCCTCACTTCCACCTACTGTTACAAGAACTTCTTTGATAGGATCATAATGTAAATCCATCTTTCTCGCAAGATAATTACATATCTCTTCTCTTAATTCCTTTAGACCTGCATTAGATGTGTAAAATGTTCTTCCTTTTTCAAGGGCATATATACCTTCTTCTCTTACATTCCAGGGAGTATCAAAATCAGGTTCACCTACTCCTAAAGAAATAGCATCCGGCATCTCGCTTACAACATCAAAGAACTTTCTTATTCCTGATGGCTGTATACCTGTTATTTTCTGTGATAATGGGTTTCTCATGGTGTAATCAGCATCCTTTCGTCTTTAGCCTCGTCCTCTATTATTGTTCCGTAGTCCTTATATTTCTTAAGTACAAAATGTGTTGATGTACTAAGGACTGAATCTAATGGTGCGAGTTTCGCCGCGACGAACTGAGCCACTGACTTCATTGATTTACCTTCTATAATAACAGTAAAATCAAAGCCTCCTGACATGAGATAAACTGATGTTACCTCATCGTATTTGTAAAGGCGCTCTGCAATACTGTCAAAACCTAATCCTCTCTGTGGAGTAACCTTAACCTCAATAAGTGCTGTCACTTTCTCTTCACCAGTCTTATCCCAGTTAATGACCGCATTATATCCGCAGATAATATGTTCCTTCTCCATATCCGCTATTTCATTAGCGACCTCTGCTTCAGAATAACCAAGCATAATAGCCATCTCCTTAAGGTCTATCCTTCCATTCTTCTCAAGAACATCAAGAATCTTCTCTCTCATAACGCAATCCTCCTGCTAATTATATAAATCTGTATATCTCATCCTGCTCAGGAAGACCTAAATATCTGTCTTCCTCAGTATTGTGAATAATCCTGTTATTGCCATCCGTTATCTTACCAATAACAGCAGCTTCAATGCCATTCTGGTGTAACATATTAATAATATCACATCCATTTTCACATGTCATTAATAAACATCCCATTGAGTCCAATATATATGGATTAACATTAAATAATTCACAGATTTCAATAATTTCCTGTTTCACTGGAATCTGCCTTAAATCAACTTCAATCCCCACACCTGAATACTCTGCCATATCCCATAGTGCTGCAAATATTCCCCCCTCGGAAACATCATGCATTGCTCCATATGCACTTTCCTGCATAAATATTTCAGCCTCTTTTGCTACCAGTAACTCTGTTTCATCTCCAAGAGCTTTATTAATTATGTCCTCACTATATACTTTTAGTATCTCATCTCTCTTGCAGTCTATCACTGTCCTTATGCCGCTCATACCTATATGTTTTGTAACAACAATATCCTGTCCTGCTACAGCCTTATTCTGTACTCTTTCCTGGTGTCCAATCGCCATAACGGATACTACCGGGGAATTCACCTTATCACTTACTGTAGTATGTCCTCCTGCAATACCTACTCCTGCGATACAGCATTGTCTGTCAAGTTCCTTTATAATTTCTTTAAGACGGATTTCCCTTGACTTCTCATCAATCATAACAGTATCCATAATACAATCTGCCACGCCACCCGCAGCACTTATATTATTCACAGCGCGGTAAACAGCCCAGTCACCTGTTGCCACTGATGCTAAAACAGGCTTTTCCTGATTATTTATATGCGCAGCATCCTGTCCATATGCAGGTTTAACAGTATTACCTCTTTTCCCAAGCAGCTTAAAAACTGATCTGCCTAAGATTGTATCTGATATTTTGCCTTTTTTCATAACATTTGTCTCTCCAAAAATGTTGCATTAAATGAATATTAATTCTATACTCTTATATAGATTCTTTCTTGAATCACATGACTAAGGGATAAGATATGCTACCATTGGAACAACCATTGCAACGATAAGTATCAGAATTAATATTGCTGTGAACCATCTCTTAGTTTTCTTATTATTAAAATTAATCATAATTACCTCCACACAATATAACAGCGGGGTTTACACGAAAAGGAATAACATTCATGCATTTTATACTGCCATATTTTATTATACTTCTGATTGTCCTTCAATTTGCCATTAAAAAAGGCTCACGGAACCACAAAGCAAGAAATGAAGAATTTCTTGACCGTGAGGCAAAAGCGAATCAGGTTCGCCGTAAAGACATCAGTAATCTTAATTATATATCAATTCCTGACAATCTGCCACTAATTAATTCAGGTAATGAAACATTTGACAGATTAATGTCACAAGATTCCCGTATGAAGCGGGCATATGATACACTTCAGTCACTTAAAGGTAAGAAAATACTTAATCTTACCGGAATAAGTAACACAGATCTTAAGTTATCTTATGGTGTTGCTAATCTGAATGACCTTACAGAATATGATGATAATTTCACAACACTTGTAAAAGCAATCGCTTTAATAGGACATAATCTTCTTGAACATAAAGATATTGAAGATGCCACCACATTCCTTGAATACGGCATATCCATTAAAAGTGATATATCATCTAATTATATAGACCTTGCCATCATATATGCATCAGGTGACAGAAAAGACCAGATTGCTGTTTTAAAAGAACAGGCATTAACATTAAAAAGCCTTTCCCGCGATTCAATTGTATCACAGCTTGATGCAATAATGAAAAAATAGCACAGCATGGAATCATTTTCCATACTGTGCTATTATTGTATCTATCTGTCTCGAAGCCATGCTTTTAGTCATTTCTTCCATAGGAATCTCCAGCTTTATATTATGCTTTTCTACAAGAGCTGTAAGATATCTTTTCTGCGGAGGAGTTATTGGTGAATCCTTTTTTACCGAATACACAAGCTTTGTCGTGCTGCTGAAGCCTTCATCATCAGGCTTTATCTCTTCCAACTTCGCATATAACATACTCGCACTAACTGCATCGTCATATGCCCTGTGCGACCTGCCCGGATCTATATTAAAATACCCGCATAAAAACGAAAGACTCTTGTGTTCCGCTTCCGGCAGAATCCTTCTGGCCAACTTCAATGTATCAATCCCATCATCATTAATAGTAAAACCATTATTAACTGCCGCTTTTTTAAGAAAACTAAAATCAAATATAACATTATGACCTAATACAGGCCAGTCACCTATGAACTCTGTTATTTCACCTATAATATCCTCTATTCGCGGTTTACCTGTAAGTTCTTCATTATGTATACCCGTAAGTTCTGTTATCCTCTCACTTACAGATACTCCCGGATACACAAGAGTAGAATATTTCTGCGTTATCTGTCCGCCCTCTACCCTTGCCATTCCTACTTCTATAATTCTGTCTACAGCCGGATTAAGACCTGTAGTCTCAATGTCCAGCGCAACATATCTGTTAATCATCGCTTTCTCTCTTTCAGGTACACTCTTCCTATATAATCTCCTATAATAGCAAGAAAATTCATGTCGCTCTCTGCCCATTTCCTGTCAAGCTTATATCTTCCATAAGAAATAATATTGTTATTCTTCTTAATATCTCCCCCGATAATATATTGCACAGCCTGAACAATTCCATATTCAGAATACACTTTATATACCGCCGGAGCCTTTGTTTCAAAAAAGTTGATGTTATCTATTACAAATATGCCATCTTCCCTAAAGTTGGGAATATAATTATCTTCCTTGAAAAAGCTTCCGTCATCATCTGTCATACGCTGGTCACCATACAGGATATGCTTTATCAGCTCAGTTCTGTCATATATTGCAATAGTATTAATATTAAATGCTACTGCCACAATATCTATCAGTTCCTTTCTTCTTGCGTCATCAGCTTCCTTGTATTCCCTGATAATGGTATTAACAACCTCCATCTTATGGTACTTGTAAAACACTTTATCATTAAGATCAACAATCCTTCCCATCCCATATACATATTCCCTATGAATATCCTCATGATAAATGATATATCTGTCCTTTCCTTTTTCTTTAGCAAGGTAAAGAACCTTATCAGCTATCTTAAATAATTCATCATAACTCTTGGCATCATTAGGATAAGTTGCTGAACCAATCGAACATGTAATCTTAATATTACGTGGATCATCATGATACAGCCATTTTGTATTATTACGTACTGTTCTTAAAACATTCCTTATCCCCTCGTTATCATTAAGTCCTTCCATAACGATAAACATCTCATCTCCGCCAATTCTTCCGCACAATCCTCTGCTTCCAACTGCATCTCTTAAGATATCTGCAACCTTGCAGAGAACCTCGTCACCAAACATATGTCCATATGTATCATTAATAGTCTTAAAATCATCAACATCAATAATAGCAATTGTTACAGTATGTCCCGGCTGTGAATCTATCAGCTTTCTTACATAATCAGTAATAGCGCGCTTGTTAAGCAGATCTGTACCAGGATCTTTCATATCAGATATTATATTGAGTTCTTCAACTACATGATTATCTGAACTCTCAAGTATTATAATAGTACCTATAACGATTCTGTTTCCATATGCATCTACAATTGTATTACCTCTTGCAAGACATTTATCCAGTCTTCCAAGTTTATTAAGTGTATTAATAGTAATCTCCCGCTTGAATAACTTCTCTCCATTAACAAGTGCCTTGCAAAATCCATCAAGTTCTTTTACCGCATCAGGCTCAAGAGCATCAGTTTTTATCTTATCTTCTTCCCATGCATTTAACGTGCCACGGTAAAAAGACATAGTTTGGTGTCCATCTGAAGTCATAAATATATTAAAGTCATCATTAAGAATATCATAAGAAAACAGGACATTCTCACACATACCAAGATAACTTGAATATCTCTCAATCTGCGAATTAAGGTTATCTATCTGTGTAGTAATTACTGCGGCATCAATAATATTAATTTCATACATATGACCTCTTGTCTCAGATACACCGCCATCTATAATTCTTGTAAGCATCCAATGATATTCGCCTGTCTGATATAACATTCTTACAACAATAAATTTACCAGAATCAGCATAATCTTTTAATGCTTCTGTGAATCTGCTGACATCGTCAGGGTGTATATATCTTGTATATATGAAAAGTGCATCATTACCTGAAATTGCTTCAAAATTTTCATCTGCTGTTACAATTGACATTGTCTCATCAATAAGAATGTCTGAATTAACAGTCTCAGCTTTAAAAAAATTCACCATAGCTTAAACCCCTGTTTTATAATTAATAGTGCCTCTCCCTATATCATCTGAACTCATCAGAATGTTTCTTAACATATTCTTCATACAAATCCGGTCTGTACTTTTTCGTTCTTTCAATCGACTTCTCATGTCTCCATTTTTCAATATTGGCATGATGTCCTGACAAAAGTACTTCAGGAACCAATTGTCCATTATAGTCGGCCGGTCTTGTGTATTGCGGATACTCAAGCAGCCCATCTGAAAAACTCTCCGTTTCAGCTGATTCCTCATTATTAAGGACTCCCGGAACCAGTCTTGAAATAGTATCTATAACTACCATTGCCGGAAGTTCTCCACCTGTAAGAACATAATCACCGATTGACACATAATCTGTTACTATATTCTCAAGTGCTCTCTCATCAATACCTTCATAATGTCCACACAAAATGACAAGATTGTCTTCCTTTGCGAAATCTTCTGCCATCTTCTGTGTAAATGTATATCCCTGCGGTGTCATATATATAACACGCGGTCTTTCACCTATATTCTTAACGATATCCTCATAGCAGTCACATACCGGACCAGCCCTCATGACCATTCCGGCACCACCACCATAAGGATAATCATCAACCTTTAAGTGCTTATCATTAGAATAATCCCTGATATCATGTGCTGTCACAGACATAACCCCCGACTTTATGGCTCTGCCTGTAATACTTGTATTAAGCCCATCCATTATCATATCCGGGAACAATGTCATAACATGAAAATTCATTATTTAACTACTCCTGCAATTCCATTAAGCATGAATGCATAATATCCACTCTTAAGATTATATCCACTGTCTGTATAAGATGAACCAAAATAACCTGTTCCGTCCTTATACGCAGACGCAACATCAATATAAGTTATTCCCAGAGAAGAAGCATTCTCAGAGAACATATTATTAAGTGCATCTATATTAGTCTGTTTAACCTTGCTTGAAGATTCAAATCTCTTGCTTATAGGAAGAACTGAAAGAACATAAACATCTGTATCAGGAAGCTTGCTCTTTAATTCCTCTATAAATGACTTCTCATAATTATAAATATCTTCTACAGATCTGCTTCCATAGTTAAGGTCATTAATACCAACCATAATATAAACTGAATCCGGTGAATTAGATACAAATTCATCCATATAGCCTGAAAGCTTGTCACTTGTCATAGAATTAGATGCTATAACCTGTGAATCAGAAGCAAAACCAAATCCTGAAATTCCGCTTATTACAAAATCTCCGATAAACATTGCATTCTTATAATGATCAGATGATGTATTATCCTGTACTTCAGCTGTTCCTGATAACTTAAGGCTTCTGCCTACGGCTGCCTTAGTTGTAGCCTCTGTAGCTGCCTGTGTTGTCTGAACTGAAGATGTCTCCTGCTCTTTTGATGAATGTTCCTGTGTTGTCACAGGTGCAGTAGTTTCTTTATTATTATCATTATTCTTCTTATGACCGCAGTTCTTTAATACAATTGCAAATATAACAACTAAAACAACTATTACTACAAGTCCAATAACATAATTTCTATATCTGTTCCATAGTCTCATCTTACGATTAAGACTAATCTTTGATTTATCATTATTAGATTCCATGAAAATATTCCTTTCTATTATCGATGCAACTAATTGCATTATAACATTTCAGATGTTGTTGTGCAATTATTACAAAGAAATCAATTATTACCATTTCATCTTGTGAAGAACCACAGCAGATGTCTTCCTTAAACCTATATCAAGCCATCCACTCTGAAGGTGATATCCCAGTCTGTCCGTACTGTATCCTCCGTCAAATGTGACTAAAAGCTGTTCCACATCATCATCAAATCCAAGTCCGACTTCCCACGCAGGAATCCTTGCCCTTACCTCATCATCATTATTGTTAACAATAATGATTGCCGCATCATCACTTGTAAAACGTCCATATGCAATAACATTATAAGCTGAATACAGTGATTTATATGAACCTGCTTTAAACACTTCATTTTCTTTATGCATCTTTATTACAGCCTTATGGAAATCAATCAGATCCTGATCCTCATGTCCCCACGGATAAGTCCTTCTATTATCAGGATCAGTAAAGCCGCACACTCCCGCTTCATCACCATAATATACAGTAGGCGCACCCGGCCATGTCATCTGCATGACAACAGCCTCCTTAAACACAGCCTTGTTAACATTATTATTCGCAGCTTCAGGACCTAGTGTATTGGTTCTTCCGACTGTCCTGTTAGTTCTTGTCAAGAATCTTGAATGGTCATGATTAGACAGTTCATTCATTGATATTGCAACACTCTGGCCGCCCATTCTTGCCATATTATGATGCATAGCCCCGAAGAAATAATCAGGATTACCGTATGAATCAGGTCTTGCCTCATCGCTGTGCTTCTCCATGCCTGTAAGAAACCATGTAACAGGCTCCATAAATGCATCATAGTTCATTATGGTATCCCATTCATCGCCCTGTAACCAGTCATATGAATCACCATAATGCTCTGCAAGAATAACAGCCTCCGGATTAGCCTTCTTAACCTCTTCTCTGAATCTCTTCCAGAAATAATGGTTATATTCAGGACTGTAGCCTAAGTCAGCCGCCACATCAAGTCTCCATCCATCAACATTATAAGGCGCAGAAACCCATTTCCTGCCGATAGATAGAATATATTCTTCAAGCTCTTTAGAGCCCTCATAATTAAGCTTAGGAAGTGTATCATGTCCCCACCAGCCATCATACGAATTATTATCAGGCCACTGGTTTGAATAAAACTTAAAGAAATTGTGGTATGGACTTTCATACCTTTCATAAGCTCCCGGTGCATATTCATCTGCACTGTCTCTGTAAATGTGTTCCTTATCCAGCCACTTGTTGAATGAACCACAGTGGTTAAACACTCCATCTATAATAACCTTCATGCCTCTTGAATGAATTTCCTGCACAACCTTTGCAAAAAAATCATTGCTAGCCTCAAGGTTCGACTTTCTTGTAACTCTGCTAATATATCTCGTCGCATGGGTATTATCAGTGTCACCCTCTCTCAGCACTTCTCCTTCATCGTCCACAATTACGCCAAAATGTGGGTCAATATAGTCATAGTCCTGTATATCATACTTATGATTAGAAGGCGATACAAATAACGGATTAAAATATATAACCTCAACTCCTAATTCCTGTAAATAATCAAGCTTATCAAGCACACCCTTAAGGTCGCCTCCATAAAACTCTCTTATTCCCATCTGTGCAGGATACTTATTCCAGTCCTTAACCTGACAGACATGCTCTCCTATATAGTTATATTCATCATCAAGAACATCATTGCTTTTATCACCATTGCAGAACCTGTCAACAAATATCTGGTACATAACAGCACCCTTTGCCCATGCAGGTGTCTTAAAACCTGGTGTAATCTGAAAATTGTAATATGGATTAAGGTCTTTAATTGCCCCAATCTGGTTGTAGTAACACACCGTCCTGCCAAGTTCAACCTTGAAATAGTAATATACCTTATCTGTTCCAACATTAATCTTCGCTTCATAATAATCAAACATGCTCTCAGACTTCACTCTTGTCATAACATGTTCAACATTATCAACAACAAGATATGCTTTATCTACATTGTATCTGCCCGTACGCAGTCTGATAGTTACCTCATCCCCCGGCATAGGCTCAGCCGGACTTCTATAGCTTTCCGTAACATCCGAAAACAACGCTCTTGGATGAAGTGTTGGTCTTGCACTGCACATATAAAAAAGTCTTTTTTCCCAGGCAGCTAAGTTTCCTATTTCCTCGGTTATTCTCATAGAGAATCCTCCTTAGCATATACTATTCTGATTTTATATCTAAAAGTACATTTTAGCAAGCAAAAAGGATTTTTACGTAGCAAAAAAGGCAGCCATGGGGTGACTGCCTTTTTCAGAGAAGGTATTTCTTTTCGATAAGCATTACTGCTTTATCTATAATGTATTGGGGGTTTTTACATTGATTATAATATCTTATTTCCCTCAATAAGTGTTCACAAACTTAATAAAATTTATTCAAAAGTTTTGTGCATTTTTACTAATCAATTGTTTCTGTAACACTATAAACAGCATCATCAGTATTATTATCATTAAAAAGTGCCTCAAATTCTTCTCTTGTAACTTTCTCTTTTTCAAGAAGAAGCTGTGAGCTCTTCTCTAAAACATCCATATGATCAGAAATTATCTTCTTAGCCTGTGCGTAGCAGTCATCGATGATGCTCTTAACCTCTTCATCAATTGCTGTAGCAATATCCTCTCCATATGGTCTTGTATGTGCAAGATCTCTTCCGATGAATACCTCATCCTCATCACTGCTTGCATAATTGATAAGGCCCAGTCTGTCTGAGAAGCCGTACTTAGTAACCATATCTCTTGCTGTTGCTGTTGCCTGCTTGATATCCTGTGACGCACCTGTTGTAATGTCATCAAAGATAAGCTCCTCTGCAACTCGTCCACCAAGGCTTACAATAATATTCTGCAACATCTTGCCCTTAGTGTTAAACATTTCATCCTTTTCAGGAAGTGGCATTGTGTAACCTGCCGCTCCCATTCCTGTAGGAATGATAGAGATAGTGTGTACAGGTCCGACATCAGGAAGCACATGGAAAAGAATTGCATGACCTGATTCATGGTATGCTGTAATCTTCTTCTCTTTCTCTGATATAATCTTGCTTCTCTTCTCAACACCGATTCCAACCTTAACAAATGCATAGTTGACATCAGCGTTAGTAATGAACTTTCTCTTGCTCTTAGCCGCATTGATAGCAGCTTCATTAAGGATATTCTCAAGGTCTGCCCCTGTAAATCCTGCTGTAGTTCTTGCAAGACTCTCAAGGTCAACATCATCACCTAAAGGCTTCTTTGCTGCATGAACATTAAGAATCTCAAGACGTCCTCTGACATCAGGTCTTCCTACAACTACCTTTCTGTCAAAACGTCCCGGTCTCAATATAGCAGGATCAAGAATATCTACTCTGTTAGTAGCAGCCATCACGATAATTCCTTCATTAACTCCGAAACCATCCATCTCAACAAGCATCTGGTTAAGAGTCTGCTCTCTTTCGTCATGTCCGCCGCCCATACCTGTTCCTCTTCGTCTTGCAACGGCATCAATCTCATCAATAAATATGATACAAGGTGCATTCTTCTTTGCTTCCTCAAACATATCCCTTACTCTTGATGCACCTACACCAACAAACATTTCAACGAAATCAGAACCTGATATGCTAAAGAAAGGAACGCCTGCCTCACCGGCAACAGCCTTGGCAAGTAAAGTCTTACCTGTTCCCGGAGGGCCTGTAAGAATAACACCCTTAGGAATTCTTGCTCCGAGGTTAGTATATTTTACAGGATCTTTAAGGAAATCAACAATTTCTTCAAGTTCCTCTTTCTCTTCATTAAGTCCGGCTACATCTTTAAATGTAACCTTGTTATCATCACCGCTTATCATTCTTGCACGGCTCTTGCCAAAATTCATCATCTTGGCATTACCGCCACCGCCAGCCTGTCTTGTCATCATCATCATAAGTGCCACAACAACGATAAGGCAAAGACCAAATGGCAGAATAGTTGTAAGCCATACACTGTCTCTCTTAACATCTTTCACAGCGTACTCAACATTTTTATCATCAAGAAGTTCCTGTACGGAAATGACATCAGATACATTAAGTGTATCCTTGCTTCCATCAGTAAATGTAATCGTCAGTGTACCTGTTGGAACTTCTGCGTTCTGGCTTATAACAACATTTGTAATCTTATTATCCTTTAAATCAGATACAAAATTCTTATACTTGTAGTTACTTGTTCTCTGGCTCATCTGGGCAATAACCGCCCAGATAATACCAATTATAATAATCATGAAGAAAATGCTTCCAAATCCTCCAGACCTTCTTTTCTTAGTATCCATCACTTCCTCCTTACTTAATTATGCCTCTTCGTCAAGATGTAAAACTCCTACAAACGGAAGATTTCTGTAGCTCTGGTCATAATCAAGGCCATAGCCGACAACGAATTCATCAGGAATGTTAAATCCATTATATTTAACATCAACTTCAACTTCTCTTCTTTCCGGCTTATCAAGCAGAGTACATATACATATATCTGCCGGCTTTCTCTCCTCTAACATAGGCATAAGTCTTGCAAGAGTATTACCTGAATCGATAATATCCTCAATAACAATTACATGCTCTCCCTCAATGCTCTCATCAAGGTCCTTCTTAATCTTAATCTGACCGCTTGATGATGTCCCGCTTCCATAACTTGATACCTGCATAAAATCAAACTTAACAGGTACAGTAATTCTCTTGGCAAGCTCGCATGTAAATATAATACTTCCCTTAAGAATACAGATAAGTTTAACCTCCTTACCTTCATAGTCTTTACTTATCTGCTCTCCAAGCTGTGCAATTCTTTCATTCAGCTTTTCCTCAGATATAAGGACACTGATAAATGGTTCTTTCATTGTTTCTCTCCTTTGTCAATCTTAATATTCACTCTATTGTATAGTTATTTCCAGCACATTCTTTGTTTCATCATCAATCAGGGCGCACTCACTTCTTCTTACCCCGACAGCCCATAAAACTCCCGAATCATCAGAAACAACAAGCACATTATCTCTCATATCGGCAGGTACTTTACGGTCAATGAATTCTTTTTTCAGCTTGCGCCATGTTCCCGCCCTGTTCACAACAATCCTGTCGCCGTCAGTACGGTGTCTTATGCAGAGCTTTCCTTGTATTTTATCATAATCAAAGGATTTCGCATAGCAACTATTAGCGTAATTTCTGTTTTTTTCATAATTAGAATGAAGTGAAATTACAATATGCACCTTTCTTAATTCCGTCTTACCATCATTATTATAATAAATGTTTTCTTCTATGGTAATATTTTCACCTGAATTAAGTCTTTTAAGCTCCTGCGGCGTAAGTACATGTATGAGGTCCGAAGAAACCTGTGTCCGAGATGCCACATTTTTCCTGCTTATTGTGATATCCTCATACCCTTTTACCGCACACAGTCCATAACATATATCTGCACTGCTGCCAACCTGTTTTCGTATAAGCTCATCTACAGCATTCACATGAACCTTATATATATCCTTTGCTGTCTGTGTAAGTGCATGTACTGCCTTGTAGATAACTCTCTTTCTTATGACCTCATGAAGTCCTGCAAACTCCTCCCCATAAAGCCTTAAAACCACCGTATCTCCCACATATACATGCTTTTCATAAGCCTTATCAGCCTCAGCCTCAATAAAATCAAAATTCTTCTGCAGCTCCTCTGCTGCATAAGCAATATTTTCAACAGTGTGTGCATTAACCTTTTCTGTCATGTACGGAATAACAACATTTCTTAAAGAATTACGCGTATAATCATTGCACAGATTCGTTGCATCAGTAACATATGGCTGGTTAAAGTCTTTAAGTACTTCTTCAACCTCAGCTCTCGTCACTGAAAGCAGAGGTCTTATAATATTATCCCTTACCGGTCTGATTCCACCTATTCCTTTAAGTGAAGTTCCTCGGGAAAGATTCATAAGAACTGTTTCTGCCTGGTCATTCATATGGTGTGCAACCGCAATCCTTGCATTACGCCCTTTACATGCCTCATTGAATATACGGTACCGTTCTTTCCTTCCTGCTTCCTCAACACTCATTCCAAGCTGCTTTGCAAGCCCGGCGGCATCTATATGATACGCCATGAATTCAACCCCCATGCGTTCACACAAGACTCTGGCAAACTCCTCATCATCTCCTGCCTCCTGCCTTATGCCATGATTGACATGCACCACACATAATTCTGTCTGTAGATGCTTCCTCTCTATATACCCCTTAAGCACCATAAGCAGACACACAGAATCCGCGCCGCCTGAAAGACCGACAACCACTCTTTCGCAGTCCGTAAGCATATTATTCTGTTCAATATATCTGTAAATCTTATCTATAATTTCATTCATGCGAGAATTATATTATACGTTCACATAAGTGTCAAACACTCCCAGTACCATAACTGTACAGTCATCAAAAGCCTCCATATTATTATTCTTCAGGGACTCCTCAAGAATCTTTTTCGCAATGCCTGCAGGCTTCTTTACATTTATATTATTAATAATCTCCACCATCTGTTCCTCCTTATTAATTCCAGACAGATTATCAAGCACACCATCACTTATCATTATAATATAATTACCATCATAAAGCTTTTTAGTCGTACAATCGTAGTCCACCTGTTCTAACACTCCCATCGGAAGCGTTGTTGACTTAATAATCTCAACCCAGTTATCTCTTTTTATAAATGTGGATACAGCTCCAAGTTTAATACAGTTAATAACTCCCGCCTGACAGTCAATAATACTCATATCCATAGTTACAGGATTGTTAAATGTAGTTCCCGCAATATACGCAGAATTAATAAGATCAATCGCTGTCTTTTCCTCGAATCCTGCTTCAATGCAGTTTTCCATAAGTTCAATCACCATACGGCTCTCTGCAAATGCCCTTTTACCACTTCCACAGCCATCTGCAATTGCTGCAACCATTTTTCCACAGTTCAGCTTCTTTAACAGGAAGTTATCCCCACTTGTATTCTCTTCCTCTTTACATTTTCTCGCCATACCTGAAAGAATCCTGAAACGATTCTCCTGATAGAACACATACTGGTCCGGTTCTTCATTTATAATCACCCTGTTGTCCTGATTAGAAAAGAATTTTGCCTTAAATACACTGCTCACCGTTTCTCTTAATACACGCTCAGACACACACCCCTTCATAAATGTTTTCGCAGTTACAAGTATCTCGCGCCTCTTTCCGTCAACCATTTTTACATCCTTAACAGATATCCCCATTGCCATACATTTACGCTCAAATTCCCTGCGCTCCTGTTTATCCGGCGCTTTAGCATCAAGATTCATTGCAACACATTCCTCTAATATATCTGCAGCCAGAATCAATTGTCTTTTAAAACCCGTCTGTTTCTGATTAGTTTCTCCATATGCATCTCCAAGATTTCTGAATGTTCTGGCTGTTTCCTGCAGACGGTTAATAGTATAAGTATATCCGGCATCTTTATATGTATTTTTCATTCATATCCACTTCCTTTCCGGCACTACACCAATGTGAAGTATATATGACTGATTATAAATAAAATGTCGAAGCATGAAAGATTCAAAAAAATCTTCCAGCTCCGACATAATATTTGGTATGAATTTTACTTGTTATTAGGCTTAAACACCAGTTCGTCAGGATATATAAGCCCGAATTTATTCTTGGCAATCTCCTCAACGAACTTCTTTGTCTTGACATACTTCTCATATTCAGACAATTCATCACTTCTTTTATTCTCGTCATCAATCTTGGATTGTAACTCTGTAATCTGAGCCTGATAATCAGCATTCTTTTCTTCAAGTCCTGCCTTGCCTCTCCACAGAACAACGCCAAGTGCCACGACAACAATAATTGCAATAATCATTCCTGTCAGCGTTGACCTTCTCTGCTTCTTAAGCCTTTCTGCACGCTCTCTTCTAGATTCTAATTTCATATATTCCTCACCCTTGTGCTTCCTTCTTACCCATATCTTTCCTGCGTTTCATATAAATTTTAAGGCTTCTTACTGGTATTGTAATAATACGCACCACATTTTTCAATATAAAACATGCCGGTTTTAGTAAAATTTTTATAATTCTTACTGACCACCTTATATAAAAACTGCTTAAAAACTTAAAATACAGAAATGCCCCCACAGCAATCCCCATAATTATGAATCCGCGGATAATTCCGTCTGCAACCTTAAAGCACATCACAAATACACTTAATCCGGCATATATTCCATATATAATATCTTCCACACTCATAAAAACAACTGTTTTATGCCGTACAATTCGTCTGAAAGCCCTTATATTATCGTATATCCATGCAAGCAGAACACCATTAAAGAAGCTTACCACAAGTGCATAAAGCTCCCAATATATAATCTCATTAATCATCGAAGAAGCCTGCTCATGAACGAATCCTGCTTATTCTTCATGCCAGCCTCCGAATAACATACAGAATCCACTCTTCCGTCAAGGTCTAATTCACCCTTCTCGACAGAAAGCCTGTTAACATGCAGTCCTTCCCCTTTGATTGTAATATGCCCATAATCAGATTCAAGTACAACCTTAACCGGATCAAATGACACTACATCTGTTATTCCTGTAAAATCAATTCTTTTCCTGTCCTCCATATTCAGCCTGTGTGGACGCTTCACCCTTACCTTTTCCTCCATATACCCTCCTTATAGACATTCCGTTATATGAGAATATATGCATGACCATAATATATGATTACAGGTACTTTGAATTAAAGATATTCAAACATTTCCTTTGCTTCTTCTTTCTTAACAGTATCCTTGACATCTGTAACCCTTGCTCTTACATTCTTGTTACCAAACTGGATTTCAATAATGTCTCCGACTTTAACATCATAAGATGCCTTCACAACCTTGTCATTAACCATTACTCTTCCTGCATCACATGCATCGTTGGCAACAGTCCTTCTCTTTATAAGTCTTGATACTTTTAAATATTTATCTAATCTCATGTTCTTCTCCTTAATCCATAGGTAAATCCAGCCTGCTATCCCTGCAGTACAATCAGTCCGCCTCAAGCCATCTACGATTCCATGTGCTTTCCTAAAAAGTTAGCTGCCGTCTTTACCATTTTCTTTTCATTATCTGTAAACTTTGGCTTCATGTCAATAGACATCATAAGCACAGTACCTAAAACATCTCCCTGACATATTATCGGATACATAATTTCCTGCTTAAACTGCGCCTCATCAGTGACTTTCACAAATCCATCCTCTCCTTCACCTGCAGCAATGGTACATCTTCCCTCCATTGCCTGATTAAGCTCCTTTGTGACAGGCTTATTCATCAGATTCTTCTTATCGTCACCTGATGCAGCAATAACCTGTTCCCTGTCAGTTATACATACGGTCATTCCGGTTGCGTCTGACAGTGATTCTGCATATTTTCCTGCAAATGTGCTAATGTCCCCTATCGGTGAATATTTCTTCAGAATAATCTGCCCCTCTGCATCCGTAAATATCTCCATCGGGTCAGTTTCCCTTATATGAAGTGTCCTTCTTATCTCCTTTGGAATGACAATTCTGCCTAAATCATCTATCCTTCTTACAATTCCTGTGGCTTTCATATTAATAATTCCTCCCGATTCTTACATACTTTCCATAATTTATAATGTATGGGTAGTATGTGGAAAACAGGAAGAATTATGCATCTCATGTAATGATTTTCATATGGCCCCGGTTTCGAAAATGTAAATTTTTTCATTTTTTGAAACCGGACAAAAAGCGTCTATCCGGTTTCAATTAAGGAACGAATAAACTCTCATCAAATCACAATATTTTCCATAAAAATATTGTGATTTATCCGCAATACATTTATCATATTAATATGAAGTTATATTGGAGGGCTGTAGTATGAATGGGGGCAATGGGTTCGATAATTTTGATGGACCAACATCGGCATATGTTAAAAGAAACCGGAAAACCAGTTTTGCATATAAGTTTAAGAAAATGCTTTATGAAAGAAAAAAAGCCGAGGTAGAAAAAAGCATTTCTTTTGACGATAATCATGCAATTGAGGAAGTATGTCAGTATGTTCAGGAACAATGGGGATTTAAAGAAGCTGACAGAAATTCTGCTGAGTATAAATTCATGTATAAGCAGATAAAGCATGACATAAATAGCGAAATTAACCTGTTTCTGTATGTGCGTGAGGATAATGACGCACATATGGATATTGAAATAGAAGCTACCACTGGTTATATTACAGGCGGCGTGACCGGAAAGAAATCCTCAATTAAGGAATTTAACAGAATTTTGCGTGATGTATTCATATATTATGGTGTCATGCAGGACGACATAATCGAGAAAACCAAAAGATACAAGAATCTTGTGAGTATTCTGATGCAGGAAGCTTAAAAGGAATACTGTTTTTCTAACAAATAAAAACGGAGTTAAAAATATGGACCCTATACATTCAGACATTTTCCCAGATGGCACACCTGTCGATAACTGGTTTCACAACTCAAGCACACCAGAACTCACCGAACTGGGAAAACAATACATTATTACAGATTATGATATACATGATGACGGCAGAATATACACTGATAATTTCCAGAAGCTGATAGACCTTGTATACAATGCTGGTGGCGGTGTAATTGTTATTCCGCACGGTACATACATGACTGGAGCTTTATTTTTCAGGCAGGGAGTCAACCTATATATTGAAAACGGTGCAACACTTATGGGAAGTGACGACATCAGCGATTATCCGGTCTGTCAAACAAGAATAGAAGGTGAAACCTGTCAGTATTTTGCTGCACTTATCAACGCTTCTGGAATTGATGGCTTTACATTGTGCGGTAATGGAACGATAGACGGTAACGGCTTACGAAGCTGGAAAGCCTTCTGGCAGCGAAGAACCTGGAATTCCGACTGCACCAACAAAGACGAACAGCGTGCAAGACTTATCTATATGGAAAGATGTACCAATGTTACTGTCGCCGGATTGCATATTTGTAATTCGCAGTTCTGGACTAATCACCTTTACAAATGTTCTCATGTACGTTACCTTAACTGCCGCATTACAAGTCCATCTGCACCTGTCAAAGCACCTAGCACTGACGCAATAGACATTGATGCCTGCACTGATATTCTTATTAAAGGCTGCACAATTAATGTAAATGATGACGCAGTTGCTTTAAAAGGCGGCAAAGGACCATTTGCTGACAGTGACCCAGACAATGGTGCTAATGAACGCATAATTATTGAGGACTGCACATTTGAATTCTGCCATGGATGCCTTACATGCGGCTCAGAATCCATACACAATAAGAATATAATAATGCGTCACATCAAGGTCAACTCAGGTTACAATCTGCTCTGGCTGAAAATGCGTCCCGACACGCCACAGCATTATGAATACATCACTATAGAATATGTTCAGGGAAAGATATTTAATTTCATCAACATTAATCCGTGGACACAGTTTTTTGACCTTAAGGGAAAAACTGATATTTCCCCGTCTTCCACAGAACACATTATAATAAGAAAGAGTACCTGCACCTGTAATGTTTTCCGCAACATAAAAGAAGCACCAGAACAGTACACACTCGCAGATATCCAGATAGATGACAATACAATAAAAGAAATCGGAACACCTTCCGATAAAACAAAACATACCGGAGCAGAATAACTGCCCCGGTATATTTTATTATGTATAGCTTATTATATTTACCAATTAAGCTGCTGTCTTCTCAGAGTTCTTCTCGCTCTTTGCATAGCTCTTTACTGAGTTAACTACGATGATTACACCAAGTACAATAAGGAGTATAGCAATTATAAGCTGAAGTCCGTTAGCGATGAATACGCTTCCCCAAGATGTCTGTCCAGCAGGAATTGTAACAGAAGCTGCTAACTTGATAGCCTTAACCATTGCAATTGTTCTCTGTACAAGTGCTGTAAATGTTACACAAAGCATGATGATAAGAGGAGGGAAAAGCATTTTGTTGCTTCGTCCTGTAACCTTTAAGAATACGCAGAGTGTAAGAATTACAAGAGCGCTTAATAACTGGTTAGCTGAACCAAATAATGGCCAGATATTAGCATATCCAATCTTAGTAAGGATGAATCCACATACTAATGTTACGATTGTTGAGAAGTATGTATTGCACAATAACTTTCTCCATCCTTCTGCATGTTCCATATCATCTACGCTGAAGAGTTCCTGAAAACTCATACGACCGATACGGGCAACTGCATCAAGTGATGTAAGAGCAAGAGCAGATACACACATTGTCATGAATACTGTTGCAAAATGTACTGGAACACCAAACATTTCAAAGAATCCTGCTACACCACTACTGAAGATTGCGAATGGTGTCTTAGCTGGAAGCGCTCCGTTAGTGGCAGCTGCACCAGCAACACAAAGGGCAAGTACTGCAAGTAAACTCTCAAGTACCATTGCACCGTAACCAACCTTAAGCATATCCTTCTCGTTCTCAACTGTCTTAGAAGATGTACCAGAAGATACAAGGCTGTGGAAACCAGAAACGGCACCGCAGGCAACAGTTACGAAAAGAATTGGGAACATTGTTCCAAGCTTTGCATTATTGAATCCTGTATATACAGGAAGATTCATTGAAGGATGTGCAACTACAAGACCAACTGCTGCACCTACGATCATGCAGATGAACATGAATGTTGTCATATAGTCACGAGGCTGCTTCATTAACCACATTGGCATAACTGCAGCGAAGAAGATATATACAAATGTGATATAACTCCATACATCTTTGTTGAACTCAAGTGGGAAGAACATACCAACAGCAAATGCTGCGATAATAAACACAATACCAAGTACTGCTTCTTTCCATCCTGAAAGATTTAATTTTTTCTGGATAAGACCAAATACAACGGCAAATACCATAAACATGATAGATACCATACCAGCTGAACCGTTTGTCTTAGCTGCTGCTGATAAAACAGCTGCGCCATCAGCATTTACTGTGTAAGCATTGAATGTACCTGCAACCATATCTGCAAATGCTGCGATAACGATAAGTGTGAATAACCAGCAGAAAAGTAAGAAAATCTTACGGCCAAACTTACCGATGTACTTCTCAATGATCATACCCATTGACTTACCTTCATTCTTAACTGAAGCATAAAGTGCACCGAAGTCTGTAACTGCTCCGAAGAATACACCACCGATGAGGATCCAGAGTAAAACTGGTAACCATCCAAATGCTGCTGCCTGAATAGCACCTGTTACAGGACCTGCACCTGCGATTGATGAGAACTGATGACTGAAAACTGTCCAGCCATTAGTTGGAACGAAATCCTTACCGTCATTATATTTAACGGCTGGTGTTTCTGCCTTAGGGTCGATACCCCATTTCTTTGCTAACCAACGGCCATAAACCATGTATGCACCAAAAAGTACAACTGCCGCGATAAGCACGATTACTAATGTGTTCATAATGTCACTCTCCTATGAAATATATTTCACCAGTCAAACGCAGTGGAAGCGGTGCTATGATTCTCATCGCTTACATAGCTCGTAGCTCATATGTCAGAACTGCGTTCTGACATTGTCGCGGTGCTCCTCGGATGTTCCAACATGAATCTGATTGTATGCAAGCATACATCAAATTCCCGTTGTTCCATCCTCATCGCTACTCGCACAAAAAAACCTTCGTCGATGCACTAATCCATTACTGGATTATGTGCAAAGACGAAGGTATATTATTTCTACTTCCGCGTTACCACTTTGCTTGCCGGATACTCCGACCACTCTACTGCCACTTGGTATATTCATCTCTTATGGCATGCCCTTTTAACGATGGGTACCGGTTCCAACTACTAGACATCTGCCTGTCTTTCACCAGAACTGCTCGCAGGTGAGGGCTTAATCATTCCTTGCTGCCATCTCTCATCAACTGACGGCTTTCTGTGAGCGGTGATATGAAGAAGTCATTTCCTGTTCTTCGCATTTGACTGTTGATTTGTACATTAAAATATTCCTTTGTTGATAATTTGTCAATAAGAAAATTAAATATTTCTTAAGAATTCTTAAATTTCTTAATAAAATTAATATTTCCCTCGCTGTTTCTGTTTATATATAGCCAGATTGCTTTAATATTATTAAGCAAATCCACGCTTTTGGTTATTTACCTGAATATTATTATGCTTAGATAGGTTAATTTTCATTCTAGCATTGTAGTCATATCTATTTTCTACCTATAAGATGCTTCAAAATGCGACTACTTATCGGTATCACATTCTCCCCATATTTAAGATATTCTTGTTGAAAATAGTAAATATTTGCTATAAAATAGAGATAGTTTATTTTCGTGATAAAATACTTCACTAACTTAACAATTTTATATTTTATAGGAGATTATTCTATGAACTACGATGCTAATGTTTTTAAAGCCAAAGCTAATATTAAAGCCCGTCGGATATGGCTTGTTTTCTCACTCCTTTTGACCGCCAATTATGGTACTGATGCAGCTAATGGAATCTATCCAAAAAGCAGCTACATAATATTTGTTGCACTTTGCTGGATACCTTTCTTTATTGGAGAATTATTTTTCAGAATCAAAGGAAAAGCAACTGATGCGTACAGATTATGTCTTGTTATTGGTTATGGTATTTTCTATACATTTGTAATATGCACAACTGATTCTCCGATTTCATTCACATATATTCTCCCGGTTATGAGTCTTCTCGTTCTGTATAAGAACAAGAAATTCATGATTAACTGCGGTATTGCTAATGTACTCTCTGTTATAGTCAGTGATGTTTACAGATATGTTGCTCTTGGCTGTAATTCTGAAACAGATATGAAGAATTACCAGTTACAGGTTGCATGCCTTCTTTTATGTTATATCTGCTATGTTATGTCTATCAAGCACCTTAATGAATCAGATGGCGCATTGAATGACAGTATCAAGGCTGACCTTGACAGAGTTGTTTCTACTGTTGAAAAGGTTAAGACTTCCAGCAATTCAATTATGAGCGGAATCACTGTTGTACGCGAGCTTGCTTCAGAAAACAAGCATGGTTCTGATGTTATCATGCTTGGCATGAATGAACTTTCAAACAACAATGATGATTTGAGAAATCATACAGCATCTTCTACTGATATGACAACTGACATAAGCTCACAGGTAGAACATGTTGCCCAGCTTATTGACGATATGGTAAACCTTACTTCTGAGTCACAGGAGCATGCATACACAAGCTCAAGCGACCTTGAAAACCTTATTACAACAGCAACTACAATGTCTGAGCTTTCTTCAGAGGTTGAGCATATCCTGCATGATTTTGAATCAGAATTCAAGACTGTTAAAGACCAGACAAGTGCTATTGACAATATATCAAGCCAGACTAATCTTCTTGCTCTCAACGCTTCCATAGAAGCAGCAAGAGCTGGAGAAGCCGGCAAGGGCTTCGCTGTTGTAGCTGAACAGATTCGTGCATTAAGTACAGATACAAAGACTTCATCAAGTGAAATCCAGAGTGCATTAGACCGACTTGCTGTAATCTCCGATAAAATGCTTTCTTCTATTGGAGAGACTTTATCACTTATCCAGGTTACTCTTGAAAAGATTACACAGACAAGCGAAAGCATCAATCTCATCACATCTGATTCTACTCAGATTGAAGACCATATACATATTATTGATACAGCCATCAAGGATGTTGAATCTGCTAACAGACAGCTTGTAAGCAACATGTCACAGGTATCAGATATAGTCGATACCATGACAGAGTGCATAGCTAATTCAAGAGATATCAGCAGCCGTATTGTAAGTAAATATGACGAAAGTGCTACTAATATCAATACCATGGAAAACACAATACAGGATCTTATGTGTGAACTTGGTGTTGGCGGTTTCATGGGTATTGAAGATATTAAGACAGGCATGAAGGCATCCGCAATCCTTAAAGGTACTCATGGTGAAAATGTTGAATATCACGGAACCATTAAGACTCATAATGACAACTGTATAACTCTTGAACTTGAGAAGGCACTGCCTGCAGTTAATTCAGCCATTGAATGTGACATGTTAGTAACAGTTGGCAATGTAATATACCGTTGGGAAAACGCTAAGATTGCAGCTGACAAAAAAGCATCTGCAACAACGGGCATTGTTACAATCACAACAAGACCGCAGATTCTTAACCGTCGTAAATATCCTAGAATTGATATGAACAATCACTGTACAATTACAGTAAAGGGTACAGACGAAACATTTGAAGGAAAACTTGATAATCTGAGTGCCAATGGTTTTGCATTCCTCTCAAAAGACAGATTTTTCTCTAATAACAAAGACAAAATCGTTACTGTTTCAATTGATAATTTTGATTTGCCTGCACATTCTGTATTAGAGGGTCAGATTATAAGATGCTCTGATAATGACGGCGTCTACATAGTAGGCTGCCAGATGCCAGAGGATAACTACTACATTATGGAATATGTAGAGCAAATGATACGGACTCAAAAAAATAATAACTAAAATCATAAAATGGAGAAAAGCATATTAATCAGCTTTTCTCCATTTTGTATATACTAGATAACCATCCAGTCTTCAAACTTATTTGCATTTTCAACAATGTTGACAATTCCATCTGCACCGTAAGTAAATGCCCTGTGAATAAATACATTTACTTCCTCACCCTTCTTTATCGGGGCTTCCTCTACATTTCTTGTTCCGACAACCTCTATGCCGTTGACATTGACAGTTATCTCGACTTCCTTTCCCATGAAAAGCTTGCCTACAACCACGCCCTTCTCAACAGAAGCGGCTGAATCAACCTTCTCATCAAGCCTTGTGATGTTGACATTCTCAGGTCTTAATACCGCCTTAACAGAATCGTCAAGCTGGTTAAAACCTTTAATCTTATTAATCCGGTCAACATGTACCGGATGTCCCATGAATTCCGCCATAAATGCTGTCTCAGGCTCTCTGTATATCTGTCTTGGCGTTCCAATCTGCTCTATATGTCCCTTGTTTGTGACAATAATTTCATCAGCAACCTCAATTGCCTCATCCTGGTCATGTGTAACGAATATACTTGTGATTCCAACCTTTGTAATCATGTCACGAAGCCAGCTTCTTAACTCCTGTCTTACCTTCGCATCAATTGCTGCAAATGGTTCATCAAGAAGCAGAAGCTCCGGATTAGGTGCTAATGCCCTTGCAAATGCTACTCTCTGCCTCTGTCCGCCTGATAACTGGCTAGGGTATCTTTTTGCCATTCCTGAAAGTCCTACAAGCTCAATAAGCTCATCAACACGTTTCTTAATGTCCGATTTTTTCCATTTATTGACCTTTAATCCAAATGCAATGTTATCATACACTGTCATATATCTGAAAAGTGCGTAGTTCTGGAAAACAAAACCTATTCCACGCTTACTTGCCGGCACATCATTAACAACCTTGCCATCAATAATAATATCACCTGAATCCGCAGTCTCAAGACCTGCTATCATTCTTAAGATGGTAGTTTTGCCGCTTCCGCTAGGTCCAAGCAGCGCAATAAGCTTACCCTTCTCAATTCCAAGATTAATATTATTCGAAGCTTTAAATGTGCCATATGTCTTATTGATATTACGAAGCTCTACATATTTCTCTGTGTCCTGCTGTAAATCTGCCATAATCTGTTCCGCCTTTCTGTTGTAGTGCGTTTCTATCCTTCCTGCCGCTCTTTCTCTGCCTTAGCTGCCTGCTGCCCCTTGTATTCAAGTACACTTCGAAGCACAAGTATAATAACCGCCATCAGCACAAGAATTGCTGACACTGCAAATGCTCCCGTGAAATCATATCCCTGATACAGAAGCTCAATATACAGCGGCATCGTGTTAGTTCTTCCGCGCAAATGTCCTGAAAGAACGGATACCGCGCCAAACTCCCCCATAGCTCTTGCTGTACACAGTACAATACCGTAGAGAAGCGGCCATTTGATATGTGGGAATGTAACCTTCCAGAATATAGTCCAGCCATTTGCACCCATAAGCGCTGCAGCCTCCTCCTCGTCAGTTCCCTGCGAGGTAAGAACCGGTATCAGCTCCCTTGATATGAATGGAAACGTTACAAATATAGTCGCAAGCACGATACCCGGAACTGCGAATATAATTCTTACTCCCATAGCCTTAAGATATGGATATATAAAACTCTGTCTACCGAATGTAAGCACATATATAAGACCTGCTATAATCGGTGAAACTGTGAGTGGTAAATCTATTAAAGTAGATATAATCTTCTTGCCCTTAAACTGGAATTTCGTAATAAGCCATGAAGCAAATATTCCAAAAAATGTGTTGCACACAACCGCGATAAGCGAAACCTCTATTGTCAGCTTAATTGAATGAAGTGCGTATTTATCAGTAACTGCTGCCAGAAACACCTTTATGCCCTTAGAAAATGCTGTGTACATTACATAACTGAGGGGCAGAATAAGCATCACAAATAAAAACAACACACTTATACCTATTAGAATCCATTTTAACGGACCTGAATCTTTTCTGATGTTCATACACTAACCCCTTTCTATGAAATTCCACTTACAATCTTTGATGTCCTGCTCTGTAACACTGCATTTATAAAGAGAATAATAAATGCGATGAAAAGCATTACAAGCGCTATTGATGTTGCACTTGCATAATCATATTCCTGAAGCTTTGACATAATCATAAGCGGTGCTATCTCTGTCTCATATGGTGTATTTCCTGCTATGAATACGACACTTCCGTATTCGCCGAGTCCTCTTGCGAATGACATTGTGAATCCGCCGATGAGTGCTGGAAGTATCTCTGGAAGTATTACCCTGAATACTGTCTGCCTGTTGGTTGCTCCAAGCATGTTGGCTGCCTCCTCGTACTGGATATCCACCTTTTCCAGCACCGGCTGGACAGCCCTCACTACGAATGGTATTCCAACGAATATGAGTGCGAATATAATTCCCAGCCTTGTATATGCAATCCGGATTCCAAATTTGCCAAAAAATGCTCCAAGCCAGCCATTAGTTGTTGTCAGATGTGTAAGTGCTATACCCGCAACAGCTGTCGGCAGTGCAAATGGAAGTTCAATTATTCCATTCATAATCTGCTTGCCTGGAAAGTTGTATCTTACAAGAACCCATGCAAGAATTGTTCCCATAACGGCGTCTATAAGTGCCGCGATTAACGCAGTCTCAAGACTTACTCTGTAGCTTGAAAGCACCCTCGGTCTTGTAACTGTCGTTATGAATTCCGTAAACGACAGCTTTGCCGAGAATATCACAAGGGTACATAAAGGGATAACAACAATGAATCCTAACATTGCAATTGTTATTCCAAATGAAAGACCAAAGCCCGGTATTACTCTTTTTTTCTTTCTTTTCTTCTCTTTCATTCTGCCGTTTCCCCTTCCCTTAATTACTTCTTCTCATATATCTTGTCGAATACTCCGCCATCCTTGAAGTGCTTCTTTGTAGCTTCATTCCAGCCTCCAAAATGTGCTATATCCGTAAGTTCTACATTTGTTACAATCCACTTTCCATCTGCCGAAAGCTCTGTGATTGTGTTGCCCTTCGATTCTGTGGCATATTTTTCAAGGATTGTTTTATTAGATGGTCTGCAATAATTCAAGAGTGGCTTATCATCTTCCACGGCGTTACAGTTGACTGCAATAACCGGTTATTTCCAAAGGAAGAATCAAAGTCATTCTTTCTTCTGAAAACATACAACAGCAACAACAACTCTCCTGTGCATCAGATGTCTTAAATAAAGCTTTCATGTTAATTCCTCCTTCTTAATTCCTACTAAGTTTATATGTTACTATGTTGCAGATTATATACCTACTAGGTTTGTATGTCAATAGAAATTTTGAGGTTTCTGTCTTTTTGGACTTCCTACTGCCCTCTCTCCACTTTAACGTCCAATCCGCCGCGCCTTGGCTTCTCTTTTGGACTTTCTACCGCCTTCTCTCCACTCCAACGTCCAATCCACCACACTTTGGCTTCTCTTTTGGACTTTCTAATGCCTTCCCTCCTCTCTAACGTCCAATCCGCCGCGCCTTGGCTTCCCTTTTGGACTTCCTCGTGCCTTCCCTCCTCTCTAACGTCCAATCCGCAATGCTTTGGCTTCCTTTCTTGACTTTCTGTTATGCTTGTATTATAATCTGTAATACAGACACGACAAATACACTAATAGCAAAACATTTTTAGCAAGAAGAAAGGAGCCCGATATGGTTATAGAACTTGATTTTGCGAGCGACACGCCCATATATGTGCAGTTAAGAAATCAGATTGTTAAAGGAATCGGCAAGGGAGAACTTAAGGTCGGTGAGAAACTGCCGACTGTCAGACAGCTTGCTTCTGACGCAGGCGTCAATACAATGACTGTCAATAAAACTTACCAGATTCTTAAAGCTGAAGGTTTTATCAAAACCGACAGAAGGCTTGGTGCTTTTGTCGCCGAGAATATTAATATGGATATTGAATTCAGGGAAAAGCTTGAATCGGAACTTGAGCTGCTGTCAGCAGAAGCAAGCATTACTGGAATGGATAAAGAAGAATTCTTAAAAATGTGCGAAAACATTTATTCCAAGATGAATCCATGCACAATGTAACACACCTGTATTCACACATGCATTAACACAGACCCACTATACAAGGAGGTTTCCTTATGAAAATCGCAATGTTTATGCTATTCTTTGTATGCAACATGTTCACAGTCCTGATCATGAGATTTGCATATGAATCTAACTACCGATACAACAATGGAATGCTTATCGGAGTCCACATTCCAGGCGACCATGTTAACGATGACGATGTCACCAGGCTTATGACACGCTTTAAGAAAAGCATGAAATATTTTCAGAATATCAATGCAGTACTCTCAATAGCCATATGCTTTCTTAATTTTGTGAACATAATCATTTTCGTTATTGTGTATACAATCTGGATTCTCGTGTTCGTTTTCGGAATTATGTATATCCAGCTTTCAGCGCATCGGAAAATGTATCTGTTAAAGATACAGAATGGCTGGTTTGTGGAATCCCAGAAACAGAAGGTCTTTATTGATACGCGTGCTTGTGCAAATGCAGATGCAACTCCAATCAGCTTCAGATACCACATCATCATAATTGCCGCAGAACTGCTGGCTTTGATTCCATTCTATTCATGGACGGACAGAGCATATTTTTCAATGATTATTGTATTTGCAATATGTACTGTCATAGTTTCTGTATTCGGGCTTGTGTTCCACATTTATATGAACAGACGACAAAATCAGGCATACAGCCTTAATTCAGACATTAACAACATTGTTAATCTGACTATGAAGAAATACATTGCTTCAGCAATGCTTGTAATGTCACTTCTTAACTTCGTGGCATGGATAACATTTGTCTTAATGTGTATTATTCAGGATACTGTTGGAGATTTAAGTTTCTGGATGTACATTATTCTGCAGTTGTTAAGCGGCTGCACGCTCACTGTCATTCTTATTCTTGCACGCAACAGAAAAAATGAAATGCTTAAGGCTGACACACAGCCGGTATTTGTTGATGATGATGACTACTGGAAGACTGGATTTTACTACAATCCTAATGACCCGCACCTTTTCGTACCCGACAGGCTGTGTTCGACCAACTACTCGCTTAACTACGCCCGCACCGGTGCTAAGATATTCACCGGAAGCATAACGGCTGTTACTCTTGGATTAATAATATGGACGACTATTGTATTAATTCCATACATTCATGTTACTATCGACATCAGGACTACTGAAAACACTGTAAATGTGTCTTCATGCGGTTACACAAGCAGAATTAACATTGACGACATTACCGAAATTACTCTGATGGATTCACTGCCTGATGACCATTTTTTCAGATATAACGGCGGCGCAACCGACAGTTACCTTGTCGGCAAATTCAAAGGAAATACTTATGGCAAATGTAATCTCTACATTTTTAAAGATGTGTCTCCTGTGCTTATGATAAAGACTGCCGACCAGACTGTGTTCTTGAATTCCAAGAAAGATGGCGAGATTGTTAATCTGTATAATACAATTAAGGATAAATAATCCGTGACAAAAAGGACGATAAGAATTAACTTCTTAACGTCCTTTTTTTTGCAATTCTTCTATTCGCGTGACTTGCGCTTCCTTACATCATGCTCCTCATATGCCACACTCACTTTCTTACCACTGAATGCAACCCCGAACATGCCAATCCCAGACACGCCATGCTTTTCAAGATTGGCTGTGTAACTTTTCTGCTGAATCTGTCTGACTGCACTGCCGGCCATCTTCTCAAGCTCCGCTTCCTTACATGCCTTGAATTCTATGATATATCCGTGTCCGCCACGGCTCTTCGGTTGCAGCTCTATGTCAAATCGTCCCTCACCTGACTCCCTGTTAGACGAGATATAATAATTGTCTGACAATACCGCAAGCATTCCAAATACCACCCCATGATAGAAATCCTCATGTGCCGTATCAAACACGCTTGCAGACTGCAAAAGATACTGCTGCAAGGTTTCTGTTAATAAATGTGCATTTCCCGTACGGATTGATTCCGCAAAGTTTCTTAGCAGTGCACCTGTAAATATGCCGTTATATCTGTCAATAATCTCCTTCTGGAACACGCTCTTTATCTCATAATTAGGTATCGACAGCGCGCATATCGGATTGTCGTACAGAGAGCCAATATGCTCTGACACACGCAGATATCCGGCAACCAGAAGGAAGCTGTATATTGTATCAATGTCTCCATTAATCTCAGGATATATGATATCTGTGTCAACAATTGCCTGAACAGTACTGCCCTGCAGCAATCTTAATAAGTTGTCTGCAAATGTGGTATCAGCACTATTAAACAGCTCGCCGATTATCTCATTGCCACTTGTTCTTGACCAGAAAGCTTTGGGAACACATTTGTTATTGAAGTAATTAATAACCGACCACGGATTATATATTCCGGTTCTGCCAAACATATAGCCGTCATACCATTCCTTAATCTCACCCAGCCGGTCAGACACGCCGTAGTACTGCGCCATAGCAGAAACTTCCTCTTCCGTAAATCCAAAATATTGCGAGTATTCATCATCAAGAATTGTATTAACCACAAGATTGTTAAGCCCGCTGAACAGGCTTTCCTTAGCTATGCGGAGAATTCCCGTGAGAATCCCCAGTTCCAGACTTGGATTGTCCTTTAAGACAGCCGACAAAAGATTTCTCATAAAGCCAATCACTTCATCATAGTATCCAAATATATGTCCTTGCTGGATTGGCGTATCGTACTCGTCAATTATCACGATTACATTCCTGCCATAATGCTTTGAAAGCATTGCTGACAGCTTCCCCAGTGCAAACTGATAATCTATTATCGTTGCCTCATCATCAAGTATTGACTTAAGATACTTCTTATCATAGTCACTTAATCTGGCGCTTGTCATCAGTTCAATATGTCGCAAAAATTCATTCCTTAATGTAAAGCAGAGACTTGCGTACATGTCCTGCCATGTTGACTGGTGGGCGTCTTTAAATGTAAGAAAAATCACCGGGTACTGCCCCTGCTTCTCCTTATATGCTGCACCCGCGCGCCATATATATTTATCTTTAAAATATATTGATGTATCCGTATCAGTCTTTTCAAAAAATGTGCGAACCATGTCCATAGTAAGTGTCTTTCCGAATCTTCTCGGTCTTGTAAATAAATACACCTTACTGTGATTATCTATAATGTCCCTGATAAGCAATGTTTTGTCTACATAATAACATTCATTCGACACTTCTTTATAAGATGTTATTCCAACCGGGCAGGGACGCTTCCTGTTGTATACAACGCTGTCTTCCCTGACATAAAGATTCCTATTCTCCCTTAAACAATCCGGTCTATCCACATCGTCAGGTATCATCCAGAACTTGCCTTCCTTATAAGCTCCCGGCAGCTTTCCCTCTGTACACAACTGGTTAATTCTTCTCGGCGTCACGCCCCATCTTGCGGATAATTCCTTCGCCTTAATATATCTCATCCCCATAAAATCCCCACCTTAAACCCTCACCACTAACGTATCTCTATATTATATTGTACGCATTTTTCAAGAAATATCAAGGCTGTTTCGAGAAATATTATATTATTTCCCGAAAAGTCAGATGTATTTCCCGAAATATTTCCCTCAAAATGTAATTTATCATTTGACATCTCTATCCCAAAGTATTATAAATATCAAAGGGAATGAAGTACTCCCTTGGGAAACCTAAACTGCTTATTCAAGCTGATGACTTCTACGATTTTATGTCGCAGGAAGCATCAGCTTTTTTTGCGTTCATAAATGCATTTACTACATTTTTAAGGAGGCTTATTATGCTGACATCTTTATCACTTATCTTTCTGGTCGGACTCGTCATGGGCGCAATCTGCCAGAAGCTGAGACTTCCGAGAATCATCGGAATGCTTCTTACCGGTATTGTCCTCGGGCCATATGTCCTTGATTTTCTTGACCCATCAATCCTTTCAATATCGGCTGACCTGCGAAAAATGGCTCTTATCATTATTCTTATCAAAGCCGGTCTGTCGCTTGACTTAAAAGACATGAAAAAAGCCGGACGAAGTGCAATTCTCATGTCCTTCATTCCGGCTTCCTGCGAAATCATCGGTTATACTATGCTTGCCCCTGTAATTCTTGGAATTAACCACGCCGAAGCTGCCGTGATGGGCGCAGTTCTCGCCGCCGTTTCTCCTGCAGTTGTCGTTCCACGAATGGTAATGCTGATTGAGAAACGCTACGGAACTGACAAGGCAATTCCACAGATGATACTGTCTGGCGCTTCGTGCGATGACATATTTGTAATAGTGTTATTCACAACATTTTTAAATGTTGCACAGGGTGGCAAGGCAAATGTTATGGATTTCGTAAATATTCCTGTGTCTATTATACTCGGCATAATTCTTGGCATAGTAACCGGATTGGGACTGTATCTGTTCTTTGAAACAGCATACGCCCGCAGACATACCGTAAGAAACAGCATGAAGGTTATCATCGTGCTTGGCTTCTCTTTCCTTCTTATCGCAATTGAGGACTGGCTTGAGGGCAAAGTGTCTGTTTCAGGCCTTCTTGCTGTTGTCGCTATGGCATGTACGCTTAAGTTTAAATGTGTCCCTGCCGTATCAGCCCGTTTGTCCGAAAAATTTGGCAAGCTGTGGCTCGCTGCTGAAGTAATATTGTTCGTGCTTGTCGGCGCGGCTGTCGATATCCGCTACACACTGAAAGCCGGACTTCCAGCCTTGCTTATGATTCTCGCCGCACTTGTTTTCAGAGCTGCCGGAGTGCTTCTCTGCACCGTAAAAACAAACCTTACATGGAAGGAATGCCTTTTCTGTGTAATTGCCTATCTTCCTAAAGCAACCGTTCAGGCAGCCATCGGCTCAGTTCCTTTAGCCGCCGGACTCGCCTGCGGACAGATAGTGCTTTCCGTAGCTGTGCTTGCAATTATAGTTACTGCTCCGCTTGGCGCGCTTGGCATCGACTGTACTTATAAGAGGCTGCTGACGGAGGATTGATACAAAAAAGACCACACTCAGCCAGCTCAAAGCCGGTTAAGTGTGACCTTACATTTTAATTAATCATATATCTTATCAAATATTCCGCCATCAGAGAAAAACTTCTGTGTAGCCGCTTCCCAGCCGCCAAAATATCCGATATCCGCCATGTCAATGTCCTTGACAATCCATTTGCCATCGGAAGGGATTTCCTTGATATTTCTTGAATCACTGGAAGCCTCGTATTCCTTCTGTATATCCTTATTTACAGGGCGGTAGAAATTCTGCGCCTCAAGGCTTTGTGCGTCATCAGTGTACAGGAAAGAAAGATAGGCGTCTGCCAACCCTTCTGTTCCATTCATCTGCGTGACCTCGTCAACCTTCGCAACCGTCGGCTGGCACAATACAGACGCAGATGGAACAACAATCTCATACTCGCCCGGATATTCCTGTAATGCGAAAAATGCTTCATTTTCCCATGCAATCAGAACATCACCCTGTCCATTCTCTGCAAATGTTGTAGAAGAGCCTCTTGCACCTGAATCAAGCACTGCCACATTCTTGTAAAGCTTTGTAACACTTGCCTGAACCTGTTCATCAGTCTGTCCCTGCTTCTTAAAATAATACCATGCTGCAAGGAAATTCCATCTGGCTCCTCCGGAAGTCTTAGGATTTGGGGTAATAACCTTAACCCCGTCATTAAGAAGGTCATCCCAGTCCTTAATATTCTTAGGATTGCCCTTTCTTACAAGAAAGACAATCGTAGAAGTGTAAGGCGAGCTGTCATCAGAATAATCATTGATATATCCGTCATCAATCAGCCCTTCGTCCCTTATAACATTAACATCTCCCTCAAGAGCAAGCGTGACAACATCAGCACCAAGACCGTTAGCAACCTCTAGCGCCTGCTTTCCAGAACCGCCATGAGACTGGATAACCTCAACCTTCTCACCAGTCTTACCATACCAGTAATCTTCAAAAAGCCTGTTATACTCCTTATAAAACTCTCTTGTGGCATCATAAGAAACATTTACAAGTTCCGTCTTCTTCTGCCCACAACCAGAAAGTCCGGTAAAAGTCAGGCTGAAAATCATACCTAAACATATTAACTTTTTAAAAAATCCATATTTTTTCATCTCAACCTGACCTCTGTACAATACTTACGCATTCTTCTTTATATACGCAGCCACATCCACAGTAGTGGCGTCAACCTCAGACTCCCAGCCTGCAAGCACTTCTGCGCCATCAATCTTAATATCAGCTGCCTTACTAAGTGCAAGAATAACAACAATACCTGCATTTACAAGGTGAGTCACAACATTTGTATAATCCTCGCCTTCTGCCGGAACATACAGATATACATGCTTGCTGTCAAGAAGAAGCTCCTTCTCAACCTTCTTTAAGAAATCAACATTAATCTTGTCTGAAAGAACTGTCTCTACAACAACAGGCTTCTGGTTGTTAAGCTCAGCTCTGAAAGCTGCGTCAACTTCCTTAACATCATCAGCTGTCTCATTAACTTCACGGACAACGCCGCAGGCACTAGTCATATTAGTAACACGGTCTATGAGGATAAGCTCACCCATAGTCTTGTGAAGGTCAAATTCATCAACAACAATTACATCAGCAAGAGAAATCTTGCATACAGCAATTTCATTTTTCTTAAGGAGAGCTGCCGGCTTCTCCTCGCCTGTATTGACATCAATAGTATTGACAATCTCAGTAACAACGCCCGGAATAAGTCTTGTTCCAAGCTTTACAAAGAAGTTCTTGTTATTAGTAAGAACATCATCGTCCATCCAGAGAATAGTAGCTGTAATCTCAGTTGCAAGCTTTAAGTCAGCGCCTGCTGCAAGAACAGAACCTCTTGAAACATCAACCTCACGGTCTAACTGGATAGTAACCGGCTGTCCGATAGAAGCAGTCTGGGCTTCCTTGTCACCGACATGGATACTCTTTACATGAACATGCTCCTTAGTTGGAAGAGTGATAATCTCGTCACCAACAGATACGCTTCCTGCCTCAATCTGTCCCTGAAAACCACGGAATTCATGATTTGGACGGCAAACTCTCTGAACAGGCATGTAGAAACCCTTTTCTTCCTCAGTATCATCAACATCAACCTGCTCAAGATAAGGAAGAAGTGCCTGACCCTTATACCAAGGAATATTTTCAGACTTAGTTGTTACATTGTCACCCTCAGTTGCCGAAACAGGGATAACAACTACATCTGCAAGTGAAAGCTCCTTAGTAAGCTCTGCTATCTGCGCATTAATCTCGTTGAAACGCCCCTCGCTGTAACCAACAAGGTCCATCTTATTAACTGCAAATACAAAATGCTTAATTCCCATGAGTGCGCAGATTCTTGCGTGTCTCTTAGTCTGGATAAGCACGCCCTGCTTTGCATCTACAAGGATTACTGCAAGGTCTGCAAATGAAGCACCAACCGCCATGTTTCTTGTGTACTCCTCATGTCCCGGAGTATCAGCAACGATAAAGCTTCTGTTGTCAGTTGTAAAATATCTGTAAGCAACATCAATAGTAATTCCCTGCTCTCTCTCAGCCATAAGACCATCAAGAAGAAGTGAATAATCAATCTTGCCTTCACGGCTTCCGACCTTGGAATCAAGCTCTAATGCCTTCTCCTGATCTGCATACAATAACTTTGAATCATATAAAATGTGTCCGATAAGTGTAGATTTTCCATCATCAACACTACCGCATGTAATAAATTTAAGTAAACCTTTCATTCTAGAAGTACCCCTCTTTCTTTCTTCTTTCCATGCTTCCTGCTTCCTCATGGTCGATAACACGGCTTGTTCTCTCTGATTCAACCGCACTTAAAGTCTCTTCGATAATCTCGTCAAGAGTTTCTGCGTCTGACTCAACACCTCCTGTAAGTGGATAACAGCCAAGAGTTCTGAATCTTACTTTCTTCATCTGTGGCTTTTCGCCCGGAAGAAGTCTCATTCTGTCATCATCAACCATGATAATATTGCCGTCACGGTATACAACAGGTCTTTCTGCTGCAAAATAAAGAGGTACAATATCAATCTTTTCTCTCTGGATGTACTGCCAGATATCCTTCTCAGTCCAGTTAGAGATAGGGAAAACTCTCATACTCTCGCCCTTGTGAATCTTAGTGTTGTAAAGCTTCCACATTTCCGGACGCTGGTTCTTAGGATCCCATGCCTGTGCTGTATTTCTGAAAGAGAAAATTCTCTCCTTAGCTCTTGATTTCTCCTCGTCTCTTCGTCCCCCGCCAAATGCTGCTGTGAAGCCGTATTTGTTAAGTGCCTGCTTAAGAGCCTGAGTCTTCATGATATCAGTGTAAGCTGAACCGTGGTCAAATGGATTAATTCCCTGCTTAACACCCTCTTCGTTAGTGTAAGTAAGCATTTCGATTCCAAGCTTCTTGGCTGTATCATCTCTGAACTTAATCATTTCCTTGAACTTCCAAGTTGTGTCGATGTGAAGAAATGGAAATGGTGGCTTCTCAGGATAGAATGCTTTCATTGCAAGATGAAGCATAACTGAGCTGTCCTTTCCTATAGAATACAGCATTACCGGCTTTTCGCATTCTGCTGCAACTTCCCTTATAATATATATCGCCTCTGCTTCGAGTGCGTCCAAATGTGATAAATTACCCATGATATTCCTCCCTAATATTTATTAGATTCCTGTCTGTTGACCTCAAGCGTCTTAACTGTTCCGTCTGGCGAAGTCACCGTCCATGTATTGATGCTTCCATTCTGTCTGAACGAAAGAGTGCTTCCCTTACCGCCGACATCAGCACCCAGAAAGAAATTAATTGCCTCAAAACGACATTCTTTAAGACATGATGTGCAACCCCAGCAGTCCTTGACATGCTTTATAAATGCTTTTCCATCAGTATCTTTCTTAATAAGATTGCCGGGACAGGCTTCAACGCACTTCCCGCAGCCAACGCATTTTAACTTATTTATCTGAATGCTCATAGCTGTCGCCTCCCCTCACAAGGTCTCTTATGATTATCTTAATCTTGCCATTCTCCTTGCGGGAGTTGACATATTTTAACCAGTCATCACTCTTAGCCGGATAATCCATATTCTCCGCAAAGCTGTGCCAACGGGTTTCTTTTCTTGCTTTCAAATGTGCTATAACACTTCTGCACACCGTAAGTCTTTCTCTTATCTCATAGATTCTAAGCAAGTCATCTGCATCCTGTGCCGCAAGATTATCAATGCTCTGTTCCAAGAATTTAATCTTCTCATCTGCAATCTCAAGTCTTGCTTCATTGTATTGATAATCAGTGCTTATGCCACCTGCGTACTGGTCCATAATCTTCTGCATTGCTTCTTCTGTCTGCTCGATATCGACCAGCCCCTGCTTATTATTAAGGAAGTTCTCATATTCGTGCTTCTTTGCAAATGCGTTCTCAGAAAGCTCTGAATCTGCCACCTCATTTACAACAAAGCCCTTTCCTGAGCCTTCAAGCCTTTCAGCTATTGCCTGTGCTGCAATCTCGCCCTCTGCCAGAGCTCCTGTTACATATTTCTGAGGACATCCGCCTGCAACATCACCAGCTGCAAAAAGCCCGTGAATTGTAGTCTCGCGGTTATTGTCAACCCAGTAACCACTCGCTGTATGGCCTCCGACTATGTATGGTTCAGTTCCTTCTATCTCAACATTTTCTTCAGAAGGACCGCCCGCCGCCTCAAGCCACTTAAGTGTCTGGCTCGGTGCCATGTTAAGATATGCTTTGTAAAGGTCTTCCTCCTGCTCCCTGCTTATTCCCTTAGTTCCAAGATAGCAAGGGCCTCTGCCCTCGCGGTTCTCTGTAACTGTTCCATAAAGTCTCTGTGAAGTTGTAAGACCATATTTGTTCTCATACACTTCACCGTTGGAATTAAGCTGCTTTGCCGGAACTCCCTGTGCGATAGTTCCTGTCGGAGCAATCGTATCTTTACATCTTAAAGCAATGAATCTCATCTCAAATGTGGTCATCTCCGCACCTGCATTGATTCCCATTGCATATCCGGCTCCTGTATTGAACGGTGGATACCACATTTTGTGTCTTGAAAATCCCGGATTGTTAGGTCTGTAAAGACCTGCCGCTCCGCCAGTAGCCACAAGAACTGCCTTCGCATTTATCTCGTAGAACACTGCATCATTGACATCAAATCCGTATGCACCTTTAATCTCGTTATTCTCTACTATGAAATCTGTTATATTCAGGTGATTGATTACCGTTACATTGTCCTGCTTCTTAACTGCGTCCGCCAGTATCGGCTTGATATTCTCACCATTTATCTTAATATTGCGGTTTCCTCTCGCAACATAATCTCCATTCTCATCTTTAAGGATTACAAGTCCTAAGTCCTCCATTACCTTAGTGACATGATTGAGTCTTTCTGACATTGAAAGAAGCAGATCCTCTCTTACTATTCCATCTGCGTCCTTCTTACAATAATCAACATAATCCTGTGGAACTCTGCCTTTAGTGATATAAGCATTGATTGCATTAACGCCTGCCGCAAGACATCCGCTTCGTACAATGTTCGCCTTCTCAACAATCAGTACATCAAGGTTTTTCTTCTTTCCAAGCGCAATACCTGCAAAACACCCTGCCGTTCCGCCACCTATAATAAGTACATCTGTGTCAATAATTCTATTCTTCAACCTTCATGTACCTCCTTGCAAAATCTAATTCCATATAAACATAGTATCTTGGTATGTAAATCATTATATTCTCAATTTCCTATTTGTCAATAGGATTTTTGCAGATTCTTGTATTCTTGTTATCTGAGTTGGGGATGGGGTGGGTATTGGCTGGATGCCTACTAATCCGCCACTTGATTCAACTTTAGTAGGTCTTTCCCTAAAAAACACTTGATTTTCAAACAAAAGTATATACATAATAATGAGAAAACACATGGTAATAAATTGTATACACCATGTCAAAATGGTTATTATATATGTAATGACTAATATACGGCTGTCGCCTACACAACAGCAGATGACAGCCGTATATACCTAATCTCAAGGAGGTTTTATGATAATAGATTTTCATACACATACATTTCCAGATGAACTTGCTGACAGAGCAGTTGGTACATTAGCCCACAGCGGAGGAATACACAATTATCTTGATGGCAGAGTACATTCTCTTACAGATTCAATGAAGAAGGCAGGAATTGATTACTCAGTGCTGCTTCCCGTTGCGACTAAGCCAGGTCAGTGTGAAACAATCAATACACTTGCTTTAAAGACCAATGAAACAAGTGAGACAACCGGATTAATTTCGTTTGGAGCAATTCATCCGGCTTGTGAGAATTTCAGAGAAATATTGAACTGGCTTTCCAACAATGGTTTCAAAGGCATCAAGCTTCATCCGGTTTTCCAGAAAACCAATATAGATGATATGCAGTCATTAAGGCTTATCGAATATGCATCAGCACTCGGGCTTATAATACTTATACATGCAGGCTTCGATGTAAGCTTTCCGGGCTGCGATGAATCAAGCGTAGACAGGCTTACAACAATGATTCAGGAAGTAAAACCAGAAAAACTCGTCCTTGCACACATGGGTGGCTGGGGACAATGGAACGAAGTTTCCTCCATATTAAAGGAAGATTACATGAAAAATGTATATCTTGATACCTCATCATGCATCAAGAAGCTCAATCACAACGCAAGCCTTCCAATAGAAAAATTCAAGAAAATGGTCAACATTCACGGTGCAGACCACATATTATTCGGCTCTGACAGCCCATGGGACGACCAGAAAGACGCAGTAGATTTAATAAAAGAGTGTGGATTTTCAGAAAAAGATACAGATGCCATACTTGGTAAAAATGCGGTTACACTCCTTAATCTATAATTCAATCAGAAAGTTTTGCGGTTATAACCTAAAAATTTTTACAGTTTATTTTTTCGACAACGCACATATTCACCAAACATAAATCAAGCAGGCTGTCCCACATAACAGCCTGCTTACAATTTAACCACCAATAAAATCATCCCCACCACATGCACAACAAGCATAGCAGGAACCGTATACCTAAAATACCACTTTTTTGTCTTATGCCTGAACATCTGCATTGCAATAAAAGCTCCAAGCGAACCGCCGATTAGCGCTGTAATAAGAAGAGTCGCCTCCCTTATGCGCCATTTGTTGTGTATCGCTTTCCACTTATCAATTCCGTACAAAGCAAATGTTACTACATTAATAATCAATAAATATATCCCTATAATCTTAGTCATTACTTCTGTGTAAACGCATAATCCCAAGTCTTAGCATTGTCTGACTTATTCTGCACAATCGCCATCTGCCATTTTGCATTATCTTTATTCGCACTGTCCTTAACAGTATAATATGGCGACTTTCCGCTATCCGACATATAGATTATGACGCTGTCTCCTTTCGCATCTGGTGTATCCATTGTACCATAGAATACATAAGATGCATACGAATACTCAGAATCACCAAAACTCTTACTGCTGTGATAACCTGTGCTCTCCTGTGGTTTATGCTCATTAACATACATTTCGCGCTTCTCAATCACAACTTCCGGATACTTAGTCTTAAGAAATTCTTCCGCTTCCTGTGCCGTTTCCTGAGACACCTTTGCTGTGCGATTCTCCTGAACCTTAGACATCACCGGCTTAATGAGTAGTATTACTGCAATTACCACAACAATAAATACTGCAAATGCAATAGCAAGTGTCACCCTTTTCTTAACAACATTTTTATCATCCATAAATCTCGCCCTCCTTTTTCAATGTCTCTTATTAAAAATGTGCTTCTTTATTTACTGTAATTATATAACACAAAACTTACATCCAGCTTACATTCACATATAATATACATTTTTACTTGCCAATCTCATGATAATCTGCTAAACTACACAGGCTGTGTTATGACACAGTAGCAAATCGTGTGTTCGAGACCTTCCACACGTAAAACAAAACTAAAGGAGATAATTGAATATGAAGAAAAAAGGAATGAGTGTGAAATTCATCACACAAGCCGCTGTAATCGCAGCAATCTATGTAGTACTTGTAGTAATCTTTAACTACATCAGTTTTGGACCAGTCCAGTTCAGAATCGCAGAGGCACTTACAATACTGCCTTACTTTACACCAGCAGCAATACCAGGATTATTCGTTGGATGTATAATTGCTAATATCCTTGGTGGTGCAATCGTATGGGATGTAGTATTCGGAAGCATTGCAACACTTATTGGCGCAATCGGAACATACCTGTTAAGAAAGCATAAGTGGCTTGCACCAGTTCCACCAATTGTTGCTAACACAATCATTGTACCATTCGTACTTAAGTTTGCTTACGGCTCAGAGGGCATGTTTGCAATGTTCTTCGTTACAGTTGGCGCTGGCGAGATAATCGTATGCGGAATCATCGGCATGATACTTTTATATGCACTTACACCAGTAAGACATGTAATCTTCGGTGATGAAAAATAATAAAATTTCGGGAGTAAATGTTTATAGCATTTACT